>Ga0209212_1004694_pt1 | contig 16732 bp, 17 predicted proteins | sample RifGroC2_FD_183996 | JGI IMG/M metagenome (GOLD analysis project Ga0209212, IMG submission 183996) | Groundwater microbial communities from Rifle, Colorado, USA - Groundwater C2 (SPAdes) (version 2) | ecosystem: Environmental > Aquatic > Deep subsurface > Groundwater | place: Rifle, Colorado...
TGGCCATGCGGATGGCGGATTCGGCGCGGTCGGGCCCTATGCAGACCCCCACCACTTCCCCGCCGTCCTTTTCCGTGATCTTCAGGGCTTCCTCCACGGCGAATTCGTCGTAGGGGTTGAGGATGAATTTTACGCCGTCCTCGATTATGGCGCCGGCGCCGGCCGGGTTCGGCTTTACTACGGCCTCGGTGTCTGGAACCTGCTGTAAAATGACCGCTACGTTCATATTACTCTCCTAAAAGGCTGCGGGATATAACGCACCTCTGTATCTCCGAGGTGCCTTCGTAGATCTCGGTGATCCGCTGGTCCCTGTAAAGCCGCTCTATTTTATATTCCTTCATGAACCCGTAGCCGCCGTGGACCTGCAGGGCCTTGTGGCAGACGCGGTGGGCCATTTCGGAGGCGTAGAGCTTGATCATCGCGGCTTCTTTCGTGAATTTCTGGGTATGGGATTCCTTCATCCAGGCCACGCGGAACAGCATGGTCCTGGCGACTTCCACCTCGGTGGCCATGTCGGCCAGCATGAACTGGATGCCTTCCAGCTCCGAGATCGGCCTGCCGAACTGGACCCGCTCCTTGGCGTAGCGGACGGCTTCGTCGAGCGCGCCTTCGGCGATGCCCACGGCCTGCGCGGCGATGCCGATGCGCCCGCCGTCGAGGGTGGCGAGGGCCACTTTGAGGCCTTTGTTCTCTTCGCCGAGCAGCGAAGAAGCCGGGACGCGGCAATTATCGTAGACCATCTCGGTGGTGCTCGACGACCTGATGCCCATCTTGTTCTCGTGCTTGCCCACCTTGAAGCCCGGGATGTCCTTGGTGAGGAGGAAAGCCGAGATCCCCTTGGCGCCCTTTTCCTTGCAGGTCTGGGCGAAGACCACCATCACGTCGGCGATGCCGCCGTTGGTGGTGAAATTCTTGGTCCCGGAGATGACGAAATGCTCCCCGTCCCTGATAGCGGAGGTGCGCAGGGAGCCTGGATCGCTGCCGGAATTGGCCTCGGTCAGGGTAAAGCAGCCGATCCACTCGCCGGAGGCGAGCTTGGGGAGGAATTTCTTCTTCTGTTCCTCGGTGCCGAAGGTGAGGATGGCGTCGTTGACCAGGGAGTTCTGCACCGAGACGGCGACGGCGGTGCCGGCGTCGACCTTGCTGAACTCTATCATGGAGGCGGCGTAGGCTATGGCCCCGGCATTGGAGCCGTCGAATTCCTCGGGCAGGGTCATGCCCAGGTAGCCCAGCCGGCCCAGTTCCTTCAAAGCTTTAATGTTGACTTCGGCCTTTTCGTCCAGTTCGGCGGCGAAAGGCGCGAGTTTCTCCCTGGCGAAGCGGCGGGCCCCGTCAATGACCATCTTCTGATCTTCGTTAAACGAAAAATCCATCGTTTCCTCCCCACTAATCTTTGTCCGCGGTATGTACAATGTTACATAATAGCGTTAACTTTAATCAACTTTTTAAGGATTTAAAAAAGTAGTATAATTTAATCCGTGGTTTCCGCGCGGTTTGGCGGGCGCCACTCTTAAACAAGCCAAGTCTGCGGTCAGTCTGCCGGGTCACAATACTACAGGAGGAAAATTAATGAAAATGATATCACTGCTGGGATGTATGGTGTTTATGGGTGTTACCGGTCTGGTCATCGCCCAGGACGCCCCCAAGCCCGCGGAAGCCACGTATCTCGGTGCGGCCAAGTGCAAGATGTGTCATATGAAGCAGCATACCAGCTATATGAAGATGAAGCATGCCACGGCGATGGCGACGCTTTCCGCCGAGGAACAGAAGAAACCCGAGTGCGTGAAATGCCACGTGACCGGCTACGGCAAGACCGGCGGTTTCGAATCCATGGAGAAAACCCCCGACCTGGCGAACGTGCAGTGCGAAGCCTGCCACGGCGCGGGCAGCCTCCACATGAAAGCCCCCATGGCCGACAAGAAAAAGACCATTAACGGCAAAGGCATAGACTGCCGCGAGTGCCACAGCCCCCACGTCGACGTGGACAGGAAGAAGAGCGAAGAGAAGAAAGAGGAAGCGAAATAAAAGCCTTTTTGTACCCGGTGTTCCTTGACATAAAGGGGAAGCCATGCCTCGTGGTAGGCGGCGGCGAGGTGGCGTTCCGCAAAACGGAGACGCTTCTTAAGTCCGGCGCTACGCAAGTTAAGGTCGTGGCTCCCCTTTTACACCCGGGTTTCGCCAAGCTTGGCGGGAAAGGCAAGGTAAAGTTTTTCAGGCGGAAATTCAGGCTGTCAGACCTGAAGGGAGCGGCGCTGGTAGTCTGCTCCACCGACTCGGAGGAGCTGAACTCCCTGGTCGGCGAGGCCGCCGTCAAGAAAGGGGCGCTGGTGAACGTGGTGGACAGGCCGGCCCTCTGCAATTTCATAGTGCCCGCGGTTTTCAGGAACGGGCCCCTGACCATAGCCGTTTCTACCGGCGGGGCCAGCCCGGCCCTGGCGAAAAAGATCCGCCTGCAGCTCGAGAAAACCTACGGCGGCGCTTTCGCTGAAAAAGTAGAGGCTTTGCGGAAGCTGCGCGTTAAAATGCTGGCTTCCAGATCAAAGGCCGACAAACAGGCCTACTTCAGACTTCTAAGGCAAATATGACGAAAGGCAAGGTATACCTGGTGGGCGGCGGTCCCGGCGATCCCGGCCTGCTGACGATCAAAGGCGCGGAATGCCTGCGCAAGGCCGATTACGTGGTCTACGACGCCCTGTCCAACCCCGATTTCGTGAACCTGGCCCCGGCCGGCTCCCAAAAATTTTATGTCGGTAAAAGAGGCGCCGTGCACGCCATGGAGCAGGAGGATATCAACGCCCTCCTGGTCCGCCTCGGCAAAAAAGGCGGCAACGTGGTCCGCCTTAAAGGCGGCGACCCTTTCATTTTCGGACGCGGCGGGGAAGAAGCGAGGGACCTCGCGGCCGCTAAAATACCTTTTGAAATAGTTCCCGGGGTCAGCTCGGCCGTGGCCGCGCCGGCTTACGCGGGTATCCCTGTTACCGACCGCTCTTTCGCGCCGATGGTGACTTTCCTCACCGGGCATATGCAGAAGGACGGCGAGCTCAAGCTCCCCTGGGACAGCCTGGCTTCCGGCGGCGGGACTTTGGTTTTCCTGATGGGCGTTTCAAGCCTTGACGTTATTTCCGCGAAACTCATGGCCGCGGGGCTGAAAGGCTCCACCCCGGCCGCTATCGTTTCAAACGGGACCACTCCCCGGCAGAGATCCCTTTCCGGGACCCTTTCCACTATAGCCGAACTCGCCCGCAAGGCCGATATCAAGGCCCCGGCGGTCACTATAGTGGGCGGCGTCGCCGGGCTGCGGGAACAGCTGGCCTGGTTCGAGAAAAGGCCGCTTTTCGGCAAGAAAATAGTGGTGACCCGCTCGAGGGAACAGGCCAGCGCCCTGGCCCGGAAACTTTCGGACCTCGGGGCAGAAGTGATAATTTTCCCTTCTATCAAAATAGAGCCGCTCAAGTCCTTTTCAGCCCTGGACAAGGAAATAAAGGGGCTCGGCGGCTATAACTGGGTGATCTTCACCAGTTCCAACGGAGTGGAAGTGTTCTTTAACCGGATGAAAAAGCTCGGCCTGGACGCCCGCCGTTTCGGAGGCGCGAAGGTAGTGGCTATAGGTCCCGCCACGGCGGAAGCTCTGCGCGCGAAAGGCGTAGAAGCCGACCTCGTGCCCGAGAAATATATCTCCGAGTCTATCCTGAAAGCGCTGGGCAAAGTGAAAGGACAGAAAATACTCCTGCCCAGGGCCGCAATGGCCAGGGACATGCTTTACGCCGGGCTTAAAAAAGCCGGCGCCCTGGTGACCGAGATCCCCACTTACAATACGCTGCCGGACAGGGGGAATCTCCCCGAGCTGCGCCGCCATCTGGAGGAGGGGACGGTAAGCCTTATCACTTTCACCAGTTCTTCCACCGTCACCGGTTTCCTGGAAAGCTTCAAGGGCGCCGATAAAAAGCTTCTTAAGGGCGTGGCGATGGGCAGCATCGGCCCTATCACTTCCGGCACTATGAAGTCCGAGGGTTTTAAACCCGATTTCGAAGCGAAGGACTATACTATCCCCGGCCTCGTGGAAGCGGCGCAGGGATATTTCAAGAAAAACCGCCAGGCCGTCTGAAGCGCATAGCGCCCGATACGGCACGGCCATAGGCCAGACAGCCGCCAGCGTACTTCAAGGAGAAGACCGCATGATTTCCGACTCAGCCAGGCCGCGCAGACTCAGGAACCTGAAATGGGCCCGCGATATGTTCAGGGAAACGCGCGTTACCGCCGATAATTTCGTCTATCCCCTTTTCGTGGTCCCGGGGAAAAAATATAAAAAAGAAATTTCTTCCATGCCCGGCTGCTTCCACCTGTCGGTGGACGAGGCGGCGGCCGAAGCCGCGAAATGCCGCGCCCTCGGCATAAACTCGCTTATACTTTTCGGCCTGCCCTCGAAGAAAGACCCGCTCGGGAAGGAAGCCTATAATCCCAAGGGCCCGGTGCCGGAAGCGGTCAGGGCGATAAAGCGCGCCGTCCCGGAAATGGCCGTGATGACGGACGTCTGCCTTTGCGAATACACCAGCCACGGCCACTGCGGCGTGGTCAAGGAATGCGCCGGCGGCCATGTGGTGGACAATGACCTTACCCTGGAACTCCTGGTCAAGGAAGCTTTAGTGCACGCCGAGGCCGGCGCGGATTTCGTGGCCCCTTCGGACATGATGGACAACCGCGTCGGGGCCATCAGGAGGGCCCTCGACGGTTACGGCTTCCAGCAGACCGGCATCCTTTCCTACGCCGCCAAGTATTCTTCCGCTTTTTACGGGCCTTTCCGCGAAGCGGCCCAGTCCGCCCCGCAGTTCGGGGACAGGAAAACCTACCAGATGGACCCCGCCAACTACCTGGAAGCGCTGCGCGAGGTGGAGCTGGACGTGATGCAGGGCGCCGACATCGTGATGGTGAAGCCAGCCCTGGCCTACCTGGACATACTCCGGGCGATAAAGGATAAATTCCAGTTCCCTACCGCGGCTTACAATGTGAGCGGCGAGTATTCGATGGTGAAGGTGGCGGCGCAGAAGGGCCTGATAAACGAGAAAGCCATGGTCCTCGAAATACTCACCTCGATAAAGAGAGCCGGCGCCGACATGATAATCACTTACCACGCCAAGGAAGCGGCAAAATGGTTAAAAGAGTAGAAAAACTGGTGCTCGACGCGGCGCAGGCGGACATCCCCGTCAGCGGGCGGCCTTTCGCCGACATGGGAGCGGGTCTCGGCGTCTCCGAGGCCGAGGTCCTGAAGATCCTGAAAGCTTATAAGAAAAAAGGCGTGATACGCAGGATAGGCGGCAGCTTCGAGACCCGCAAGCTCGGCTTTTCGTCCACCCTCGCCGGCGCGCGCGTAAAGCCCGCCCGCCTGGCCGCGGTAGCGAAAGAGATCTCTAAATTTCCCGGCGTCACCCACTGCTATGAAAGAGAGGGGGAGATGAACCTCTGGTTCACAGTAGGCGTGCGCGGCACCATGGCCGGCGTCGATAAGAAAATAGCCTCCTTCACGCGCCTGCCCGGAGTGGAAAAGTGCTTTTCCTTCCCGGTGAAGAAAATGTTCAAGATAAAGACGATGTTCCCGATATGAAAATAAACCCGGCTATCGTCCGCGCTCTGCAGGGGGATATCCCGCTCGAACCCGCTCCTTTCAAGAAGCTCGCCGCCGGGCTCGGCCTGACGGAAGAAAAGCTGCTGGCCGCCGTTAAAGAACTTAAGAGCAGCGGCGCCCTGCGCTGCCTGCGGGCCATAGTAAGGCACCATAAAGCCGGTTATTCGGCCAATGCAATGGTCGCCTGGAAGGTTCCCGCCCGCCGCGCCGTTTCCTTCGGGAAAACCGCCGCCGCCTCGCCGGCCATCAGCCACTGCTACGAGCGCCTTACCCGCCCGGGCTGGCCTTATAATCTTTATACCATGGTCCACGGGCGCAGCCGCGCCGAAGTTCTGAAGGTGGTCGACGGCCTGGTCAGGAAAACGGGGATGAAAGAATACAGGGTCCTCGAAAGCCTCAGGGAATTCAAGAAGACCAGCATGGTATACTTCTGAGTACGGAGCAGCTTCTTAAGGCATGCAACAGATAATTTTCCCATTCACCGGCAATTCGCTCATAATGGCCCTTGTGATCCTGGTCCATGTGTTTTTCGCCTTCGTAGCCACGGGGGGGCTGGCCCTCGCTTTCGCCAGCGAATGGATCGGCTATCGGAAAAACAGCGCTTTCCACGACCGCTTCGCCCTGGGTTATGTCAAATTCCTCTCGAGCATGATGAAGCTCAACGGGGTCCTGGGCGTAGCTATCGTCGTCCTCCTGATCGGCCTCTTCCCGGTGTTCACGTCGCGGCTTTACAATATCTTCTTCTGGCCGCTGATGCTCGAAGTCTCCATCTTCATGGTGATGATGGCCTCGTCTATCGCCTACCGCCTGAACTGGGAAACGACTAAGAACAAGGGTCTCCATATCGCCATAGGCGGGCTGGCCGCCGCCTCGGCAGTGGCCGCGGCGCTGGTGATAAACGCCGCCTGGTCCTTCATGCTCACCCCGGGGACTTATTTCAGCGCTCCAAGCCTGCTCAAAGCCGTCTTTAACCCGGCCATGCCCGCGTCCAGCCTCCACCTGCTGATACCGTGCGTGCTGAACGCCGCGATGTTCGCCTATATCTACGCTTTCTTCAAGCTGCGCAAAGCGGACCAGGCCGAAGCCGCCTATTATTCCTGGCTGGCCGATTATAGCGGGACTATCTTCGCCTTCGGTATCCTCCTTCAGCCTTTGAGCGGCCTCTCTTTCCTCTTCACCCTCAAGGCGATAAACCCGGCCATTTTCACCAATATCGTGAGCGGCGGGATCTCCAGGTTCTTCTGGACTATGGCCGGCCTGGCCACGGTGGCCGTAACGGCTTCGCTCATTTACCTGCTTTCAAAGAAGAAACAGCGCGCCGTCCTGCTGGCCGGAGGCCTCGCGGCCCTTACCGCTTTCTCTTTCGGCGGCTATACCCGCGAGCGGGCCAGGAAGCCTTTTTTGATCTACGGCCATATGTATATGACGGGAGCGCTGGTGGCCGCGGCGCAGCCGGCCGAGGCCGCCCCGGCGGTGAAAGCGGAGCCCGTGAAAACCGCGGCCGCCAAACCGGCCGCTAAAGCGGCGCCGGTCAAAGCGGCGGTCCCTTTAATGACTAGGGAGCAGGGGCTGGAAAAATACGGCTGCCTGGTCTGCCACAGCTACAAAGGCGAAGGCGGGACCTTCGGGCCGGCCCTGGACCAGCATATCCTCCACCACTCTAAAGAAGGTTTGAGAAAATATTTAACGAACCCGCCCGAGAACATGCCTCCCTTCGAAGGCACGGAGAAGGAACTGGACGATTTCTTGAACGCTTTGAAACAGGATTGAAAACGCATTATTATGAAACTCAAAACCGCTGGATCCAAAAAACTCTGGAATTATTCGCTGAAGCACCTGGCCGGCGGGGTCAACAGCCCCGTCAGGGCCTTTAACGCCGTGGGCGGCTCGCCGCTCTTCATCAGGTCGGCCAAAGGGCCCCGCCTCAACGACGTGGACGGAAACTCCTACCTCGACTATGTCACTTCCTGGGGCGTGATGATCCTCGGCCACGCCGACCCGGACATACAGAAGGCGATAACGGGCGCCATTTCCAAAGGAACTTCTTACGGGGCTCCCACCGAGGCCGAAGCCGTGCTGGCCGAAATGATAAAGAAAGGCCTGCCCTCCATCGAGAGGCTGCGCTTCGTTTCCTCCGGCACTGAAGCCGTTATGAGCGCTATCAGGCTGGCCCGCGGCTATACCGGCAGGGAGAAGATAGTTAAATTTACCGGCTGCTACCACGGCCACGCCGATTCCCTGCTGGTGAAAGCGGGCTCCGGCGCCGCGACTTTCGGAGCGCCTTCCAGCCCCGGCGTGCCGGCCGCTTTCGCGCGCAATACCGTCTCGCTGGAATATAACGATATCGAAGGCTTCCAGGCCTATATGAAGCGCAGCGGCAAAGAAGTAGCCTGCGTGATAGTGGAGCCCGTAGCCGCCAATATGGGCCTGATGCTCCCGGAGCCGGGTTTCCTGGCCGCGCTGAGGAAGACCTGCACCGCTGCCGGCGCGCTCCTCATCTTCGACGAAGTCATCACCGGCTTCCGCGTCGGCTTCGGCGGCGCGCAGGGACTGTACGGCATAAAGCCGGACCTTACCACATTGGGGAAAATAATAGGCGGCGGGCTTCCGGTCGGCGCCTACGGCGGCAGCGAGAAAATAATGAAGCACCTTTCCCCGGCCGGGAAGGTATACCAGGCCGGCACGCTTTCCGGCAATCCCCTGGCCATGGCGGCCGGCTGCGCCGCGATCAAAAAGCTTTCAAAGCCCGGAGTTTATAAACAGCTGGAGGCTTCCGGCCAGGCCATGGAGAAAGGGCTGCGCCTTATTATAAGGAAGGGGAACCTGCCGCTTACTCTTAACCGGGTAGGCTCTCTTTTCACCCTTTTCTTCTCTAAAGGCCCGCTGAAGGATTGGACCGGCGCCGCCGGCTGCGACACTAAGCGCTACGCCGACTATTTCTGGGCGATGGCGGAGCGGGGCGTTTACCTGCCGCCGAGCCAGTTCGAGACCTGCTTCATTTCCACGGCCCATAAGCCCGCGGACATAGAAGCGACTCTGAAAGCCGCGGAACAGGCCCTGCTTTTATGAGCCCGGGCTGGCAGGTGTTCTGCCCTGAGAACCCTTTGCGGAAAGGGGGCCCCGCCCTAATTTTCCCGTGCGGGGGGAAACCGACGCAAGGGTTTCCTCCTCCAGGGTTCGCAGGGCAGAACACCTGACGGCCCCAGACTTTGATACGCTACTTGAAGGACACCAACATGAAAAGAAATCCGCCAAGACTTGTTTTCTGGGAAACCACCTCCCGCTGCAACCTGCAATGCGTGCATTGCCGCCGGACCAATGTGCCCGAGAGGGGCGACGAGCTTTATGAGCTCCCTACCGAGGAATTCAAGGCTATTCTTGGCTCCCTCAAGGGCGAAGGCCGCCCGCCGATGGTGGTCTTTTCCGGCGGCGAGCCGCTGATGCGCAAGGACTTGCCCGAGCTGCTCGCCTTCGCCAAGGAAAAAGGCATCCCTTTCGCCATCGCCACCAACGGGGCGCTCGTGGACGAAGCGATGACCAGGATGCTGGCTTCCTACGGCCCGCACCGGATCTCCGTCAGCCTGGACGGGGCGATAGCTTCCACGCACGACGAGTTCCGCGGCCAGAAAGGCTCTTTCGACAAAGCCGTGAACGCCCTTAAGCTTTTCAGGGCGGCAGGCATCTCCACCCAGATCAACTGCTCGGTCAGCACCAAGAACGTGGCCGAGCGCGACGCGGTGGTTAAGCTGGCCCGCGAGCTGGGCGTGGACGCCCTTCATTTCTTCCTGCTGGTCCCGGTGGGCTGCGGGGCCGAGCTGCCCGACGCGATGCGCCTCGGCGCCGAGAATTACGAGGAATTCCTCAACTGGCTGATGGTGCAGCAGGGCGCCGCCGGCCACCCGGCCCACGGCCATGGCCACGGTCATGGTCATCCCGCGCCCGGCGGCATGGAAATACGCGCCACCTGCGCGCCGCACCAGACCAGGATAGTCCGCCAGAAAGTTGCCGCTTCCAGCCCCGAGTTCGCTGGCCGGACCGCCCAGATGCGCGGCTGCCTGGCCGGCAGCGCTATCGCCTTCATTTCCCACAAGGGAGAGGTTTTCCCCTGCGGTTACCTGCCGGTGCCGGCCGGGGACCTGCGGAAACAGGATTTCTGGGAAGTCTGGGAGAACTCGGAGGTCTTCAAGACCATCAGCGACCCGGACGCCCTTAAAGGAAAATGCGGGGTCTGCGAATACCGTGTCATCTGCGCCGGCTGCCGGGCCAGGGCTTTCGGGACCACCGGCGATTACATGGGCCAGGAGCCTTACTGCCTGTATGAGCCGAAGGCCAAGGCCAAGAAATAAAAAGATTACAGCGTTTTAAAATAGGAATATAAACATATGCTCGATATAACAAAAATGTGGTGCAGCATCGATACTCCCTCCGTGAAATTGCGCTACGGCGGCACCGGTGGGAAGGAGTCCGCGGGCGCGCGCAAGCCTATCGTGGTCTGGAGCAGCACCAAGCGCTGCAATCTGAAATGCGTGCACTGCTATTCCAATTCCACCGGGGACCTGGACACGGACGAACTTACCACCGCGGAAGCCAAAGCGATGATAGATGACGTCGGGCAAATGGGCGTCTCGGCCCTGCTTTTCTCCGGCGGAGAGCCCCTCACCCGCCCGGATTTCTTCGAGCTCGCGACTTACGCCACCGGCAAGGGGATAAGGGTCACTATCTCCACTAACGGGACCCTGATCAGCATGGACATGGCTAAAAAGATCAAGTCGCTGGGGATCACCTATGTCGGGATCTCTTTCGACGGTATCGGCCCGATAAACGACAAATTCCGCGGCGTGGACGGGGCTTTTGAAGGCGCCCTCAAGGGCCTGCGCAACCTTAAAGAGGTCGGCCAGAAGACCGGCCTGCGCTTCACTCTTACCAAGCATAACGTGGAGAACCTGGATAAAATATTCGACTTCATCGAAGGCGAAGAGATCCCCCGGGCCTGCTTCTACCACCTGGTTTATTCCGGCCGGGGCGGAGCGATAAGCGGCGACGACCTCAGCCACGCCGAATCCCGCCAGGCCATGGAGACCATCATCCGACGCGCCGAGATCCTGGCGAAGAAACCCAAGCCCACCGAGATCCTCACCGTGGACAATCCCTGCGACGCCGTCTATCTTTACCTCAAGCTGCTCAAGAAGGACCCGAAGCGCGCCGCGGCCGTCCTCGAGATCCTGAAGTGGAACGGCGGCGGGGCCAACGGCTCCGGCGTCACCCTTTCCAATATAGACTGGAAGGGGAATATCCACCCGGACCAGTTCTGGCAGGACCTGACCATAGCCAATATCCGCCAGACCCCCTTCAGCAAAGTGTGGGGGGAGGGAAAACACCCCGTCTTGGCCGGCCTCAGGAACCGCCTTCCTCTATTAAAGGGCCGCTGCGGCACCTGCGCCTGGAAAGACGTCTGCGGCGGCGGCTTCCGCGTGCGCGCCCTGCGGGCCACCGGCGATATGTGGGAAGCCGATCCGGCCTGCTATATGACCGACGAGGAGATCTCAGCGAAACCGGCCGTCTAGGACAGACCGCCGGCCTGCCAGATAAAGATCAGGAGAACATCTTATGAAAATCATCGCCCAGAAATGCAAATGTGAGACTTTCGAAGCCGCTAAGTGCAAGTGCCCGATGCTGAAAATGCCGGTTTTCTCAGGCGTGCCCGACCCGGTATGGGAAGGTTTCTGTAAAAAGCGCATAACCAACGATTACCACAAAGGGAATATCATCTTTTACGAGGGCAACAAGCCCTTCGGCGTCTATTTCCTCTGCAGCGGGCGGGTCAAGATAATCAGGACCGACGCCGGCCTTCACTCCAGCATCCCCCGCGTGATAGAGGCGCCTAACCTCCTGGGCGAGCGCGCTTTCCTGGCCGGGGAATCCTACCTCGGCACCGGCGAGGCGCTGGAAGACTGCCGCATCTGTTTTATCGACGGGGCGTATTTCGAGAAACTTTTCCTTGAGCTCCCCCAGGTCTGCCGCGCCCTGGTGAAGCGCCTCGCGGCCGAGCTCGGCCACGCCGAGGAACAGCTCCTGGACTTCGGCTTCAAGACCGTAAGGGGCCGCCTGGCTAAATATATCTACGAGAAAACCGAGAACAAGGGCTCTCCCAATATCGAGTTCCCCGAGAGCAGGGGGGACCTGGCCAAGATACTCGGCACCTCTCCCGAGGTGCTCTGCCGCCTGCTGGCGGAATTCCGCAAGAAAGGCTGGATAGCCGTCACCGGCCGGAACGTCACGGTGAAAGACAAAGCCAGGCTGGAGCAGGTCTCCCGCCGCTAATTGGTCATACATGTTTTTATGGGTATAAAGAATGTTTACGTTGTGGCTGGGCCTAATGGGGTGGGGAAGACCACGTTTGCCAGGGAATTCCTTCCATATTATGCCAAATGCCCTAATTTTGTGAACGCGGATATGATTGCGCTCGGCCTTTCTCCTTTTGAACCGCAGACGGCGGCGATAAAAGCGGGAAAATTGGTTTTAAGCCGCATTCATGAGTTTGCCGCTGCCGGGGCGGATTTCGGTTTTGAAACCACTTTATCCGGCAAGACGCTGGTTAATTTGTTCAAACACCTTAAGGCGGAAGACTACAAACTGCATATTTTCTTCCTCTGGGTGCCGGGGCCTAAGCTTTCTCTGGCCAGGATAAAAGACCGGGTTGCGACCGGAGGGCACCACGTACCGTCTGAGGACGTCGAACGCAGATTTGGCCGTTCCATTTCCAATTTATTTAAGTTATATATGCCGTTGGCTGATTCCTGGATGCTGTTTAACAACGCCGGGTCTAAGCCGGTTTTAATCGCAAAGGGTAGTAACGGGCATAAAGAAGTCAGTGATGCGGAGTTGTTCGGGAAGATCTCCGGTAGATTTGAGGCTATATGAAGAAAAAAAGGCTTTCCTTACAGGATAAGGCTGAGTTGGCCATGAAGAGCGCGGTGCGAAAGGTTATCGCGGAACATAAAAAGTCAGGCCGCCCTCTGGCGGTCTGGGAAAACGGGAAAGTAGTCCGCATTTCCGCGGATAGGTTATAAAGAAAATACTGGGCACTTCTCCCGAGGTGCTCTGCCGCCTGCTGGCCGAATTCCGCAAGAAAGGCTGGATAGCCGTCACCGGGCGGAACGTCATAGTTAAAGATAAAGCCAGGCTGGAGCAGATTTCCCGGCGTTAGCGGCTGACCGCGCTTAAACCAGTTAACTTAAATCAATGCGGCAATTGCTTTACATCAATAAGGCGGTTGCCGCATGTTTGCTATTCTATTGATATTGTATTGCTTTTTGCGGCACGTACGCGCAGTACAAATAAGACCTTGGTCTTTAAAAAACAGGAGAACTAAATGAACAGGATTACCGTAAAGGCCTGTGGGGTCATTGCCCTGCTGGCTTTCGCTATAGGAATACTCTCGAACCCGCCAGCGGCCCGCGCCGACACGACAGCCAATGCGGCCTGTTCAGCCTGCCATGACGCAGCCTCGTCTTCCCACGCCAGGGGCGTGCACGGCAAGCAGGATTGCTCGAAGTGCCACAGCGGCACCGAAAAACATTTAGCCAACCCCGGCCCGGAAACAAAACCCGCAAGGCCCGACGCGGCCGCCTGCCAGGTCTGTCATGTAAAAGACGCCAACCGGATGAACTGGGCGTTCTCCGACCATAAAAAGGCCGGCCTCGATTGCGCCGCCTGTCACAGCAACCATACGCCCAAGGTCGTAAAGGGCGCGGACACGGCAAAATACAAGGACGCCAATTCCGCTTTATGCGCTTCCTGCCATAAGGAAGTAATCGCCCGCTTCAATATGTCTTCCCACCATCCCTTAAAGGAAGGCGGGATCTCCTGCGTGGACTGCCACGACCCCCATGCCGATAAAAAACAGGCCCTGACCGCCAAGACAGAGACCTGCACCAAGTGCCACCAGGCGGTGCGCGGGCCCCATACCATGGAGCATCCGCCGGTTACCGAAGACTGTCTTACCTGCCACAACCCCCACGGCTCACCCGTGAAGAAGCTGCTGACTATCGCCCAGCCCGCTCTTTGTCTCCGCTGCCATACGCTGGCGGACAAGCGGCACGCTGTCGGCGCTGGTGACGGCGCGCGTGTTACCGGCGCCGCGCTCAGGAACTGCACGGCCTGCCACAATGGAATACACGGCAGCGCTTTCGACCAGCACCTGCGCTACTAAGCGCTTTCACTAGAACTTCTTGAAATTGGAGAAAATATAATGAAATCCAAAAATCTGTTAAAGCTTCTCGTAGCCGCACTGTTTTGCCCGGTCATAGCAAATGCCGGAGAAACCGCTTCCGGGTTCATGGGTACGCTGGCCCCCAAGTTGTCAATATATGAATATGCAGGCGGCGGGAATGGGGCTAATACCCGCTTCCTTCAGCGCTATGACTACCAGAAAGGCTGGTCGGACCGCAGCGCCTCCGGAGCTTATCTGGACCTGGACCTGGACCTGTCCTATTCGAACGGGGCGGACTCATTCTCCGTTGTGCGGCATGGGTACGGCTTATACACACATTCCGGTGTGGCGCGCGTAGACTCCGAAACTATGAACGTCTCCGCGTTCTACTCGCAGTACCGCTCGGCCTCGGTCGGCCTGGATTACCGCAACAGGGCGGATAATGTGACCGGCGGTACGGATCCCGCCTACAACAGCCCGGCAAACACCAATGTCGGCTATGTGGCGCGGTTTAACGACGATTCCAACGGCTCTTTCCTCAGGCTCGATCGCTCTAATTACGGCGTCGGCATGAAATCCAAATCCGGGCCGCAGCGCGATATCCCGTCCTTCTCGGTCAAGCATGAGGGCTACCGGAGGACCGGTAATACCTATGCCACCTGGATAGCCGGGGGAAGCGACTTCGGCGGCGCCAACCCGCAGAACCAGCGCTGGCGCGGTTACGATAAAGCTATAAATGAGACGATGGGCCGCACTTCCGCGAATTTTACGGCCTCTCCTCTTAACTGGTTCCAGCTGGCCTACGATATGTCTTTTGAGAAATTCGAGAACCAGGCAAAAGATTATACGATGCAGGATTTCGCGGCGGCCGCTTTCGCGGATGCCGGGAATACTATGACCGCCGCGAACGGGCGGAAACCGCTCCACTTCATCCAGGACAGCGCCTTGAATTCCCATTCTTTAAGGATCTCAAAGGCTTCCAAAAACTCCTCTCTGGCCGCGGGTTACGGAATGTCGCTGCTCACGCAGACTTCTTTCGCTACCAAGCAGATGGACAACAACTATAATAAGGGAGAGGTAGCCACTAATAACTTCTTCCTCAGCGGCAAGTGCCTGGCGATACCGTCCGTCGAGACGGAGGCCTATGTGAAAACGGCCAATAGGTGGAACAACTCCACATTCCCCGCCCCCGGCCTGCTGGACGCTATAGGGGCCGAAACCCTGGACCTGAGGCTCGCCGCGGTCAAATCTATGGAGTACGGCCTGAACGCCACTCTGCGGCCCGCCGGCTCCAAGCACAGTCTTGGCGCGGGCTGGAAGCATGAAATAAAGGAGCGAGGCTTCAACCTGGGCACCGCCGCCACGAGCATTCCTTCCTCCAGGATCTTTTATAAAGAGGACTCCGAATCGGACAAAGTATTCCTGAAAGCCTCCATGCGCCCCGTGGACGGCCTCGTCCTGCACCTTACGCCCTCTTACCAGTGGGCCGGCAAGGTAGGCTCCACGGCAGAGGCCGAGGAAGCCCTCGGCTTCAAGACGGACGCGAGCTATGTAACCGCCGGCGGCAAGGTTCTGGGTTTTTATTACGCCTATAACCGCACTCGCAATTCAGCGCTCAACGTCGTCGCCTCCACCACCTCCGCAAGGCAGAGTGTACTCAACGGGCAGCATTCCGCGGGTGTGTCCATGAGCGCGGCCCTCGGCGCAAAAACGAACTCTTCGGTCAGCCTGGATTGGAACCAGAGCGACTTTCAGTCCTACTATTACACCAGCAGCACCCGCCGCTATGAGGCTGTAACCGCATTCAGGTCGCGCGGTAAGTCCAAGTCTCTGATCAACACGACCACCCTTGCCATGGACACCGACTGGCAGGTGAAAGAAAACCTGAAGCTGACGGGCGGCTACGCGCTCAGCCGCTCCGAGGGGGATATCGCCAGCGGCCTTATCGCCACCGAGCTGGCTTCCACTAACGACGGCGCCGTAGATAATTATCTGCACGTTCTTTCCATCGGCGCGGATTACGCCTACGCCAAGGACGTCTCTATCAAGGGCCGGTACGCCTTTGACCGTTACCAGGACAAACAGTATTCTTCCCTGTCCGGCAGCGGCCACACGCTGACCGCCTCGCTGGCCTATAAGTTCTAGGAACCGGGGGGCATAACTCGCGGGCGGATAATACAGGCCCCGGCTTTTACGAAGGCCGGGGTCTATTTTTTTATTATGTCCTTGGCGAATAGAATGGGGGGCAGTTTGCTATTGTATAATGTTAAGTCCGACATTGCATTAAATCAATACGGGTATTGCCTTACAGCATGCACCGACCCGCATATTATTTTGTATCCTTTCATCGTAATGTTTGATTCTGAGTTGACGGAAGTATGCTGCAAGCGGGTGTATTTGAAAGAATTTAGGGCGGCAAAACACGTCGGAGTATCGTGAAATTACGGAGGTAAGAGGTAAAATGAAACTAAAAAAATTAAGTTGGATAGCGGCAGCCTTCGCCTTGGTCATTCCTTTCAGGGCGGCTTCGGCTGAGACCGCGACCCTGGTTGGGTCGGATACCTGCATAGCCTGCCACTCGGAACAGGCCGCGAGCTTTAATAGCTCCACGCACGGAAAGAAGCTGCCCATAGTAAAAGGGATCACGGCCGATAAGACCTGTGAGTCCTGTCATGGCGCCGGCTCGCTCCACGCGGCCGCCGCCGGGGACAAGACCAACGTGGGCTTCGCCACTATAAAGAACCCCTCCAAGCTTAAGGGCTCCGCCGCCTCCGCCGTCTGCTTCACCTGCCACAACCAGAAAGCCGTAATGCTCTGGGATACCGGCAAGCACGCGTCCAAAGGCCTTGTTTGCGCCAGCTGCCATAGCGTGCACAACGCGAAGGGTCCCAAGAACCTCA
>Ga0209212_1004695_pt1 | contig 16730 bp, 12 predicted proteins | sample RifGroC2_FD_183996 | JGI IMG/M metagenome (GOLD analysis project Ga0209212, IMG submission 183996) | Groundwater microbial communities from Rifle, Colorado, USA - Groundwater C2 (SPAdes) (version 2) | ecosystem: Environmental > Aquatic > Deep subsurface > Groundwater | place: Rifle, Colorado...
CCGGGCAGCTGGGAGGGAAGGAGTAGAGATCTTCGTTGAAGGTCTCGGCGGTGGAGCGTTTTCCCATACGAAAATCACCAACGCGCTGCATAAGCGGCATGCCGCCGCCGATCTCGTTGGCCAGTCTGGCAAGAAAAACCGCCATCTGCTGACCGCTCCGGACCGGATCCTTTAAGCCGATGGTCTTGAGCAGGGCGAAATTGACCAGGTTGTTCCCTGTCTGTTCCTCGGAAAGGGCGTGGCCGTTGATCAGGCTGAAACCTTGATAGCGTTCGAGCACTACCCGCGCATGGCCCGAGTTGGTGCAGAATGTGCGCACCCCGTCGGGAAAGATGAATTTCGGGTCATAGTAGTCATTGACGATGGGATAATTGCCCTGAGTTGTCTCGACGCGGATGCCTACATCAACCACATTGTCGATGTAGGCGATGCTCATCCGCTCCATAACCTGCTGGAGAAAGCTGAAACCCTTCCGACCTGGAGCCACGATCACCTTTCCAGCCTGCACGGTTTCCGTACCGGCGATAACGATCCCTGTGCCGTCGGCAGAGTCAAAGACGTCGGTAACCTCCTGTTCCGGCAGAAAGCTCACACCTCGTCTCGTGAGCTCGTCCTGAAGCCGCTGAATCAGGGCTCGGCTGCGGTCGGTGCCGACATGGGCCTGGCGGATATCGAGCAGGGTTACGTCAAGCCGTTCCGCCCGGCGTCGGTAGACCTCGAGGTTCTTTTTCTCCTTGATGGCCGGCTGCAGACAGTTTTCAACCAGAGGCAGGAGTTGCTCTGCATCCTCTCTGGTCCAGTTCTCGATGTCAAAGCCGATCGGGTAGGTATAGTTCTGCTTGCAGTCATTCAGCAGGCCGCCGGAACAGATCTTTTCCCGGTCGATCATCAGTATGGAGAGGGAAGGGGAGTGCTCGGCAAGATGAAAGGCGGCGCCAAGACCGGCCGGGCCGGTGCCAACGATGATCACGTCATAGTGGTGAGAGAACATGGATACTCCTTTTAACAGCAGTGCTATTTATGAGTATACAGCAATGTATTCGTTATTCAGGCCTTGATATTGGGATTGATACTGATAAAATATTCGAAGATTTAGTTGAGTTTGCGCAGTAACTATTTGTGACAAATATTGTCATTAATCATGACGTTTTTGGTGCTGACATTCAAATTTTAATGATAGTGTGCGCTGGTAGAGGTCAGTAATCAGCGAATATTGTATGGTATTATCTTTTTTCATTGGACGTGGTATTGATTTTGCTCTATAAAATACAACATATAAATGTAATGCAGTTAAACAGCTCTCTTGCAGAGCACACAACAATGGAAAGGAGAAACAGATGTTACAGAAAATGAGAAACAGAAAAGGTTTCACCCTGATCGAGCTGTTGATCGTTGTTGCGATCATCGGCATCCTGGCCGCTGTTGCCATCCCGCAGTTCTCGTCATATCGTATCAAGGGCTTCAACTCCAACGCAACCAGTGACGTGCGTAACTTCAGAACCACGTTGGAAGCAGTTTATGCCGACCGTCAAGGTTATCCTGGCGGAAACTAACTAATATATGAAAGGAGAAATATATCATGGCTAAACCTACAATGCTTAAACTCGCGCTTGTGATAGCGCTTTCCTTGGCTGCTTCTTCCGCATTTGCCGCAACTCTATACACTGGTTCAACTAGTGTCGGTGGCTCCAGCTTTTCTGCATCCAACAAAGTTTCTGTTTATTTAGCAACAGACGGCACTAGTGGTTCATTTGATGGCACTAACTATGCTATCGCTGGAGCTCATGAGGCCGGAGATAAAGTTATTGGCGCAAAGAACGGCGATTCTTCTCTTTATTTCACAACTGCTGCGGCAGCAGCAGCAACAGCAGCAGCATCAGCCATTGACACGACCACCGTATTACTTGATACTTGGACATCCATGTAATCTGTATGCCGCTTAAGTTATAAAGGGTTGGCGTTGCCAACCCTTTTTTTTTAACCACTATCATCCATGTACAAGTTATCCACCAAATATCAGCTCATGTTTCTTGCAGCATGGGTCCTTACCGTATATTACCAAACCCAGTTCGCAGAGATATCTCTTGTCGATGATTACGGTGCGCTCAACGCTGTCCTAAACCAGGAGAGGTTTTCCTGGTTGGATACGTTTTTTCCCCGCTCTGTAGCCTCTGGATATTATCGACCCCTTATTAGTGTCAGTTACTGGCTTGACAAGAAACTCTGGTTTCTCTCCACACAGATTATGCACTTTGAATCGGTGTTGGGCCACCTGCTCAACTGTATACTGCTTTTCTTTGTGGCAAGAAAATCATTATACAACCAATCACACAAGGAGAAGAGTTTCTTGCCGTTGGCTGTATCGCTGCTGTTTTCTGTGCACCCGATTGTTACCGAATCGATCAACTGGATTTCGGGTCGGACCGATATTATGATGAGCACTTTTGTGTTGATCAGCCTGCTCTGCATATTGCACTACCTGACCGACAAATCCTGTTTATTTCTTGTGGCAGCACTCTTTAGCAGCATTTTCGCCTTTCTAGCCAAGGAAGCCGCACTTGGGTATATAATCGGTCTACCGCTTCTTTTGTTGTTACGTCAGGAATCTTCCCATTCCCATGGTCTGAACGATAAAATATACAATGCTCCTTCGTTCAAAATAATACCATTTTTGTCTGCGACAGCGCTTGCAGTCATAGCTGCGATGTATACCGACATGAGTTGGCTGATAATTGTGATAGCATGCTGCTATCTTGCATACCTGCTGTGCATGGATTACCGTCAAAATGGTATGTTTAGTAAGACCGTCATAATTCGCCTGATTGTACTTGCGTCCATGCTGTTCGGATGCATTCTCTGTTTTGTGATGGTAAGAAAAATTGTATTTACTTCCAGTGTGGGGAAGATCGGTCAGACAGTACAACTGATGCTTGCCGACATCAATTACTCTATTTCGATGTTTTTGGGTGCAATCGGCTTATATGTAAAGAAATTCTTTTTCCCTTTGCCGCTTAATTTCTTCATTCATGAGATAGATCCGTTGTATGACCTGCTTGGTATCACGGCTATTCTCTTAATAGTGTTTCTTTTGACTATCAGTGACTTGTCCGCTACCTTTGGCCTGCTGGGTTTTCTCATGCTTGCCCCGGCACTTCCATTCGCTTTCGGCACCATTGCCTGGACAAGTTATGCCGAGCGTTATATATATCTTTCCAGCGCCTTCTGGATCTTGGCACTGGGGTTATGGATTCACAGGTGGCTCGTAATACGTCCAATATATATCAGGTATGCTGTACTGTTAACCGCATTATTATGCGCATTAGCTGGGTATGCAACCTTTTCCAGGAATGGAATCTGGAATACTAATGTTTCTCTAATGAGGGATACTGTTGCACAGACCCCTAAGAAACGTATTCTTCATGATATTTATATCAATGCTCTTTTAACTGCCGGATTGACTGCGGAAGCTGAACATCAGTACCGATATGCCTCATCAATTGCCCCTGCAGGCAGAAATGATACATCTGATTTAAAAATCGGGGCGGTGCTGGAAAAACAAAAACGATTTAAGGAGGCATTGCAGTTGTACCAGGATGCCGTGCAGCGAACAAAGTTTTCGTCGGAAAAATTGTTGAATGCTTCAATATCGCTAATTACGTCCATGCAGCAGATTCAAAACATTTCGCAGGCGGAAAGGAAGCATTTGTTGTGTCTTGAACAGGAATATCGTGAAAAACGATCTGCTATTACACATAATCCGTTGCTGTTGATGGAAGAAGGAAATATAGCGCTTAAAGCCGGTTCATACCGAGAGGCTATCTCGTGGTTCGACAAGGCTCTAAGCAGTACGTCTAAGGGTGATGTCAAGCTGATAAAACAAATCGAATATTTGAAGCGGAAGTCGGGAGAACAACATTGAATAACTGTTTTAGCATGTCTGATAGTGCTCTTGAGCTTGAATTCACTGAAATTAACATGTTAACCAATAGGGGTGAACTTGAAAAAGCTCTTAAAATTGCCGGGGATCTCTTTAATACTTATCCAGAACACGCAAGAGTTGTACACGCTCTTGGCCTGCTGAAATTTCGGAGCGGCGATTTAGTTGAAGGTGAAAACCTCATACGTAAAGCATTGCAGTTGAAACCTGATTATGTTGATGCCCATTACAACCTAGGTCGTATTCTCCACCTCTCAATGCGCAATGATGAAGCAGAAGCGATTTTTCGTGCCGGTATCGCCTTGTCGCCTGATGACCCCAAACAATTGTTGACGCTGGCAACAATCTTCTGTCATCAGCACAAATTCCGCGAAGCAATGGATATTTGTCAAAAGTTGCTTGAAATTAATCCAGCTCTCCCGGGAATACAGGCGCAGATTGGGAACATTAAACTTTCAATAGGAGAAGCTGAAGAAGCCCTCGCATATTTCAAAAAGGAAATGAAACGAAATCCAACCGCTACTGTCCACTCATGTATATTGTTTGTTTTAAATCTCATACCAGGCATCACTCAAAATGAAATTTATTGTGAATCCGTCTTATGGGGACATAAACACGTCTCTTGTTTTTACAAGCATTCACGAGGTCATTTCAATCACCCTGCGCCCGAACGTAGACTCCGTGTCGGGTTTGTTTCTGGTGATTTCAGACAGCATCCGGTCGGTTTTCATATGCGTCTGTTTTTGTCTTCATACAACAAACGCGAGTTGGAGGTATACCTGTATGATAATAGTCCAATAAAGGAATCAATGACACAGGAACTGGCCAATTTCGCAGACCATTATCGTTCCATTGCTTTGATTTCTGACGATAAGGCCGAGGCAAAGATACGTCGGGACGGCATCGATATCCTTGTAGACCTGTCCGGTCATACCGGCATGAACCGGCTCACGCTCTTTGCACATCGTCCGGCACCGGTGCAGGCTACCTGGATCGGATATTTCAATACCACTGGTATGGAGGTCATGGATTATTTTATAGGGGATTCCATAACAACTCCTCCAAATGAGGATCATCTTTTTACTGAAACGGTCATCAGGCTTCCAGACAACAGATTTTGCTACCAATCTCAGCCATATGCACCTGATGTAAATTCAACACCTGCCATCAAAAACGGCTTTGTAACATTTGGCACTTTTAATGGTATTCACAAGCTGTCAGCTGATGTTATTGGATTATGGTCAAATGTATTAAAAAAGGTCGCTGATTCCAGATTGATATTAAAATTTGTTTTTGCGGATAATGGTGTCAAAGAGCGGCTTTATATTCAGTTTGAAACGTGCGGCATTAATCGCGAAAGGATTGAAATAAGAAATAAATCACCCCACGCCGAAATGCTCGGAGAATATGGCGATATTGATATTTCTCTCGACACCTTCCCATTCAATGGCGGGGTTACTACCTGTGAATCCCTATGGATGGGGGTCCCGGTAATTACCCTGGCTGGCACTACACCGATCGGCAGGCAGAGCAAGGCATATCTGTATACTATCGGACACCCGGAGTGGGTTGCCGAGTCGCCTGATGAGTTTGTCACTATCGCCTCCAATTTGGTAATGGATGTCGTTCGTTTGGATGGTATTCGCAGAAAACTGCGCCAAGAAATGGCAATGTCTCCATTGTGTAACGGAAAGCGATTTGCAGCAAACCTTGAACAGGCATATCGTGAAATGTGGACTAAATGGTGTTTAGATGGTTCAAAGCATCTGGATGTTTCGTCCAAAAATACGAGAAGGTTTAAAACTGATGAACTGTTTGATGCCGGGGTTAACTGTCTGAATGATGGAGATTTTGAAAGGGCAGGCCAATTGTTGCGTCGCTTTATTCGTCGTCGACCAGGGCATGCGCCTGCCTATAACAACCTCGCCGTCGTTATGAAAAAGATTGGGCATATCGATGCTGCAGTAAAATTATTCAGACATGCCATAAGATGTGAACCCCAAAATATTGATTTTCACATGAATCTTGGCTTAACCCTCCAAGCAATAGGTGCCTATGCAAAAGCATGTGATATCTTTCGGCAGGCCAGCATTATTGAGCCCAGTAACAGCAAGGTATGGAATGCGTTAGGTTTGACGTTACGTAATATGGACCGTCTTAAGGAGGCGAAGTTTTCTTTTAATCGCGTGCTGGAAATTGAGCCGGATAATCTTGATGCCTTGGGGCTTCAGGCCATTGTAATGGGAATGTATGGAGATAATTCAAGCGCACTTGCATTGGTGCAGACTGCACTATCCCATGCTCCGGACAATCAATATCTTGTTGCTGTTCTGATCGGTCTCTCAATGTATGAAGAGGGAACTACCCAGGAAAAAATATTTAATTTAAGCAAGAGATTTGAAAGTACCTTACCCTCTGTGGAAAAGGAAATTAGGCTTTTTGAAGGCATATCAAGCCGGACACATTTGCGCATTGGAATCATATCTCCAGATTTTAAAGTTCATCCAGTTGGTATGCTGTTATCATCTTTCTTCAGGGATTTTGACAGTTCACGCCTGTCTTTAGTTTGTTTTAACAGAAGTGAAGCAAAGCCTGATCACCTGACTGATTGGTATAAAAGGGTGGCTACAGAATGGCATGATGTCGGTGGAATGGAAGACGATGCGTTTATAGAAAAGATCATGAAGGAACGAATAGATATTCTAGTTGATATTTCAGGTCATACAAACGCAAATAGCAATGGACATTCGATTTTCAACCGTCGTGCAGCTCCTGTGCAGGTTACATGGCTGGGTTTTGGCCATACTACTGGTTTGTCACAAATAGACTATATCATTGCAGACAAAGAGTTCATCAGGAGTGAAGACCGACAATGGTTTAGCGAAAAACCGATGTATCTCAGTCATAACAGATTCTGCTTTTCCCCGCCGGCACATTCTCCAGAGGTTGTTGATCCTCCTTTTATTGACAACAACTATATAACTTTCGGCAGTTTTAATAATCTAGTCAAGATTAGTGATCAAGTGATAGAACTCTGGGTAAAGATCATGAAACAAGTGCCAAAATCCCGACTTATTCTTAAATATAAATCATTGAATGAATACGATGTACGCAAATTTACTCTTGAACGTTTCAAAAAGTACGGCATGTCTTCCAATAGAATAGAACTTAGGCCAAGTTCCAATCTATACATGATGCTGACTGAATATTGTGATGTGGACATTACCCTCGATCCATTTCCTTTCACTGGAGGAATGACCAGTCTGTTCTCTCTCTGGATGGGAGTGCCGATTATATCCTATGTTGGTGATCTGCCGATCAGCAGACAGACCAAATCTTTTCTTGATCTTGTAGAACTTGGCGATCTTGTGGCATATTCACATGATGAGTATGTGGCAAAAGCCATTGCCCTTGCAAATGATCCTCAGAGATTGAAAAGTATCCGTGAATCATTGCGCCAGAGAATGCTCGAATCACCACTTTGCGATACGAAAAAATACTCCACTGAATTATGTGATTTGTTTTTCAAGATGTGGGATGAAAAAATAAGTATATCTGCGCACCATCAAATTGACATGGAGACAAGCTGCTATGATACACAAAACCAAACTCACTCATAATTATCTAGAACTGTTGAAAAAATCATTAGTCAACGAGCTATATATTGAGAATGAGGCCAGGATAATTCTTGCGTTGTCAGCAATATTTCAAAACACAGAATTAACGTTACAAGACATGTTCAATATCAAGGCGCACGATTATATATTTAACATGCTTGAAGCAAATAAACAAAACGGTTCGCATCTTGTTCTCTGTAAGAAAAACAAGGATGGCGTGCTTGAAAATGAAAGTTCAACCCGTAATGTTACCGAACTTTCACATACTATGATCGGTACAAAACGATTGAACAACCTTCAATACTGTATTGAAACAATTCTTGACGATGATGTTCCAGGTGATTTGATTGAGACAGGAATCTGGCGTGGCGGAGCAACAATTTTCATGAGAGGCGTGCTTGCTGCGTATGGTAATACCGACCGTATTGTTTGGGCTGCCGATTCATTCGAAGGAGTACCGATCCCGACTCTTCCTGAAGATGCAAAGCTTGATTTAAGCGCAAATGTTTTACCCATACTTTCCGTTAGCCTTGACGAAGTGATGGATCTTTTTGAACGCTATGATTTACTTGATGATCAGGTGAATTTTATCCAAGGATGGTTCAAGGACACACTTGCAACTGCGCCTATTGAAAAACTGGCAGTACTTCGTCTCGACGGAGACCTTTATGAGTCAACCATGGACGCGCTTAATCCTCTATATGGGAAGGTTTCAAATGGTGGGTTTATCATTGTTGACGATTATTATTCATGTCCTCCCTGTCAACGTGCAATCGATGAATACAGGAATGCTCATTTGATAAAAGATGAGTTGATAACAATTGACGAACAGAGTGTTTATTGGCGGAAACTGCGCTGAATCTGAGAGATGCGCCGAACTAATTTGAATTAAAAACACAGAACACTTGATACTTTCAAACTTCTCTGCAAAAGGACTAACTTCAATGTTGAATCCCAAAAACATAAAGTTGAAAAGTATGAAAAAAGTGTTGAATGTCGGTGGAAATAACAAGACTATTCCCATTCCTTCCTGTTTCGACGGCTGGCAGCATGATCTACTTGATATTGATCCGAAAGTACGTCCGGATATACTCTGCGATGCCCGTGAACTATGGAAGTTGCCTCCACGACAGTATGATGCGATCTATTGTAGCCATAATCTTGAGCATTATTTTTCGCATGATGTACCTAAGGTTTTGAAAGGATTTAAGCTGCTGCTTAAACAAGACGGTTTTGCTTATATCAATGTCCCTGATTTGGTAGGAGCCATGGAATACATGCTGCAATATAATTTGGAGTTGGATGACGAGATATACATGTCGTCTGTAGGATCAATTGCAATGTTAGATTTTATTTTTGGTCATCGAAAAAAAATTGAAGCGAGTGGTGTTGATTTTTTTATGCACAAGACAGGTTTCAGTATTTCCTTACTGCAACGAATGTTGAAAGCTGCAGGATTTCCCATAGTATTGGCTAGATGCAGGGAATTAAATATTAAAGCACTTGCTTTTATGAAAGAACCATCAGCAGAAATAATTGAACAGCTAGAATTGGGCAAGCTGTGAACTCCGGCTTGAATCACCTTCCTCTACGATATGGGCTGAATTGCAAAACTAGTTGGCGGCTCTCCACTCTGATAACGCTGCCACATCGTGATATAGGCAGATTCAACATGGCGGCAGAAGCGGCTTGTGTCAAATAGGGGATGGTTGTTGCGATTTTGTGAAAGCTTTGTTTTGATATCTAAGAGCATATTGGGCGTTTTTGCCAGATTAAGTGCCATATTCTCATATTCTTCAAGGCTGGAAGTAATCAACTCAGGGAGGCCGACAGCGCTCAGCAGACTACCTGCTACACGTCCTGCAAATGTGTTGCCTGTGCAAGTCAGCACGGGAAGTCCTGCCCAAAGAGCATCGCTGGCGGTTGTGTGTGCATTATATGGAAGTGTGTCCAGAAATAAATCTGCAAGCCTTTGGCGCGCCAGGTGTTCGTCATGATTCATTCGTGGAGCGAAGACAATACGTTTAGCTGATACACCTCGCTGTTCGGTCTCACGCTTCAGATTAAGTCTTGCGGCGGCACTGCACCCCATCAACCACAGTACGCTACCTTCCACCTTGTTCAACAAGCTCATCCAAATGTCAAAGACCTCGGGCGATATTTTATAATTAGTGTTAAAACAACAGAAAACAAAGCCCAATTCTGGCAGCATGGCTTCTTCACGTGAAGGAGTTCGTTCTGCGATAACGCGCTTGGAGTCGTTGACCTGGTAGGTGTCTGGCAAATAAATGACCTTCTCTGTGTAGAAGGCTTGGTGATCCGGAGGAATGATGTGACGGTCCGCGAGGATATAGTCAATATATTCTGTCCCCATTGTTCCTGGATATCCAAGGTAGTTGACTTGAATTGGCGCTGGTCTATGAGCAAAAACAGCTGTTCTATTGCCTTGAGTAAATCCCAACAAATCCACGGCAATATCAACCTCAAGCTCACGTATCAACTTTGCTATTTCATAATCATTCTTTCGATTTACATCTATAAATTGATCAAAGGCAGCCTTAATCCGCTGTCCCGTCCGGCTTTTGTCCTCAGGACTCAGTGAAATTGCAATTGTTTCGAATTGATCCCTGTTGTGTTTTTCAAACAATCCAACCATCAAATGCGACGTAGCATGTTCACGAAAATCTGCTGATACATAAGCCACACGAATTTTATTATGTTTATAACGCTGGCCAGTCCAAAGGGGTGTAGGTGATACTGGATACTTGTCAGCGATACGAATGCTAGCGCACTTTAGTTGGTCTGCTGGAGAATGAGAAATAGTGAGAAATGAAAATGGCAAGTCTGCCCGCTTGCCTTTGTTTATAGAACAGCTGATTTTGTCGGCATATTGCCGATAATGTGTCCATTTACAGCAATGAAGCTGTGCGTGAAACATGTTGCCAAGTGCATAGTCGAAATCAGGATTTAAGTTGATTAAACGAGCGAATGATTTGGAAGCTTGTTCATGCCGATTTAACACCATCAGGGCATTGCCGTGGTTATTGAATGCATCAGCATAGTCCGGTTTTAGCTGTATGGCGCGCTCATAAGCGCCAAGTGCTTCTTCCAGTCTATACAATCCTCTTAAAGCATTACCCTTGTTATTGTATGCTTCTGCAAAATCGGGTTTGATCTTTAATGCACGTTCATAACAGGCCAGAGCATCTTCATACCGATACATGTCTTCAAATGTTGCCCCACAATTATTGTGTGCCTCTGCAAAATCAGGTCGGATTTTCAGTGCGCGCTCATAGTTGGTCAATGCTTCTTCGTAGCGTTTTAGGTTTCCCAGTGCATCCCCGAGGTTGACGAATGCTCCTGCATGATTCGGGTTAATTATAATTGCTTTGGAAATATAATCAATTCCGCTTAGAGTCAGTCCACTTTGCAGTGCAATAACGCCCATCAAATATAATGCGCCAAAATGTTCGGTCTGCTCATGCAATATTTTATTACATAGCGATACTGCATGTTCAAACTCACCATCCTGGTAATGAACTATCGCTTGTTGTAAATTAAGAGTAATTGTCGAATTAGAATTGTTAGCTAATGCCGTTTTCAAGTTAATAACCTCCAAGAGCTAGGACTGCAGCTTTGTTGCTTTAAGCAGTAATATAAATTATATCTTGCTTCGAATATACACAAAATAAACGGGCAGCCGGCATACAGACAATTTCAAGAAGAAACTTTGTTTGGCCGAGCGGTTGAAATGGTGGATATTTGTTATTGCAGGATATTCTGGTCGAGACTACAATCGGAATCAGATTATCTGAGTATTCTCTGATCGTTACCGGTTATTAGTGGAAAACCCGCTTGATGACCTCTTAGCTGATGATAACCAATGCAACGAGGTGCCATGATCCATGGGATTATGCCTTATGAACTGTTAGGAGCGTTTTAATGTTTTCAATTATTCAGATTACCATCAAGGGTATTTTCCGTGACCGTATTTTCCAAGGTATTATGGCATTGGCAGTACTTTTTCTCTTAATTCCATCAGCAGCGTCGCTTTCCATGCGACAAGTCACGGAATTATCCATCACCCTTTCACTTTCTATTATCTCTTTTATTTTGTTGCTACTAGCGATATTTCTTGGTGCTACCTCCACCTGGAAGGATATTGAACGACGCTATACCTTCAGCGTACTGAGCCTGCCACTGAGTCGCACAACCTATCTTGTTGGGCGGTTTTGTGGCATTGCACTTTTCCTGCTTATTACAGCACTGTTTCTTGGAACGGTTGCCATGCTTGTTATCAAGGTGTCGTCAGCCATATATCCCCCTACACGTCCTCTGCTGTGGTATGCAATTGTTGTTACCATTGTTTTTGATGCCCTCAAATACATCCTTTTAGTGGCTGTTGCCATGCTGCTGGCTACAGTCAGCACATCGTTTTTCCTGCCGATTTTCGGCGCTGTCAGTGCTTTTCTGGCTGGTACCATAACCCAGCAGGTTTTCGATTATCTGCAGTCACCGTCCGCACAGAAAGCAGTGTCAGCAACAGTCAGGAATGCCGCGCAAGCATTATATTATCTACTGCCTAACCTGAGCAGCTTCGACCTGAAGGTTAATGCCATCTATGCCATCCCTCTTAATCTGTCAGGGCTATTGTGGACGGTTCTATATTTTGCCGTTTATACTGGGATCCTGCTTGCCATAGGCGCCATTCTCTTTGAACGGAGAGAGATGAAATGAGTACGCTGCAGCGGCCTTTGCTTGTCTTATTGGTTTGCATGATCGGTTATGGAGTCGTACTCGGGCCATTTACGGCATATATGAAGCAGAAACCGGTTGAGGAAAAACTGGGGTATGTGCCGAATGTAAATTTGCTCCGTTATGTTAGCGCGGATCACAAGGAGTTGGTAGGAGCTGCATTGCTCATGAAGGTGTTGATGTATTTTGGCGGGTTGATGGATAAGCAGGCAAGTAACGTGGTTGTTGAGAAACCGGATTTTCGTGGCATGTCAAATATCATTCACAGTGCCTTGAAGCTGGATCCGTACAATATGGATGGTTATTACTTTGCCCAGTCGTTTCTGGTGTGGGATGTCAAGCAGTATGATATTGCCAACAAGCTTCTTGACTATGGCATGAAGTACCGCACGTGGGATTGGTACCTACCGTTTTTTGCCGGTTTCAACCATTCATACTTTCTGAAGGATTATAAAAAAGCAGCAGAGTATTATAAGAGAGCCGGTGAATTGAGCGGTAATGAACTGTTTTTTAGCTTGGCTGGGCGTTATATGCAGGAATCAGGGCAGACAGAGCTTGCCATAGCATATCTTTTGATACTGGAAAAAGGCGCTAAAAACCAGGCGGTAAAAAAATATTATCAGACACGTTTGACTGCACTGAAGGAAGTTCGTCGTATAGAGGTGGCAAGGGATAATTACAGGCAGACGAAAGGTGCTGCTCCAATAACGGTTGAGCAGTTGTTGCAGGGCGGCTTTCTTTCTCCTGCTCCGGTTGATCCCTATGGCGGACAGTTTTACCTTGAACCGGACGGCAAGGTGTCTACAACCAGCAAGTTCGCTTTTGCCGGCGCGAACACAGAAAGTAAACAAAAGGCGGGACAGTCACGATGAATGCCATTGAAATAACAGGGCTCTGCAAGCAGTTTAAGGGCAAAAAACTGACCAGGGTTGATGCCCTGAAAAACCTTGATCTTCAGATTGAGGCCGGTGAGGTTTTCGGTTTTCTTGGCCCGAATGGCGCTGGTAAAAGTACGACTATCAAGCTTGTGATGGGGCTGTTGAAGCCAACCTCCGGCAAGGCAAGCATCATGGGCATGGATTCAACACTGACTGATTCCCGTCGTCAGGTCGGTTTTCTCCCTGAAAACCCTGCCTTCTACGATTATCTGAGCGCCGAGGAGTATGTGGCGTTTGTCGGTTCACAATTCAGGATGGATGCGGCACTGCTGAAACGACGTTCCGATGAGGTGTTGAAAGGCCGATGCGGGGCTACAGCAAAGGCATGGTACAGCGGGTGGGCTTGGCCCAGGCGCTTGTTCACGATCCGGAAGTATATATCCTGGATGAGCCGATGAGCGGACTGGACCCGATTGGCAGGTCGCTGGTGAAAGACATCATCCTTGACCTGAAAAAACGTGGTAAATGCGTTTTCTTCAGTACCCATATCACCGATGATGTTGAAAAGATCTGTGATCGGGTAGGGGTGATTGTCAAGGGGAGTCTGGTGGCGGTTGACCGGGTGGAGAATATCCTGAGAAGCGGTGTAGAGGGGTATCAGGTCCATTTGCAGCTGCCGAATGCTGAGTCAGGAACTTCTTTTGCCGGTCTCGAAGCGGTTCGCCGTACCGGTTCTGTCTCTGAATTCTACGTACCCTGCAGCGCATTCAACGCCTTTATGGGCGAGGTGAACAAGGCCGGCACGGAAGTGGCGCTTGTGGAGACCAAGCGCAGGGACCTGGAGGACTTCTTTTTGTCACTTGTCAATAGTAAGCAAGGTTAGGGGCGAATCTGCATTCGCCCCGGTGGTAGCCAGGTATCAAAGGGTGATCACAAGTGTCTTTCTATTCCTTTTCCTCATACCTGGGAAACAGCGCTTCTGCCTTGATGATTGTCGTTCCCGCCTGCAGACCTCCCCAGGCAAGGCCTTCCTGATCAATTTCGTTGTTCCATCCCAATGAACATAACGCCTTTTCCGCCGTAGAGGGCATGAAGGCAGACAGGATGCAGTGCACGATCCGTTGCGACTCCAGCAGGCAGTACATGACCGTGGCCAGTCGCTCCTTATTGACGGGATCCTTGGCCAAGGTCCAGGGGGCAGTCTCATCGATGTATTTGTTGCCGGCCGATACCACCTCCCATATGGCCTGCAGCGCCTTGCTGAAGGCCAGATCGTCCATACACGATGCTACATTTGAGACCATATCCTCGGTTTTCTTCTTCAGGGCCAGATCGCTTTCCAACAGTTCGCCGGCTGCCGGCAGCAGCCCATCGAAATACTTGACCGCCATGGCAGTGGAACGGCTGAGGAGGTTGCCCAGATCATTGGCCAGATCGAAATTGAGACGCTGGATAAGGGCTGCGTGGGAAAAGTCACCATCCAGACCGAATGGAACCTCGCGCAGCAGGAAGTACCTGACCACGTCAACGCCGTATTTATCGATCAGCATGTTGGGTTCGACGACATTTTGCAGGCTCTTGCTCATCTTCTGCCCCTCCACGGTCCACCAGCCGTGGGCAAAAACCTTCTCCGGCAATGGCAAGCCGGCAGCCATCAGGAAGGTGGGCCAGTAGACGGTATGGAAGCGCAGGATGTCCTTGCCGATCAGATGAACACTGGCCGGCCAGAAACGCTGATATTCCGGGGTTGCATCGGGGTAGCCCAGGGCGCTGATGTAGTTGGTCAGGGCGTCAAACCAGACGTAGATGACATGCTTGTCGTTGCCAGGCACCGGTATGCCCCAGGAAAAGGTGGTGCGGGATACCGACAGGTCGCGCAGTCCCTCTTTCACAAAGGAGATGATCTCATTGCGTTTGCTCTTGGGCTGGATAAAATCAGGATGTGCCTCTATATGGTCCAGCAGCGCCTGCTGAAACTTGCTCATGCGGAAGAAATAAGACTCCTCCTTGAGCTTTTCCACCGGGCGGTTACAGTCGGGACAGCGATTCTCGATTAATTGCGTTTCCGGCCAGAATGTTTCACAAGGGGTGCAGTACCAATCTTCGTATTCGCCAAGATAGATGTCACCCTTATCAAGGATGTTTTTGAAGATATTGGCAACACACTTTTTGTGGCGTTCCTGGGTGGTGCGGATAAAATCGGTGTGGGAAATTCCGAGACGCTCCCAGAGAGCCTGAAAACGCTTTACCACCCTGTCGGCAAGTTCCAGCGGTGTTTCGCCGGCGGTGGTGGCTGCTTTTTCCACCTTTTGTCCATGCTCGTCGCTGCCGGTCAGGAAGTAGACCTCATGGCCCATCAATCTTTTGTAACGGGCCAGTACATCACCAGCCACGGTGGTATAGGCATGGCCGATATGAGGCACATCGTTGACATAGTATATGGGGGTGGTTACGTAGAATGCAGGTTTCATTGTTACGCTCCTGTTGCCGGTGGCGTGTTGTTGTTTGAACCGCCATCCTGGTTTTTACGATGCCCGTGCTTGCGGAAGCGGTTTTTCTTGCGGCCTTGACGGGGCTGGCCCTCGGTTTGGGTGGGGGCAACCTCACCCTCCGCAGCAGGAGCAGCGATTGCCGGTTCCTTCTGTTGGGCCGATGTCTCAGCAGGCTTCCGCTCCTGACGTGACGCTCGCCGCTCGCGAGCGTTCTGGGTGGTACGCTCGGCAACGGGAGGCGCCTCGGCACGTTGTGCTGCTGCCTCAGCAGCAGATACCTCACCGACAATCTCCAGCTTTTTGACCACGACGAGTTTGCCGTCGTCCAGTTTCAGGGTGATGTTGCCGGTCAGGATATTCAGCTTGTCGACAACACCGGTAACCGAATCTGTACGTACCCGTTTTCCGCATTTGGGAAAGGTTTTGCGTAAAGAGCAGTAGGTCTCATATTCATAATCCAGGCAACAGAGCAGACGACCGCACTGGCCGGAGATCTTGTTGGGATTGAGGGCCAGATTCTGTTCCTTGGCCATCTTGACCGATACAGGCTGAAATTCCCGCAGGAACGAGCAGCAGCACAATTCCCGTCCGCAGATGCCGATTCCGCCAACCATCTTGGACTCATCACGGACACCGATCTGCCGCATCTCGATGCGGGTATGGAAGGAGTGCGCCAGATCCTTGACCAGATCACGGAAATCCACCCGGCCATCGGCGGTGAAGAAAAAGATCGCCTTGCTGCCGTCGAAGAGGTATTCAACGCGCACCAGCTTCATCTGCATACCACGCTCGATTATGCGTTTGATGCAAAAATCGTGGGCCTCTTTTTCCTTGCGGGCATTCCTTTCAAGCGTGACAAGGTCTTCCGGGGTGGCCTTGCGCCGGATCGTGGCAAGGCTTGTTGTGGTCTCGGTTGCATCGCGCTCAACCGGGGCCTTGACAACAGAGCCAATGCCGAGTCCGCGTTCGGTCTCCACGATGACCTTGTCACCAGGTGCTATATCCAGATCGCCGGCATTAAAGTCGTAAAGCTTGCCGGCTGTGATGAATT
>Ga0209212_1004703_pt1 | contig 16710 bp, 19 predicted proteins | sample RifGroC2_FD_183996 | JGI IMG/M metagenome (GOLD analysis project Ga0209212, IMG submission 183996) | Groundwater microbial communities from Rifle, Colorado, USA - Groundwater C2 (SPAdes) (version 2) | ecosystem: Environmental > Aquatic > Deep subsurface > Groundwater | place: Rifle, Colorado...
ACCAAGTCCGGCAACACCACCATCATCCGCAACAGCGACGGGCTGCCCCTGCCGACCAACTTCACCGGCGTGCCGGCATCCAGCTACCTGATCAATGGCGACGAGCAAGCCAGGCGACTTGCCGCGATGAAGAATATCTGCACAGCGTGCCATTCAACGCCATGGGTTGACGGGCACTTCAAAAAGCTGGATGCAACCTTGAAGGAGAGCGATGCCATGACACTGGCGGCAACGCAGTTGCTGGTAGAGGCCTGGGACAAGAAACTGGAGGACAGAACCAACCCCTTCGATGAGACCATCGAAAAGATGTGGACCAAGCAATGGCTATTCTATGGAAACTCGATCCGCTATGCCTCGGCCATGAGCGGGGCACCGGATTATGCAGCTTTCAAGAACGGCTGGTGGGATCTGTCGGAAACACTGACGAGGATGCGCGATACCATTGATTTCAAGGCAGTTATGAAGGGTCAAGGTGCTGCGGCACCGAAACCGTAAAAGGCATTGAAACTGGGATGAATAGGATGAACGCAGATAGATCAAAACATTACCACAAAATCAGGTACAGCTTTTAATTCACTGTTCTTTCAGGTCAATAGCACAACTTGCCACCCGCCAGCGGGATGCGGGTGGCATCGAAATGTCTGACCCCCCATTCCAGGATCTCCCCGCAGGATGCGCCCACAAGGCCCTGCGGGGGTTCCTGCCCCAGGAAACGCAGCACACTCAACAGCAACCGCCCTTCCCTCCCAGTCCAATTCCCCAGGTGATGAGAAACCAGGTTGTCCCGCTTGCTCAGCTTGACGCCGCCCGGACCGGTCACCAGCGGCAGATGGCAATAATCCGGCTGCGGCAGTCCAAGCAAGTTTTGCAGGTAGACCTGGCGAGGTGTTGACCCAAGCAGATCGTCGCCACGCACCACCTGGGTTACGCCAGTCAGGTGATCGTCCACCACCACCGCCAGTTGATAGGCAAAGCCCCCGTCACCCCTGCGCAGCCCGAAATCCCCGCAGTAACTGGCAAGGTTCTGGCAAACCTGCCCGCGGCGCAGGTCGTCGAAGCAGACTTCCTCATCCGCTACCCGCACCCGCCAGGAACGGACAGCCGCCCCAGGTCGCAGCCCATTGCGGCAGGTGCCGGGATAAGGAATGCAATCGTCATCATGATGCGGAGCCGAGGCGGACAAAGCGATCTCTTTGCGCGAGCAGCCGCAGGGATAAACCAACCCCAGCTTCTGCAGTTCCTCGAAGGTTGCGCAATATGCTTCAATATTCCGGCTTTGCCAGGCAATTTCCCCGTCCCACAACAAACCAAAGGACTCCAGCGTGGCCAGGATATCATCCACCATGCCCGGCACCTGGCGCGGACTATCCAGATCGTCGATGCGCAGCAGCCAGCGCCCACCAGTGTTTTTCGCCATCAGCCAGCTCCCCACCGCCGCCACCAGCGAACCGGTGTGCAGGGCGCCGGTGGGGGATGGGGCAAAACGGCCGGTTATGATGGAGGGTAAATGGTTCATGATAATAGATGTGGTGTCTCTTACGGTTTAAGTATCTACAAAATCTTAGCAATATTTTCAGAAAAACATTACTCACACGGAGGCACAAAGGCACGAAGAAAACCAGTATATAAAGCTTGAAGTCTTTGGGGTAACCATTAAGACTTTTGTTTTGGACTTTCTTCGTGACTCTGTGCCTCTGTGAGAGACAGATTTCATTTTGGTTCCGGCTTGTCCGGCCTAGGAAACAAAAGAACAGCAATAATCCGTTACAACCGGCACCTTCATCAAAAAAACCGAATTGGCCGGAACATTGAACGACTCCCCACCCACAACCCGCTTCCAGTCGTTATCACCCTTCATCTGCCACTCCAGTTCACCGGACAGGATCTCCATGATCTCTGCGGCCCCCGTGGAAAATTCATAGTCACCGGCCTGCATGACGCCCAGGGTCTTTTTGCTGCCGTCCGGGAACAGTACCGTATGGCTGGCGACCTTGCCCTCGAAGTAGATATTGGCCTTTTTGATGACCGTTACGTTGCTGAATTCCGACATACTGCCTCCCATGAGTAAGGTAAAAGTATTTTCTGAAAAAAAGCCCGCCGCAGTGGTCTGCGACGGGCTGGGGTAACCTGGTTGTTTGAAAAACAGGCCGTTAGTTGAAGGTGCCCCTCAGAAGTTCGGCCCGCCAGGTAATGGTTGTCTGTTTGTTTGACGAAGACTCGACCAGATCCGGGATAATCGTCGGCATGGCAATCCTGACCCGGCCATTGTCGATTTCAGCCAGGGAACGGGCAGACTTGGTTATGCCGTAGGCTGCGCCGCCCAGGACACCGACAGCCGCTCCATAGCCAATGTTTTCCAAATGATCGGCAGGTTTCTTGGTAAAGGCCATAAATGCCGCCCCCACCAAAGCGCCGACGGCACCGCCGTAAAAGGCATCTTGAAAAACCTCCTTGAAGGTGTTGTCGGAGGCAAAGGAAGAGGTTGCCGTGCTCAGTATGGATACGAGTGTCATCAGGCAGATGATGCGGCTCATTCGTTTCATGGATGCTAACCTCATTAGTGGAATCTGGGTGGCTTCGCTCATTTAACTGCAAATATAACGCCATGACAACAAAAAGAGCGCAACTTATTACAACCACCTGTTTCAGTGGATGTTTATTTATACCGCTGGCTGCGGCAAATATTCATATGGCCATGCAGTGGTCAATAAATCATCATTTGGTGTGGCTATTTCGACACAGTGCTATGGTTGTTTGACGTAATCAGGGCCATTGCCAGGGCCCGTTCTTCATCATTACTATTTATGTCGCCATTGAGACGGGCCGCCAGCAGTTGCTCCATGATATTCCGAAAACGCGGGCCGACCTTCAGCCCCAGCGCCTTGAGTGCATCGCCGTCAAGGGTGCAGCGGACCTGGCGCAGGCGGGTCAGGTAGAGCGATACGAAGCGCTTCACCTCTTCGCGGGCAGCCTTTGCAGCCAGGTACAACAGCATCTCCAGCGGCAGTCCGTGAAACCAGCCATGGATTTCGCTGTTGCGGACCTCGCTTCCGCGCTTTAACCGGCGCTGTATGGCATCCAGTATTCCCAGGGCGGTGCGCCGGTATCCAAAGTCTTTTGTCATGATGCGGCCCGGCATCGTCAATCGGTGGCAGGCCTCCAGGAACTCCTCATGCCGGAGCCCGTCGCACAAGGCCAAATAGTAGACCTGCCATTGCTGACAGGCATCCTCCAGATAGAGCAGGCGGAACCAGGCCAGCACCTGATAGGCCTCATGTATTACCCGTTCCGTTTCAGGCAGCACCTTCAGGGCGGGATGGATGAACTGCAACAGACCCAGGGCCGACATGCGGCCGACTGCGCCAGCCGGCACATTTTCCTCCAGGATCAGCACCAGCTCGTTGAGCAGCCGTTTACCGCCGACCCGGTCCAGGACGTTCATCCGCACGGCACTGCGGATCAGATTTTCCGTATGGGGAGCGATGCGGAAACCAAGCCGCTGTTCAAAACGGATGGCACGGAATACGCGGGTCGGATCCTCCACGAATGACAGGTTGTGCAACACCCGCACCACCCCTTCCTGGATATCCTGCTGGCCGCCGTAAAAGTCGATCAGGCGGCCGAAACTGCTCCCATTGAGGCAAAACGCCAGGGTATTGATGGTAAAATCGCGGCGATAAAGGTCGTGCCTGAGCGAAGAACGCTCCACCGTGGGCAGCACGCCGGGGGACTCATAATATTCCAGGCGGGTGCTGGCCACATCCAGTTTGCTCCCGTCGGGAAAGATCACCACCGCCGTGCCGAATTTCGGATGGCTGCGGACCCGGCAGCCATGGGAGGCGGCGAAACTCTCCGCGAAAAAGATGCCGTCCCCCTCCACGGTCACATCCATGTCCAGGTTCTTCACGCCCAACAACAGGTCGCGGACAAAACCGCCCACCGCGTAGACCACCAGTCCCAGTTCGTCGCCGGTCTTCCCCAGCTCGCGCAACAGCTTGATGGCGCCCGCCGGCAGGCGCTTGCCGATCTGGCCGACAATCGAGCGGCTCTTGGGCACCGTTGTCAAGGCATCCACGTCATACAGCGCCTCGGGCTGGCCACGCCGTCCGCCATACATGTGGCGCAGCAAATCGGTACGCGTCACCGCCCCCACCAGAAGCTCCCCTTCGAACACCGGCACAAAGCGCCGGTTGCCACCCACCATATACTCCTGAATATCGGACAGCAGCGTAGCGCGGCTGCCGCGCATGAATTCGGTGTGCATGAAGTCGGTGACCGGCGATGCACCCAGATCGTGGTAGAGACTTTTTTCCACTATCTTGCGGGAGATGATGCCGATCATGGCGGCCCCATCCATGACCGGCATGGCATTGCAATTGTAGCGGGTGAGCAGCTCCCGCGCCTCGGCAATGGTCACATCGGCCGACATGGTCTTGACCGGCGCGGACATGATATCACCGGCGCAGACCTGCGGACTGACCTCGACCCGCAACAGTTCTTCCAGCCTTTCCAGCACCTGTTTCAGCGACAGGTCCCGGATCGTGGCCGAGGCGGCCGTGGCATGGCCACCCCCATGGAAGCGCCGCAGGATCTCACCCGCATTGACCTCCGGCACCCGGCTGCGGGCCACCAGGTAGACACGATTCTCCATGGCCACCACCAGGAACAGTGCATCCAGATTCTCCATATCCCGGATCATGTGGGCCAGGGCGGCAATATCGCCGATATAGGAATCGCTGGAGGCATGGGCGATAGAGACCTGAGCGCCATTAACCGTGGTCGTCTTGAGGGTTTTCAGCAGCATGTTGAGAAGCTCCACCTGCTGCGTGGTCATATCCTGCGAGATAAAATCAGAGACGATATTCAGCCGCGCCCCCTGCCCCAGCAGCCAGGCAGCAGCCAGGAAGTCGTCCCGGATGGTGGAGGGGAACAGGAGCCGGCCGGTATCCTCATAGATGCCGAGCATCACCAGGGTGGCTTCTTCGGGGGTAAGCGTCAGGCTGTGATCCATCAGGATGCCCGCCAGGATCGTGGCTGAAGAGCCGCAAGGACGGATGATGCCGCCGGTCGGCTGGATGCTGCGGTCCGTCACGGGATGGTGGTCGTAGATATGGATGTCCAGGCCGGGGCGGTTGACTATTTCGGCAAAACGTCCGATGCGGTTGACATGCTGGCAATCAACGATGATCAGGCGGGTCACAACGGACAGGTCGATGTCTTTGGCGCGGGTACAAGGGGGGAGATAGTCGGGATAGCGGGCCAGGAAGTCGCGCACCCCCTTTTCCTGGGAACCGGGAAAACTGAGCAGGGCATCGGGGTAGAGCCGGGCTGCGGCCACCATGGCGCCCAGGCTGTCGAAATCGGTGTTTACATGGGTGGTGATGACGTCCATAAGTGTTTTCCCTGATTACGACTTATTGACCATTGCAAATGCAGCACTGTAGCATGTTATATATCACAGATAACCCGTGAAGTCGTCAATTGGATAAATCTAAAAGTGTCAGTCAACCTATGGTGAAATGTCAGTGCTGTGATTGACAGGCGGGAAGCGCTCAGGGTAGTGTGAGAACACTTTTTTGTGAAGGTGTGGCGAGGATAAAAGTCTGTGAAAAACTGCAAACCAATCCTGAAATTGTTCAAAGGTTAGCATTTTGTTGTAGTTCATAACTGGCTGCCACTAAGAAATCAATCAGTTACAGCTTTAGCGTCCGATCCCGATAAATATAGTAAGTTTCCAGTACGGAAAGGAGAGCTGTCATGATTACTACACTTTCGGCCTTGCGCGAAAAGATGCTGTCAACAGAAGATGCAGCGGCTCAATCACAACCCCGAATAAATCAGCATGCCCGGCAACAGGGAGCTGTCGATCCGGTAAACTTGTCGCAGGCAACAGGCAGCCAGGCAGTGCGGTCCGGCTCAGACGATGCGTTATCGGTGGAATTTTCCGTATCTCGTGACGTGTTTACTGCGGTTGACGATTTCTTTAATCTCGGCAAGTCCGGCCGTTTTGACGCTTTCCATGCCTTGCCACCCGAAGACAAAGAGCAGTTTGTCCAGATTGTGGCTGAACTCGCGAAGTCAGGCTATGTCGGTTATGAGGAACTCATCGTCAACAAGAAGGTGGAACGCCATGAAGTCGCCTCACAGATCGGCAACCGGCGAGTGCGGAACGCGCGCGTTTACGACAATTCCAAAGAATAAGCCAACTCAAGGAGGAGATTCATTATTACTATCAGGATCATATCCGTGGCAATCACCTGCCTGTTGTTTGCGTCATCCGTATATGCCGATGGAGAATCCCGGCCAGCCACCAAGGGCGAGATGGATTTTATGCGCAGGGTCTATGGAGCCTTTCAGCAGGCCGCACCCCGGAGCGGTCCTGCGGGTTGGGATGAAACCGAGCGCGCTGCCGGAGAGGTCACTGACCGGGTTTTCAAGGGTGTGGAAAGTGGCCCGATGCGACTGCACTATCAGGTGAAATGGATGGATACCGCAAAAGTTGAAGCGGCCCGGCTAAAACGGGAAGAGGCGGCCCTCAGCCCCGGCGCTGCTCCACCGCAGGCTGATCAAGCACGGCAACAGCGCTTCGAAGAACTGGCTGCCCAGATCGGCGCAGCCGCCGAGCGTGGGGATATGAAGGCGATGGAACGGCTTCAAAGGGAGATGGACGCCGTGGGAAAACAGATGTTTGCCCCAGCAGAAGATGCCGAACGCCAGCGCAAGGGCGAGGACAAAGCAATGGCTCCCCGTGATGTCTATGCCAAACTGTTCTTTACGGTTAACGATTCCTGGCTTGCCTTTCAGGACAATTACAAGGGGTCCAACAAGCAGAAACCTATAGACGGCAATCCCGCCTACCGTTTGGACGACAATCACTATCGGGAAAATTATGTCGAGTGGGTTGAGGGCAACACCTGTGTCGTAATCGGGAACTGGAAGCCCGGCGCCAGGTCGGGCCAGAAGGGTGTCGGCTCAAGCATGAACCTGAAGGCCCCACACACCAGGGTTCAGAGCGTGAATGTCTGCGCGCAGGCTGAACCGGCGCGCGCCCGGGCTCTACTGGAAAGGATAGACTGGAATCCTCTGAAGGCACTGCTTGGCAACTAGTTCTCTGTAAATCGCATTTAACACTCACTTCCAAGGTCATTATCCATGGCAGACGTCATGCTGCCATCTTCCGGAAACGTCTGACCGCTTCAGGGATCGCCTCCTCGCGGATATTGCCGAAGGCCAACCGCAGATAGCCTTCCAGGCCGGAGCCAAAGACCTCGCCCGGCAGACAGAGGATGGCGGTCTCGTCCACCAGGCGCTTGGCAGCCTGGCGTCCGGTCAACTCCGGCCAGGGGTGGCGCACCCAGGCGAAGAAGGCCCCACTGGCCGACAATCGGAAGGGGTTGCCCGGCTGCATGAATTCGGCCCGGAACAGGTCGTGGCGCCGGGCCATCATCTCGCGATTGGCCGCCACCCAAGCGTCCAGATGCTCCAGACCGAAACGGACCGCATGCTGAGTTATGCGCGGCTGACAGACCGCCATGGAATCCTGCACCTTGAGGGCGTGTTGAATGAACTGCCGGGATGCCGCCAGCAGGCCGGCCCGGTAGCCGGTCAGGGCAAAGGTCTTTCCAAAGGAGGCGAGTTGGACGAAATGTTCCCCCCACCCCGGCCGGGTGAACAGGTCGTGTGGACGCACCCCGCCGGGGATGAACTCGTTGTAGGTCTCATCCAGGATCAGGGCGATGTTGCGGCACTGCGCCAGGCTGTACAGTTCCTGGAGTGTTTCAGGCGGGATAATGGCGCCGGTTGGGTTGCTGGGACTGACCAGCAGGATGGCACGGGTCTTGGCCGTGATCAGCGCTGCGATGACCGCCGGCGAGGGCAAACCGGCCGAGGCTTCGTCAAAAGGGGCATAGACGCCGCGAATGCCCAGCATGTCGAGCGCCATGGCATGGTCGAAATAGTAGGGCGACTGCACCACCACCTCGTCCCCGGCTTGGCAGAGGGTCACAATGGCCAGCCAGAAAGCCTGGCTGGCGCCGATGGTCAGGCATAGATTGTCCGGTTCGAGCTGTGCCCCGTATTTGCGCCGATATGTTTCGCAGACCGCCGCCAGCACCTCGGGCAGCCCTTCATCCGGCGAATATTTCGAAGTTAGCGGGTCATCCAGCAGCGTGGCCAGATGAGTGACCAGCTCCGGCGCAGGCGGGTAGTCCGGCACGGCCTGGCACAGGTCGATCAGCTCCAGACCGATGTCGGGGCGGGTTGCCAGCCAGCCCTTGACCTCGGAGATGGGAGGGGGATGAACAGCACGGATATGGGGCGAGAATGGGATGCTCATGGATAGACCCGCGCCAGAAACTCGGCCACGCAGGCCGGTTTGTCGTTGCCTTCGATCTCGACGGAGATCAGATAGGTGAATTGGACCCCCTCGCCGGCCCGCTCCAGCTCCTTGAGCGTCATATGGCTGCGGATGCGGGAACCGGCCAGCACCGGAGCGGGAAAGCGCACCCGGTTGAGGCCGTAGTTGAGGCGCAGGCGCATGCCTGGGTAGTTCTTCTCGAAGAATCCGGGGGCATTGCTTTCGGTCAACAGCGGCAATAGCGACAGGGTCAGATAGCCATGGGCGATGGTGCCGCCATAGGGCGATTCCTGGGCTGCCCGCTGCGGGTCGGTGTGGATCCATTGCAGGTCGCCGGTGGCAGCGGCAAAGGCGTCAATGCGCTGCTGATTGATCTTCAGCCAGGGGCCGCAGTGGAGCTCGTGGCCGATCTCCGGCTGGTAGAGTGCTAGCAGGTCGTCGGCTGCGGACATACCCTGATTCCCCTTTCGTCCTGCAATAAATTGATTGCCAACAGATGCGATGCTATGTTATCGCAGATTTTAGTAAGTTAGAATTTATTTTCTGCGGGTTGTGGCAGGAAATAAATTCGTGAACGCACTATCCCGTTTGTTGGGGCAGTAAGTTAGAAATTATTTTCTGCGGCTTTAAGCAGGGAATAATTTCGTTAACGCACTTATCCCGCTTTTTGGGGCTAGTAAGTTAGAAATTATTTTCTGCGGTTCAAGACAGAGAGTATTTTCGTGAGGGAGCAATTAATGAAGCTGCATGAACAATTAAAAACACTCGGCGAAGGCAGCAAAACCACCTACACCTATGACCAGCCAGACGCCGCCCTGCTGGAGGCGTTTCCCAGCCCTTTTGCCCAGCCGGACATGAACCCGGCAGGAGCCGTCGGCACGCTGCACATCGAGTGTCCCGAATTCACCTGCCTGTGCCCCATGACCGGCCAGCCCGACTTCGCCAAAATTGTGATCGACTACCAGCCGGACAAGCTCTGCGTGGAGAGCAAGAGCCTCAAGCTCTATCTGGGTTCGTTCCGCATGCACGGTGAATTTCATGAATCCGGTGTCAACCGCATCTGTAACGACCTGGTCGCGCTGATCGACCCGGCCTGGCTGACGGTGCGCGGCGAATTTACTCCCCGCGGCGGGATCCCCTTCTGGCCCACGGCTGAATATCGGAAAAGATGAAAACAATGGGAGTTATGAGAGCAATGGGAATAATGGGATCAATTTTTCCCATAATTCTCATGATTCGCATAACTCCCATGAATCAAAAAAAGGAGAATGCATGTTTACCACGTCTGATTTCAAAAAAGGGCTTGTCATCCAGTTGGACGGCGCTCCCTGCCTGATTGTCGATGTAACCGTCAGTTCCCCCACCGCCCGCGGCGCCAACACCATGGTCAAGACCAAGTACCGCAACCTGATCACCGCCCAGGTGCTGGAGAAGACATTCCGCTCCGGCGACAAGGTCGACGAGGCCGATTTCGAGCGCCACAAAGGGCAGTTTCTGTATGCCGACGGCAGCCGCGGGATGTTCATGGATCTGGAGAACTACGAGCAGTATGAGATGGAGGAAGGGGATTTTCAGTCGGTCTCGCCTTTTCTGCTGGAAGGAGCCGAGGTCACCCTGGGGATCTTCGAGGGCCGCATGGTCAATGTCGATCTGCCGCTGACCGTGGAGCTGACCGTGACTGAAACCGCTCCGGCACTGAAAAATGCCACTGCCACCGCCGAAACCAAGGAGGCCATTCTGGAGACCGGCCTGAAGACCAGGGTGCCCCCCTATCTGGAAAGCGGCGAGCGCATCAAGGTTGACACCCGCGACGGCAGGTTCATCTCGCGGGCCTAGCTTCATCTGCAAACAGCACTATTGGAAAATAGAATCCCAATTGGAACAGGCTGCTTTGGTATCACCCGCACCGGCAGCCTGTTCCGCACTTCCCGCTGTCATCTCAGCATGGGATCATGCCACTGCCCACGATAATACATCCGGTCCTGCAAGTACTTCTTGTATTCCTGGTCGCGGTATAAGCGAATCCGCTCATAATTGAATTTAACCATTATTCGTGGCAGCATCTGTGGCGTTGTAACCTGCCAGGGTCCATTGTAGTAAGGGCCCTTGTACCAGTTGCCACGCCAGTAGTAATAGTAGTTCGGCGCAATATAGACAATGTCGTACTGGATCCCGACCGACACATAAAAGCCGAGGATCGGTGAATAGATAAAACGCGGGGCCTCATAAAGTATTACCTGTGGTGACTCCGGCACAGGCACAGGTACAGGGGGAAGCACGGGCGCCGGTGCAATTGGTTTTGAAATAACCGGGATTCCAAGATCAATTCGACCCCTGTCATCCGCCAGTGACGAGGCTGTGACAAATGCAACTAGGGCACATGCAGCCGTCAGAAGTGTTCTCATTGCCGCGCTCCTTTTCAGACCGACTGTTTTTACCAATTTAAAATCAAGGCTGAAATCAAGTCGGCGAAGACTGAGGCAACGAAGGCGCACAACTTCGTACGCTGAGGAGCCGAAGACGAGCCAGCAAAGATAGCGCCTTGATTTGGAATTGGTATTTAGATTATACCTGATTCCGTACATCCGTCATCTGCAGACCCGATAAAATCTGCCTGTCCAGCAAAGAAATGACCACAGGGTTCAAAAGTTCTTGACAGTCGCAGCCTGCTTCCCTAATATATTTATTTCCCACGGGCCTATAGCTCAGTTGGCTAGAGCCACCGGCTCATAACCGGTTGGTCCCAGGTTCGAGTCCTGGTGGGCCCACCAATTCATACCGAGGTAGATACGCCGGATGCCGGCAATATTACGAATGGGGCGACCCAACATAACTTTCCCCCGAGAGTGCACACCGCAAGGTTGCACTCTTTTTGTTTGTGCCTCATGAAAAACATAAAACTTTCATATCTACTTGGTATCATTAACAAAATAGCTCCGCCAGGGCTGGCGGAATCCTGGGATAACTCAGGGTTGCAGATAGGCGACCCAGACGCAAACATTTCCCGAATCATGGTTGCCCTGGATCCCACACCAAGCGTTATCGATTCAGCCCTTGCTTCTTCCTGCCAACTCCTCATCACCCATCACCCCCTGATCTTCAAACCGCAAAAAAACATCTCTACCGCAACCACCCTGGGCAAGCTGATCCATACTGCCATCAAGGGTGGTCTGGCGATAGTCAGCATCCACACCAGCTACGATATTGCCACCGGAGGGTTGAACGACCTGCTTGCTGAGCAACTGGGACTTTCCGGCTGCGTGCCGCTCCAGACCACCTCGCTGCAGGAACTGGTCAAGCTGGTGGTTTTTGTGCCCGAAGATCACCTTGAACGTATGCGCACAGCCCTATTCCCCCACATCGAGAACCAGGGCAACTACAGCGATTGTTCCTTTGCCGCAGCCGGCGAAGGCAGCTTTACCCCACTGGAGGGAGCAACCCCCTTCGTAGGACGCTCAGGAATACTGGAGCGTGTGCGGGAGCAGCGCCTGGAAGTGCTGGTCAGCCGGGTCAGTCTGCCGCGTGCCATCAAGGCACTGTTGAACGCCCATCCCTATGAAGAGCCGGCCCTTGACATCTATCCTCTGTTCAACGAGGGCAAACGGCTGGGACTGGGAAGGATCGGGCAGCTTGCGAACCCTGTCCCGCTGGCAGTTTTTGCCGCACAAATCAGCGAGCAGCTGCAGGCCCCGCTGCTACGCTATGTTGGTGAGCCTGCCACCCGGATACACAAGGTGGCACTGTGCAGCGGCAGCGGAGCCTCGCTGCTGCGTGAGGCGGTCCGGGCCGGGGCGGATTGCCTGGTGACAGGCGATGTCAAGTACCACGACGCCCGTGATGCCCAGGACCAGGGCATTGCCGTGATCGATGCCGGACATTTTCCTAGCGAACATATCATGACGGCAGCGCTAACCGAACAATTGCGCAACCTGCTGGGCAAGGCGGGGCACACCGAGTGCGAGATACTGCCATGCACAGTAGAGACTGATCCCTTCAGAACTGCCGGACACAGTTAAGGTCATAAAAATACTCAGAATACCAGGAGGAAGCAAATTTGAAGAACAGACTAGAAATGCTGGAACAACTGCAGGAGATCGACCTTCTACTTGATTCGCTGAAAAACACCCAGAATGGGCTGCACAGCGAGATCAACGGGATCGACCATGAACTGGACACGGCCCGTGAAGAGCTGGCCGCCCTGGAAACACGAATGGCACAGGTAGAACAGGACAAGGGAGAACTTGAAAGCTCTCTGGCGACCGAACAGGAGAACATCCAGCGCTCCGAGTCTCACATGAAGGAGATCAAGACCAACAAGGAGTTCCAGGCCTTTGGTCGTGAGATTTCCGCGGCGCGCAAACAAACAGCCGAACTGGAAGATCAGATTCTGCAGAAGATCGGACAGATCGAGGAACTATCCGCTGACATTGCCGCCAGATCGGCCAATCTGGCTGAAATGGAGCAAAACGTGGCGCAGCGCCGCCAGGAAAAGCTTGCCGAGATCGCCGCCATCCAGCAGGACGTCGACGCCGATGCCACCCGGCGCGAGGTGATCACCAAAACGCTGCCGGCCAGCCTGCTCAAGCGCTACAACAGCCTGCGCGACCAGCGCCGCGGCCAGGCCGTTGCCATTGCCCGCGACGGATACTGTCTGGGCTGCAACATGAACCTGCCTCCGCAGCTCTACAACACCCTCTTCCGGGGAGATGAGCTGATCTGTTGCCCGCATTGCCAGCGGGTCCTGATCCTGAAACAGCAGCCGGCCGCGTAATCAGAAGTATTAGTAATTCGGCACAGCAGAAGGCTCCATATGCAAGGCGCGTGAAATTCGAGGAGTGAGGCGTAGCAGCGCTACGTCGCAGCGACTCGAATAAACGCAACGCCGCAGATGGACCTTATGCGAAGCCGAAGGGTTTGGTTGGAGTAGTCCAGATGGCCGCTCGCAAGAGAGGAAAGTCCGGGCTCCACAGGGCATGATGCTGGATAACGTCCAGCGGGGGCGACCCCAGGGATAGTGCCACAGAGAGAAGTCCGCCTGCTCAGGCAGGTAAGGGTGAAAGGGTGAGGTAAGAGCTCACCGGGTCCGTCGGTGACGGCGGATGCCAGGTAAACCCCATCAGGAGCAAGACCTAATAGGGAGGCGTTAAGGGTGGCCCGCCCGTGCCTCCGGGTTGGTCGCTTGAGGCTGTCGGTAACGGCAGACCCAGATGAATGGCCATCGTCCGGTCAGGGGTAACCCGAACCGGAAACAGAACCCGGCTTACGGACTGCTTCAACCAATTTTTTAACAGGAACAACGTGGACGACCAGCGTACATGGGCCCAGGCCGTCGATACCACCAGCAACTACTATGAAAAGCTGCCCACTACGATCAGGGCGGAGCTTGATGCGGCCATCAACGAGATCATGCGGCTTAAGGAACAGTTGAGTGTGCTGACACTCTCCGCAGGCAGCGCACATATCTGTCGGACATGCGGCGGCATGTGTTGCCTGAACGGCAAGTACCATGTCAGCATACTGGACCTTCTGGCCTACCGGAAAACCTCTGTAGAACCGGTTGTGCCTGACTTTACTGTTCACCCTCACTGTCCTTATTCAGGCAGCTCCGGCTGCCTGATGCCGCCCCGCTTCAGACCGATGACCTGCGTGGTGTTCAATTGTGAATTGATCGAGAATCAGATGAAACCAGGTCAATGCGAGACATTGTACAACTGTGAAAAACAACTGAGGGATTCAATCCGCCAGGCTTGCCGGATTACCGGCCGCCGACTGGACAGGACGCTGCTACTGAGCGGCGAAATCTAGGACTTATTCAGACTCACTGCTGCCTTCAAGTTTCATATTTCTTATTTGCGAGGATCACCATGGCTACCATCCACGACATTGTTGTCGTCAATGTGGACAATAAACCGGGCTTCTATGCCCGCATCGACGAGATCACCCCTGATATCAAACCGGGCTGGTGGCAGGTCCAGTTGCTGGTCTTTACCTTTCCGCTACAGGTCTTCACCTGGATTCTGGACGAGCATCAACTTGAAGGCGCTGAATTCACCATGGGTGGAACTCCCATCCGGATGGATCCGGTGGTTTCGCCGCTGGAGGAAGAGCGCCTGCAGCAGGAGCAGGAGAAAAAGAAACAACCTGAGAACCAACGACCGGAAGGCGGCAAAGCCAAGGTAGTCTCATTGCTGGATCGCCGCAAAAAATAACTGTCCTGACGCTAATTTGGGTATACGAACCTCCCCTGGAAACAGGGGAGGTTTTTTTGTGTAAATTATGCTGACAAATTGCATGTTTTATCTTGACACTCCCCTTGCCCACCGCTATATTTTCCCGCAATGTGGTAAAAAGTGGAATTAAGTGGTAATAAAAGGAAGGAGCGTCATGTTCGGGGGAGAGAACCTGAGCACAATCGATGGAAAGGGGCGAACCAGTATCCCGGCCAAATTTCGGGAAACACTGGCTGATCTCTTTGGTGATGATCGTTTCGTCATTACCAAGGCAACCCCGATCGATTTCGGTGACGGCAGCTATGGCCGGGGGCTCTCGGTCTATCCTGTCAGCGAGTGGCGCCAATTGGAGAATAAAATTCTGACCAACGAGGGTGGTTTCACCTCGGTCCAGCTCAACAGCATCAAACGCCAGGTACTGGCACCGGCTGTGGAGTGCAACGCAGACAAACTGGGACGGGTTCTGATTCCACCGGCCCTGCGAGTTCATGCCGGACTGGAGCGGGACATCTGGTTCGTCGGCATGGGTAAGCGTTTCGATGTATGGAGCAAAGAGGGCTACGGCAGGGTCAATGCCCAGGATGAAAAGAATTTCCCGCAGGAATCCGAAGCGCTGGCCGCGCTGGGGATCTGAGTGTCTGAGTTTCGCCATCAGTCGGTCATGCCGGACGAGGTTGTCCGGTTTCTGCAACCCAGGGCTGGCGGCATCTACCTGGACGGCACCTTGGGAGGTGCCGGCCACGCAGCCTTGATCGCCGCACATTGCACTCCGGATAATGGGCTGCTGGTTGGTATCGACCGCGATCAAGCGGCACTGAATGCCGCCCGTCAACGCTTGGCAGAGTATGGGAACGGCGTCCGGCTGGTCCACGGGAATTTCGCCACCCTAGGCTCGCACCTAGACCAGCTTGGCATCAGCACACTGGACGGATTCATCCTTGATCTGGGGGTATCCTCGCACCAGCTTGACAGCGGGGAGCGCGGCTTCAGCTTTCAGCAGGACGCACCGCTGGATATGCGTATGGACACCAGCAAAGGCGAAACAGCCGCCGACCTGGTGAATGATCTGCCCGAAGCGGAACTGGAGCGGATCATCAAGGAGTATGGCGAGGAGCGTTGGGCAAAACGTGTCGCAGCATTTATCACCAAGGCCCGCTCGGAAACACCGGTCGAGAGCACGCTGCAACTGGTTGATATCATTAAAGGGGCTATCCCGAAGGCCAAGTGGGAAGAACGGCTCCACCCAGCCACCCGCACCTTCCAGGCCCTGCGGATCGCAGTCAACCACGAACTTGAAAGCCTTGAACAGGGATTGCGAAGCGCCATCGACCGCCTGAAGCCGGGCGGACGGGGTGTGGTTATCTCGTTTCACTCGCTGGAAGACCGCATTGTCAAGCACATCTTCCGCGAGTACACCACCGGCTGCATCTGCCCACGCAATCTACCGGTCTGCATGTGCGGCAACAGCCCAAAGGTAAAGGTATTGACCGGCAAGCCGGTCATGGCGACGAATGAGGAAACCGGTGCAAACCCCCGGGCTCGAAGCGCCAAGCTGCGGGCAATAGAGAAATTATAGGTCTGGACTGGGCTCTGCCCAGCACGTTCAAAACCAACAGAAACCGGTTTCATGTACCGACAAAGGAGGTACGCCATGGCACAAGCAAGAGTTGATTACGGCAAGGTTGTTGCTCCACGCCCCTTTGGGGGAGCGGAACTTGCGCCCCACCGCCTCGACATATTCAAGTACCTGATGATCTGCATGATCCTGTTCACCATCGTCTCGGTCTTCCATGTCTGGTCCCGTTGCAACCTGATTGCACTTAACCTGCAGATCTCGGAGGCCAGTCGCCAGATGAAGGAGGCCGAGCAGGAGCAGAACCGGCTCAGGCTGGAGGTCACATCCCTGAAGACGCCGGCACGCATTGAGGTGATTGCCAAGAATGAACTGGGTATGGCGTTGCCGACCGATCAACAAGTAATTCTGGTAAAATGAGTACTGATCGGGAAAAATGGGCCCGCGTCCGGATCATCATCATCGGGACGTTTTTCGGCCTGTTGTTCCTGAGCGTCGCTGGTCGCGCCTTTTATCTACAGATCCTCAAACATGAAGAGTTGGTAAAAAAG
>Ga0209212_1004709_pt1 | contig 16694 bp, 15 predicted proteins | sample RifGroC2_FD_183996 | JGI IMG/M metagenome (GOLD analysis project Ga0209212, IMG submission 183996) | Groundwater microbial communities from Rifle, Colorado, USA - Groundwater C2 (SPAdes) (version 2) | ecosystem: Environmental > Aquatic > Deep subsurface > Groundwater | place: Rifle, Colorado...
GAAGCCTGTCACGGTCATTTTCTGTTAAATGTCTAAACGAGGCACGTTTTTTCATACAATTCAATCCTACATGAATTGCATTTCAAAAGAGAATTTTCAATACAATACCTATCTGATTTTCAAACATACGCATTTCGATTTAGGCGAGTTTTCCAAAATCATTATGAAAAAAACTAGCGCCTGAGTCCATCAGGCGCTAGAAAGAGAGGTTAGAAAAAAACTGCAATTTTTTTAATCACAATTGCCTCGTGACCTGGAACAGTCCTCGCAAAATGGAGTAATTTTTCCGCTTCTCGAAACGTTGACCAAAGTTCTGTACAAAGTTCCAGTAGTACATCCTTGTCTCCAGTATTCCTTGGAGCAAGCAGGTATGCTTTAAGAGCTTCCTCAAAAGTTTTTGCGTAATTGCACAACGCCTCAAACGCAGACTTTCTACCTAAGACTGACTCTCCGTTTCGTTGGATTGCTTCTACATAAGCCATACATGCTTCTTCGAAGCATGTAACGAAGGCATCTACCCCCAGGATATCTTTTATTTTGTCTTCTGGAAGTCCCAATGCTATGCTCATTTCCTTGGTATTCACTCCCATCTGATACCTCCCTTTTGATTTATAAAAATTCTTACTATTTCCTACGTGCACAGTACTAAATTACTCCCTCATTGTCTACTGCATTGGTTTTTGGCTAGCACTCGCGTATACTTCCTTTATGGAGACAGTTGAAAAACGGATACAAGTGCTTCTTGAAAAGGTTCGCCCGTACATACAGATGCATGGTGGAGACGTTCAACTTATACGAGTTGAAGACTCCACGGCGGTAGTAAAAGTGTACGGTGCTTGTGTGAATTGTACACTTGCGAGCGTCACGTATAATAAAACTATCGGACCACTTATTATAAAAGAGATACCTGAAATAACTGATGTTGAATTCGAATAAGTGTAATTTATTATTAATTATATAAGATAACAAAGTATGGCAGACTTACGAGAATACCCACGAACTGCAGAAGGTTCAAATATTAGCAAAGTTGTTGTAGATCGCGACCTGTGCATAGCAGCTGTTTCGTGCATAGCAGTAGCGGGAGATGTGTGGGAGCTTGATGATGAAAACAAAGTGGTTGCAAAAGACGCCAATGCTGCAGATGATGCGACACTCATTGCTTCAGCAGAAGCATGCCCTACGAAAGCTATACTTCTTTTTGATAACTCAGGAGCACAAATATTTCCTAAGTAGTCGAAAATTTTATTTGACGAACTTCTTCAATAAAAATCCTCTACGTGAGGATTTTTATTGAAGAAAGAGGAGTTTGTCGTTTATACTTAGACTATGTTATCAAAAGCAGAAACGATACTTCTATGGTCGAGCATTATGTGGGGATTTGGTATGGGAATGCTTGGTCCACTTTATGCTGTGTTCGCCACAGAAGTGGGGGGAAACATTTTAGATCTCTCATGGGTGTATGCGATATATCTTGTATGTATGGGAGTTGGGGTAATTGTTGTGGGTAAAATAGCAGATAAGGTTGGGTGTGAGAAGCTGATGGTGGCAGGCTATGCACTGAGTGCTTTTGCAGCTTTTTCGTACTTGTTTGTAGATTCAATGGGACCACTCCTCGTTGTGCAAATACTCATAGCGGTAGCAACCGCCCTTTCACAACCAACATGGTATGCACTTTATGACAAGCATTCCGGTGATAGGCACGATAGTTTCGTGTGGGGCCTCTCAACAGGACTTTGGTATATTTTTCAAGGCGCAGCACTTATTGTGGGTGGTTATATAGTTTCCTACTATTCTTTCGACGCGTTATTTATCTCCATGGGAATTATGCTTACGGTTTCCACGATGTATCAAGCAAAGATACTGCGGTATAGGGTACAATAGAAGAGTACTATTTTAGATAAAGTTTTTTCCATGCAATATTATACATACGTCATAATCGGAGGAGGTATCGCAGGTACGACTGCTGCGGAAACTATTCGAAAACACGATGCTGTTGGTTCGATTGCAATAGTTTCGGACGAACCTCACAATTGTTACTCTCGGGTGCTACTCTCAAAGCCCAAATGGGTACTTGGAGAACAGCCCTTCGAGAATGTGTGGTTGAAAAGTGATGCATGGTATAGAGAAAACAATATTCACCTATTCAAAGGGATTCGCGCTACCGAGCTTCAGTCAGGTGCTAAAACAGTTCTTTTATCAGATGGTGATATGCTGAAGTATGAAAAGCTTTTACTCGCGACAGGCGCTCACTCGCGAAAGTGGGACGTGAAGGGTGCCACCGAGGCGGGGCAAGCAGTAAAAAAAGGAATTTACTACCTTCGTACGGTAGATGATGCAGAAGCGATTGGCAAGGTTGCACAAGGTTCCCCGAAGCGAGTGATTATGGTAGGGAGTGCTTGTGTCTCATTTGAAATCATTGAAATACTCTATTCCCGAGGTTTTACTGTCACGGAGGTCATGCGTGAAAAATACTTTTTTGAACCACAACTCAGTCTAGAAGAAGTGGCTCCTATTGAGAAAACACTAGAAGCGAAGGGTATTGAAATCGTGCGAGAAGTGGAAGTGGCAGAAGTGCTTGGCGATACGCATGTCACCGGTGTTCGTCTCAGTAATGGGCGCGAGATAGAGTGTGATATTATTTTGCCGTTTATTGGTGTTGAACTGCCTGTCGGGTGGATACAAAAAGCGGGGGTAGCTACACACAAGGGAATATATGCAAACCAATTTCTTGAAACCAACGTTCCTGACGTGTGGACAGCAGGAGACACTACAGAATGCTGGGACAGTATGCTAGAAGAAACGGTTATCATGGGGAATTGGATGAGTGCCCGTCTACAGGGTGAAATAGCAGGGAAAAACATGAGCAATGCTACAAAAGAGCCGTTCGCTCAAGTATCTTTCCACACGAGCCACGGTTTCGGTTTTCAAATAGGGTGGACAGGCGATGTGCGCGCACTTGAAGATCGCATCGTGATACACTACCCGACTTTTGAAGAAAACAGTCATTGCAGAATTATTCTATCGCATGGACGCATTATCGGGGGAACGACGGTAAATAGACCTGACCTCATGGGGGCAATCACCAAAATAATAAAAGCAAAAATTGATTTGAGTGAAAAGCTCGAAGGACTTAGGGATGGGACATTAGATATAAAAACACTTGTCGCACCTGTTGTAAGTCCTATCTCGCAAACTCTCACTCAACATCTAGAATAAGGCTTACTTAAGACGTAGTATGGCGTATGTATTGCAATGTTTATTTTTTGTTGTATGTTATTGAAAGAAATTTAAACTAAAACTACTAATCATACAAAAGAGGCCAAAAAATGACCACATGTGATGAAGATGTTACCAGATTCCTCTGTTACGAAGGTGAGAAATTTGTTCCATTAAAGTCGGTACCGGGACTTCCTTGCGATCTGCTTGAATCATGGAAAGCGTTGGGGTTTGACGAGGGCTACATAGACAAGAGCACCGAGCATCTTCTGTTGAGGAAGAAAGGTGGGGAGCAGATCCTGCGACACATTGGATCGGGTGAGTGGATACAAGTTCATCCACCTGAGGAGGCTCCAAGGAAGCAGTCAATCATTTTTTAGTTTTTTTCTTTTTCTATCTCAATGACTCGCTTCGGCGGGTCATTTTGTTGGTACTATTAAAGTCTTTTGTATTACGAGATGCTTGAAATTTAAGTAGACAAAAATATATTTCAGTGATACCTTCATGCTAGGTTCCATAGAATTCAGGCAAACTTTAACAAGGAGAAAAGTATGGACGGGAAATATTCGGAGCTCTTTGGTATATATCACGTAACTAAAATTCTGTTCCAAAAGACTATTGAGAGGATTGGTAAGGAAAATTTTGATTATGATACCCTTCTGGGTTTTTTGGAACACAACAACTCCAGTGTGCTGGAAGGGACAAGAAGAATTCTTTTGCTTCATTATCCTGAGAAGCTGAGCCGTAACATGCTGTACAAATTTCGTGATTTCTCAGGAGATTACGACGTTCAAACAATGGCACTCGGTGTTTTGGAGGAAAGGAAAGTTCAGGAAGACGGTCTTCGTAAAAGAGCCGACAATGTGGTTGCGCTTTTTACCTGCTAAGCGGTTCTTTTATCCCCCTGTCTTGCGACTGGGGGATAAAACGTCTATTGGGAGGAGAATCAATAAGGGTTGACAACTATCTATATTCATGCTAAACAAGAGTCAGGTACACATTTCGTGTGCTCTTTTTAACTTAACAGTGGAGGTGTGAGATGGATAAGGAAAGACGTGAAAAAATGGCACTTACTCTTGCATACAAGAAAATGCAACTTCATCCAGAGGATGAGGTATCTACCCGAGAACAGAACAGTATTGCGGGACAACTCATGCTGAATAATGGAAAGCAAATGTTTCCTGGCAAAAAAGGAAAAAAAGAATTTGCTTTTTTTCTGGAGAGGTGCAAAACAGGACAGTTTGAAGAGGGTGATGGCGAAATAGCTGTTGCTCTCATACTTTTCAATCATCGTAAAAAAATGGCATCGATTCGACACGATGAAAAAGAAAAAGAACACTTCAAGCCACATTTAACCACGGATGAAGTCGTTGAACTCTTCACGGACGAAGAATATGCTCCTCTTGATTTTGACATGACTCAAAAAATTGAGTTTGCAGAATTTGTAAATTGGCTGAAGGAGGTCGCATACCATCAGGTTACACGAAGTCATAAGTAACACGTTTTTAACACGTAACAATCTAAGACTTGGTTGGGACAAGACAATCTCCCCTTATTGGCTCGCAACGTAGGGTTGCAACGAGCGTCCACTCTTAGTAAAAGGACCGTATTTATACGGGCCTTTTTGTTTTCATACAAAATTTCAGGACTTACTCAAACAGACTGGAGGTTAAAACGTTTCTTGAGAAGAGACGGATTGTGGTTTAGGACTTATTCAAACGGATGCAGTTCAAGGAAAACGAGCAAAATGGAGTGAGCGGTACACGTCGTACCTTGAACGACATTTTGTGAAGTTTGACGCCGAAATGTGCCGTTTAAATAAGTCCTACTTCACCATGATACGAGCATCAACAATCCGCGCACCTGTAGCGGTGGCAAAGACTGGATTGAAGTCTATTTCCTCAATCTCTTTGTGTTCCAATGAAAGCTTTGAAAGATAAGCGATAACTTCTGCGAGGGCTTGTAGGTCAACTGGTACACTCCCTCGTGCTCCAGTAAGTAATGGCAGTCCATGTATTTCTTGTATTTGTTTGAGCGCCTCCTCTACAGTGACGGGAGCTATGCGGATGGAAGAGTCTTTCAGTATTTCTACAAATATTCCTCCTAGTCCAAAGACTATCGTAGGACCAAAGATGGGGTCTCGCTTCATGCCCACTATACACTCCACACCTTTAATCATCGGCTGTATGAGCATACCGTCGATGATAGCACCTTCTGTGTGTTTTCCGACGTATGTTTCTATATCGTCCCATGCATGTAACAGTGCTTCAGCGTTTGCGAGGCGAAGTTTGACAGCTTGCAAATCACTTTTGTGCACCAGTTGCATTGAGATTGCTTTCATAGCATAGGGTCCTGTCCCAAGCTTCGTGATAGCTTTCGAAAGTTCTTCTTTATTTTTCACAAATACTCCTTCGAGACTCATGTCGTACTCTCGTAAAATAGCTTGCATACCCTCAAAGGAAAGCATGGAGAGGTGCGTTGAAAGACGAGGGGTGGGAGGTGTTGAGTCAGGCACTTTCGCCGAATGGCGCGCCAATGCATCAAGCGACTCGACTGCGTCTGTTGGAGAATCAAAGCTCACCATACCAGCCTGCTTGAGTATGTCTATGCCCGCTTCTACCGTAGCACCACCCATAAAGACTGGGATGATTGGTTTTTTAGCATGTTCTGAAATAAGTACCTCGGCAATTCCTGCAGGATCAGTCATCATCTGTGGAGTCACAAGGGCAATGATGATATCAACCTCGGGTATGTCGCTCAAAATGTTAAGTACGTCTTTATACCTACTAGGGCCAGCATCACCTATTACGTCGACAGGGTTACCCACTGCTGCCATAGGAGGAAGGACGCTTCGAAGTGCTTCTTTGGTTTCATCAGAGAAGGTTACAAGTGAAAGTGAGTTTGAGAGTCCGATAAGGTCTGCGGTGTTTACAGATGGTCCTCCACCATTTGTAACAATTGCGATTCGTTGTAGCTCTTTTGTCGTGAGTCCGAGCTTCAATAGTTTGGAGAGAGAGAAGAGTGTGCGGAGCGAGTCCACAGGGATAGCGCCAACTTGTGCAAGCGCAGCCCCAAAGACTTTATCCGAAGGTGCGAGTGAGCCTGTGTGGCTTGCGACCGCAGCAGAGCCTCGTGTGCTTCTACCTGCTCGCAAGACAACGAGCGGTTTCTTTTTTGCAAGTCGTCGTGCAAGTTCAAGGAAACGTGGTCCATCACTCACTTTTTCAATATAGAGAAGCACCGCTTTAGTGTCCTCATCATCTATAAGGTATTCCAAGAACTCAAGCTCAGTGAGAGATGCTTCATTGCCAAGGCTTACAAACTTGGAAAAACCAACGCCTTCTTTATTTGCCCAGTCTAATAGTGCGGTACCGAGTGCTCCTGATTGTGAGACAAAAGCAGTGCTACCTTTCGAAGGTTTACCAACTGCAAAGGACGCATTCCAGTCTGCGTGTGCGTTCATAATACCGAGGCAATTGGGACCGAGGAGTGTGATGTCGTGCTTGTGTGCAATTTCGGCGATACCTTCCTCAAGCTTTTTACCTCCTTCTCCCATTTCTTTAAAGCCTGCGGAAATAACAATAGCCGAATGTATACCTTTTTCTGCGCACTCTTCGAGTATTGAAGCAACGATATCAGCGCGTACCGCGATGACCGCAAGGTCTACGTCTCCGGGGATGATTTTGACTGATGTGTATGCCACATGACCAAACACTTCTGTCTCACTCAAGGTGACAGGGTATACCTCTCGCACACTTCCCGCGAGAATGTTTTTCATGAGAGCATAGCCCACCTTTGATTCGTCATTAGTTGCACCGATTACAGCGACCTTGTTTGGGTTGAAAAGGGTATGTAAATTTATCATCTCTATATTCTACAGGCAGTTGTATAGATGGCTCAAATTTTATATGTGAGCGTAATACTCTTGTAAGATTTTTGGCAGGGGTGAAGTGTACATAAGGACTTACGCAAACACGGATGCGACCTAATTTTCAAGGAGCGCAGCGACTATGAAAATGAAAATGCCCTTGTGGTACAGCTCGACTTGTCCGCCGTAGCTTTTGCAGAGGTGGAAGCAAGTTTTTTTAGAAACTACGCCCCCATACTGAAGTCGTGCACGTTCCCGTATTACGTCAGGACTTACGCAAACGGATGAAGTTCAAGGCACCCAAGCAAAATAGAGCGAGTTGTATGAACAATACTACGAGAGATATTTTGTGCTGGGCAACGATGAAATACGCTGTTTGTGTATGTCCTAAACTAACTCCTCAAAGGTTGGTTTAAAGGTCTGGTAGATAATACCGCAAGGAACCTTGTCAGCAGTTTTCATGCGCGCGACCTTAAATGCACAGTCGAGGTTGCCTTTCTTATGTTTTTCATCAAGCCAGTAGACTCGTTCTTTATAGTATTCACGGGTATCAAAGAAGGTGATGCAGGGCTGAATAATCTCTACAAACGCAAAACCTTTATGAAGCATAGCTTCTTTCATGATTTCTTTTGTTCTCTTGATGTCAGATGCAAAGGTGCGTGCTATAAACGTCGCTCCCATAGCAAGCATGATGAGTGCGGGATTGATGGGTTCGTTGATAGAGCCCTCAGGCATGGTGCCACCTTTAAATCCCTTGGGGCTTGTCGCTGTCGCTTGTCCCGTCGTAAGAGCAAATACTTGGTTGTTGTGGAGGAAGATAGAAATGTCGCTGTTGCTACGCGCAGCATGCGTGATATGACTAAATCCCTCTGAAAAAGAATCACCATCTCCCGAAAAGCCGACAACCGTGAGCTTGGGGTTTGCGAGCTTGATACCTGTGAGTGATGGAACGATTCGTCCATGAAGGGAATTGAATGTGTTGATCTCAAGATAGTCACTTATTTTGCCATGACAGCCAACTCCTGCTCCCGCAACGATGTTGTGGATCTCTATCGAGCCCGCAGAGACAAATTCCTCGACAGCCTGACGAAATGCAACCAGTATTTGGCTGTTTGGGCACCCGGCGCACCAGGTAATTTTTATGTCTGTGGTAAGGTCAAGAGCCATAATATTTATATAAACTTATTTATTTCCTCTGCGAGTTGAGTAGGGGTAAATGGTTGTGCGTCGTACTTGAGTACTTTGTTGTGAATTTCAATACTCGTTTTTTCACGTATGAGTGCCGCGAGCTGTGCGGTGTGGTTGGCTTCCACATCTATTATTACTCGCGCGCCACTAAGCTCAGCTTTGATACGATCTGCATCAAACGGCTCCATCCAGAGTACTTGCACGAGCTTGGCAGGAGATTTTAGCTGCTTACGTGCTTCAAGCATAGCACCTTTTGTTGAGCCCCAGAAGACTATCACTACATCGCTCCATTCATCCCCGTATGTCTTTACCGTCGGGAACCATGCGAAATCTTGGTACAGCCCATTAAGCTTACGAAAACGTTTATCTTGCATTGCTTGTACATCGGCCTTGTCTTCAACAGCCTCACCCTCTTCGTTGTGTTCATAGCTAGTTGTTTTTACTACCACGTTTGCCTTACCAGGGAATGCAAGAGGAGATATTCCATCTTCAGTTATCTTGTATCGTACATAGTGTGAGCCGACAGGGACAGCACGCTTACCAAAGTCAGGTCCTTTGCTCTTGGTATCGAGCGTCACTGATTTGTAACTCTCAGAAAGATGTTTGTCAGAGAGTATAACAGCAGGGAGTTGGTACTTCCACGCAAGATTGAGTGCATCAGCTGCACACTCGAAACATTCCTCCACGTCTCCTGGAGCTATCACTAATCGAGGAAACTCTCCATGTCCTGCGTGTAAGATAAACTGCAAGTCCCCTTGGCTTGTGTGGGTCGCTACTCCTGTAGCAGGCCCCATACGCATAGCAACCATGATAGCGATAGGGATTTCGGAAACGCCAGCGAGTGAGAAGGTCTCTTGCATGAGTGCGAATCCACCGTTTGCGGTACCCACTGCTGTACGCTTACCCGCATAGCTCATGCCGAGTGCCATATTGAGTACGGCTATTTCATCTTCCGGGTGTACCACTTTAAGACCTGTTTTCTTTGCCATTTTTGCTAGAAACTGAAGTGTGGAGGTAGAAGGAGTCATAGGGTAGCCAACGTACGCTTCAAGTCCGGCAGCCAAGAAACCTTTTGCTATGGCTTTGTTACCATCCATTACTTCACCAATCTCGCCGTGTTCGGTAGGGATGTCGCACACATCTTGAGGGACACCAAGCTTTTTGACATGGTTGTATCCTTTCTCCACAAGCGCAACATTCATTTCTGAGCCAACGTTTGCGTACACCTTGTCTGCGAGCATCTTGAGCTGATTCAAAGGGATACCAAGCGTGTACCCGTATGCACCAAAGGCACTTGAAGTACGTGCTACTTGAGGTGCTTTTAATTCCTCAGCTATTTTTTTCATGGGGAGAGGAATGAGGTCGATTCCAAGGTCCTTAACTTCAGAAAGGTATGCCTCTTCCACAAATACACGAGCACCTTCTTTAAGTGAGTGTTGATGCACGAGTACCGACTCTGCATTGACAGCTACCAACACATCAAGCTCTTTGTAGTCTGCATATACGGGCTCAATGCTGTAGCTTATGCGGGCAAAGTTGTGACCTCCTCGTATGAGAGAAGGGTAATCAAATGAGGAGAATGTTTTGTAGCCAAGCTCGTTTAGGAGTTCTGAAAAGTTGATGCCTGCCTCGCGGGCACCATCACCTGCAGCACCGCCGATAGCTATTGTTTTTATACCGTTAGAGGTTGTATTTGAATCAGTCATGTATCAAAAAATAAACGAGCTTTCAGTTTCGATATGCTACCGTCAACGTGTAACGATACCAGCGTTCAATGTGTTGAGTATACCTTGCTTGAAGTGTAGTGCACAGTAAAGCTATCCACTTTTAAAAAAGTTAAAAGTTAAATGTTGAAAGTTATAAAATTGAAAGCTACTCTATTTTCGTAACTCGCAAACTCGTCAATCAATTAGACTTTTTGAAATATAGGAGTATAAAGTTATAAACACGAGCAAATTTACTGGAGGTATAGTTTGCTATTATACGTGTAGGTAGTCATTTTGTTTTTGTAAAGATAAAAATCTGGTAACGGAGGTGCTAGATGAATACTGTTCTTTTTATTCTTACAAAGTGTAAAAATGGCAAGGAACAGATAAGTATTTATAGCGTTCCTCTGGAAAAATATGTGCCTGTAGCACAGTACGCGTATTTAGAAGAGGGTCGTTCTGTTCCTATACAAGGACATGCCGTGGCCTTTGATGGAGAAGGGTTACGAGGTATTTTCAGTATCACTGCTGTTTATCAGGGGAGTGGTCATGTAATTCTCCCTGAACTAGGGAGCAAAAAAACATTTGGTGAGTTGGATGACATTGTTAACTGGTACCGTGTATACATTGTCTACGAACCTGAATTTGAAGAAAAAGTTCCTTTGGATGCAATTCCGGTTATGCATCCCGTGCTACAGATGTCGTTTGACTAAAGACGCAAGAGAAAAGAAATAGCCCATACATTGCAAGGTGTATGGGCTAAACTGCGTTATTTTTTATTTGCATTAACTGTTTGATGAGAGTGAGACAAAACGCAGTGTTTAATAGTATACTTATAATAATTATTATTTATATATAACTATGATTAGTAAACATATTCAATGTTACGTATGTATTCTGAGCATTGCTTTGGGATCAGTGCTTTTTGCAGGAGAAGCACACGCAGTTACCTGCACTGCAGGAGCGCTTTCACAAGTCTTCTTTGGACAATCAGGAGCAAATGTCTCAAACCTACAGCAGTGCCTTATCGATGCAGGGTACAGTATCCCTGCGGGTGCTACGGGTTATTACGGTACACAAACTCAAACTGCAGTGAAGGCATTTTATCTCGCACGACTGAACTTGGGTGATTGGGATGGTAGATCGGTAGGTCCACAAGGTCGTGCAGCATTGACTAGCGCTGTAAGGACAAATCCTACGCAAACGCGTGCAAAACCAACAGGCGAAGCGAAGTCAAAAGAGTATGCGTACAAAAAAGTTTCTTCAGAAGCCGACCTTCTCACCTATATAGATGCTTCAGAGGGTATGACGTACGCAATGGGAACAGGATTACGAGCTACGTTTGCTGACGAAGATTCGGCAGTAGCACCCACACCAGCTATGGCACCAAATGCCGTTCCTTCAAGTGAAAAAACAGTCAGCGATCGTTTCAGTTCAACAAATGTACAAGTGTCAGGAATAGACGAGCCGGATATTGTGAAAACCGATGGTGAAAATATCTTTATATCGCCACAGTCGTACGGACCTTACTTTAGAGGTGGTGTAACGACTGTAGATGCCGTTGTTGCAAATGACATGATGCCAGTCCCAAACTATGTCGACCCTACTACCAAGGTGGTAGATGCGTTTCCACCCTCTGACCTTAGTGTTATTTCAGAAGATGAGATAAAGGAAAACGGAGAAATGTTGCTTATCAGTGACACGTTACTTGTTTTTACCTATACCAGCATCGTAGCGTATGATGTAACTAACCCGGAAAGTCCAAAGAAAAAATGGGACAGAAAGTACGGTGAGAATGTACAGCTCGTCACCGCGCGAGCAAATGATGGAGTAGTGTACCTGGTAACTTCTACCTATATATATCGAGATAGACCATGCCCTGTTGTACCACTCATGGGTGCGGGTATGGTGTTGCCATGTACGAGAATATGGGTACCGGAACATCTTGAACAATTAAATACAAGCTATTCAATATTGGCTCTCAATCCAAAAGATGGAAAGATAAATAAGGAAATTACATTCGCAGGGAAGGCAGATAATACTGTGGTTGCAATGTTTGAAGACAATATATACGTGACTCATCAGGAATCTTCCGGAAGTCGTGCGGTAGCGCTCGATTTCTTTGCGTCCGGGCTTACTGATTTGTTGTCAGATAGTGTACGTGCACGTATAGCAACCATCGTGAGTTACGACATAAGCGACCCCTCAAAGTTAGAAGAAATCTCAAATCTTATTGAGAACGAGCAAGCAAAAATGAACAATAATGAAGCACTCCGATTTGAAACAGAACTAGCAAACCGTTTTGTGAGCTATCAAGCTCTTCATGCTCGCGACATTGACAGAACCGTCGTTACTCGTATTGCAGTAGACACACTCACTATTGCAGAGACGAAGTCTATTCCGGGACATTTACTTAATCAGTTCTCACTCGATGAGTACAACGGGTACCTTCGCGTAGCGGTAACTGTCGGAGAGCGATGGGGAGGAGGTACGCAAGTAAATGATGTATACGTACTTAGCAGCGCACTCGAAATTGTTGGAAGTGTTCTCGACCTCGGTTTTACTGAGCAAGTGTACTCCGCTCGCTTTATTGGAGACCGAGGCTACGTAGTGACCTTCCGACAGACAGATCCATTCTATGTGTTTGACCTCACTGACCCGCTACATCCTAAGATGACAGGAGAACTCAAGATACCAGGGTATTCAAGCTACCTTGAAGCGATAGACCATAACACAGTGCTCGGTGTGGGGCGAGATGGAGGAAATGTAAAACTCTCGCTCTTTGACGTGAGTAACCCTGCGCTACCCGTAGAACGTGCAGTGTATACACTTAAGGAAAGTTGGAGTGAAGTTGAGAATAACCACCATGCGTTTCTACGAGATAGTGAGTACAAAGTTGTCTTTATCCCAGCAAGTAACGGAGGGTATGTCATTTCGTATGACAATAACAAACTCAGTCTTAAAGCCGCTGTGAGTGGCTATGACGTACGTCGTGCAGTGTTTATAGACCAGTACTTCTACGTTGTCGGCGATGAGAAAATCACAGTATTGAACGAGAACACCTGGAAAGAGGAAAAGACACTTTCGTTGTAAAAGTTTGTCGGGTTTGAAAGTTTAAGTCCACAAGCTTAACGGAATGTGCTTGTGGACTTTTCCTGTGTCAGTGGGAGTACGTACCCTCAGAATGTGATACCATGTTTTAAGCTCAAGTATTATTTGAATCAGTTCATATATGGTGTGGTAATACTGAACAACAGTAAATAAATGACAACAAAAAGGTATTGGTAATAAGGAATTAATAAATTAAAACATGAAACAAAAAGAATACTTAGAGTTGGAAAAAAGAACCTTTGAAATTCTCCGTCGGAGAGTCTTAACTGGTGAGTTTAAGTTTAAAAAAATATTCTTATTTCTCTGTTTTGTTATGGGAGGGTTTGTTTTTGGCGTGGGAGAAGCGAGTGCGGAAGGTATTTATATAAGTAATGCTGGTGCTGGTGATGGATCTTCTTGTGGCCAAGCTCGTTCTGTTTCATGGTTTAACGCCTCTGCTAATTGGGGTTCTGGGGATAATAAAATCAGCGATAACGATACCGTTTATTTGTGCGGAACTATAACAAGCAGTTCGTTGAGGATGGTTGCATATGGCTCTGTTGGAAATCCCTATACCATAACCTCAGCTCCTGGCCAAACAGCTATTATTGATGGTCAAAACATTCTCGATAGGGGAATTTCAGCCTACTCCTCTGGTAGCGGAGAGGTTATACTATCCAACTTAGAAATACGCAATATTGCTGGTACTGGTATAGAAGCCAGACCCGGTGTGACAATGAAAATTGATAATGTGACTGTGAGAAACGTTTCTCAAAACTGTATAGGATTGAGTGGTAATGGTTCGTATGTTAAGAATTCAACTTTAATCGGATGTAAAAACAATGGAATAAATGGTGCCATGTTATCTAATGGACTTATTGATAACAACATCATTACCCTTTCAGGGACATATAATGACGGAATCACATTACACGATGGGACTGGTTCAAACAATGTTATATCAAACAACACTGTTTCTGGGGTAATAGAAGAAAATGCAATTGATATCCTACCTGGTTATTCCAATACCACTATATTTGGAAATGATCTTAGCGGAGCTACTCTTTATGTTATAGGAAGTGGTGGCGCAAATACTATTATTTACAGGAATTATATTCATGACTCTGCGAGAGGTGTATATCTAGCTGCTCCAGCGAGTGTGTATTATAACAAGCTAGTCAATTTGTCAGATGATACCTATGGTTCTGTGGGTGGTACAGGAGGACTCTACTTCACTACTGCTGATTCAAGTTTTGTGTATAACAATACCCTCGTGGAAGGTACTCAGGCTACAGGTAGAGCTATGGTGTACATAGATTCTGGGGTTGATAATGTGAAACTTAAAAATAATATTTTTGACGAGAATAAATTACAGACGACCATGTATACGCTTGATAATCCGTCCATAGGCCTGCAAAGTGATTATAACAATTTCAACACGCCGCATACCAGATTAGTACAGAATGCGTCTACCGTCTATGCGAATCTTACTGCCTGGAAAAATGCTGGATATGATGCAAAATCAATGTATGGTGAGCAATTGTTTTCAAATTTTAGTGCTAGGAATTTTAACCTTCTTCCAGGTTCTCCATTAATAGACGCCGGCACCTCTGTCGGTCTTACTACTGACTTTGCAGGTAATCCCATCTACGGTACTCCTGACATCGGTGCCTACGAATATCAACCCCCACACACTATCGGAACTAGTAAAATAGACATTGGAGCTGGAGCAAGAATTTATGGAAACGGAAAATTTCGAGACATAGGAGCAACCAACTCTAATTTAGCTGATTTAACTATTACCCCTCAAAGCGGAAACTTCCAATCATTTGACACTGACGAAGTCCGTCCTGAATGGCTCGACGTCAAAAACATCACTTGGGAAGCAACCACCAAACAATGGACCGAAAGCTCAAATAATTCAACTCTCACCAACACCCTCCACACTGTTGGAGACTTGGAGGCCAATAAATACTACAACGTTAGAGTAGATGGTACTTTAGGCTTGAAAATAACTGGAACCAACTGCACAGGTGGAATTTGCAAAGCAAACAGTAACGGAAAAATAGCGTTTACCTACACAGGAACATACGGGGAGCATACCTTTAGAGTAGAATATGCTTATACTGCTATTCCTATTCCTACCGACACCACCGCTCCATCTGTACCATCTCTCACCGCAACCGCAGTCTCTTCTTCACAAATCAATCTCTCCTGGACTGCATCGACTGACAACGTCGGAGTAACAGGTTACAAGGTATACCGGAACGGTACATATCTAACAACAACAACCTCCACTTCACACAACAGCACCGGTCTCACCGCTTCAACTGCCTACAGCTATCGAGTCTCTGCTGTCGACGCTGCCGGCAATGAATCCAGTCAATCTGTTGCAAAAAGTGCAACAACGCACGCAGGGACAGTGGAAACTGATGCGACACCACCTGCTGTACCATTGAATCTGATAACATTGGCAGTTTCTTCTTCACAAATCAATCTCGCATGGACTGCTTCCACTGACAATGTCGGAGTAACAGGCTACAAGGTATACCGGAACGGTACTTACCTCACAACAACGACCTCCGCTTCGTATATCAATACCGGTCTCACAGCTTCGACCGCCTACAGTTATCGAGTCTCAGCTATCGACGCAGCAGGGAATGAGTCCAGTCAATCTACAGCGAAAAGTGCAACAACACAGGCAGGGACAGGAGGAACTGACACGACACCACCTGCGGCACCAACAGGATTTACTGCAGTGAGTGCGTCTGCGTAGACATCAACGTTACTGTAAATACGCAAGTAAAAAGTACCTCGCCTTCGTCGAACCTAAAACCCGCAAATGCGGGCTTTAGGTTTCCAATTTTCAACTTTAAACTCACGGCTCCTGAGGCTGTTTGTGGTTTTACCACGTGCTGTTCGTGCGTCGCATACTCTTGTTTGCTATCATAACAGGATGACCATAGAAAATAAAATTAAAATAGGGTGGTTTGTGTTTTCCTGTTCGGAAGACAACACCATACTCTTTACTGAGCTTCTAAACGACCATTGGCAGGAATGGAAAAAGATTTTTGATTTCCGTCACGTAAAAGTCCTTAAAAAGAATAACATTTACGACGAATTTGATATTGCGTTTATTGAGGGAGCTATCGCAAGCCCTGAGCACGAAGAAAAGCTTAAAGACATCAGGAGTCGTAGTAAAAAAGTGGTAGCGGTGGGAGCATGTGCAGTGACGGGAGTGCCAGCAAGTCAGCGCAATACCTTTACCCCCGAGCAAAAAGAAGCGATACAATTTCTCGTTGACCGTTTTGGCGCACTTCCCGAAGTAAAGAAAGTGGCGGATGTTGTGACGGTAGATGCTTCAGTCCCTGGATGCCCGATGAATGCTGACATGTTTTTGAAAGCGGTGAACGGACTTGTGGCAGAGCTTCGGCCCGAGCTTGCTCAAGCACAATCTTAACTATTACGAATTAAAATTCTACTACCGGGTATGCACATGATAAACATAGAGCTGGAACACATCACTAAGATAGAAGGTGACGCGTCTATCAGTATCACTGTCGAAGATGGGAAGGCGACCAAGGTCCACTTCATAACTGAAGAATACAAACGTTTCTTTACGGAAG
>Ga0209212_1004711_pt1 | contig 16688 bp, 16 predicted proteins | sample RifGroC2_FD_183996 | JGI IMG/M metagenome (GOLD analysis project Ga0209212, IMG submission 183996) | Groundwater microbial communities from Rifle, Colorado, USA - Groundwater C2 (SPAdes) (version 2) | ecosystem: Environmental > Aquatic > Deep subsurface > Groundwater | place: Rifle, Colorado...
ATATCGCCATTCATGGCGCCTATCTGTGGATGGTATCCGCCGCCTACACCGGCAGAGTCGAGGTGGTGGCGCCCGGAACTATCTGAGCAGAACCTTTGCGCGCGCCAGCGCGTCATCCAGATTCGCCACCACATTTTCAATCCCGATCTTGTCAAAGAACCCGGCCTGATACATCCACGCTTGGCGCAATAATTCTTCGAACATCCAGATGCCGCTTATATTTCTGACTTGCGAGTAAATAAAACAAATGCGGAGAATGATCTCATTGAACGCGGCGTGTGCAAGAGAGTAGAATGCCCAGCCTGAGCAGTTGAGCAAACCACACAGGCGAGGAAAAAAAACAAATAGCATGAACATGACGGGTATGTTGCCGTTGCAGGGAATAGGCGCAGCCATCACACTATGGATTGTGCTTGGTCTGATGGGATTACTATTCAGGCATAGCGCCAAATTGGTCGCCCATCTGCTTTTTCCTGTTGGAGCACTCGCTTCATTGATGCTCGCGGTCATCGGCCTGTGGTCGTTGGATGCATCGCCGCAAATGGTTGTGTTACCACTCGGACTGCCTGATCTGCCGTTGCATCTGCGGCTCGATTCCCTTTCATCATTTTTCCTGATCTTGTTGGGCGGCGCGTCCTTCGGCGTGTCGCTGTTCGGCAGTGGCTATTTCCGCCATATGGAGAGTAAGACGCTGGGGTTGTTGTGTCTGGAATACCATCTCTTTCTCATCAGCATGACATTGGTGTTATTGGCCGATGATGCCTATATGTTCATGGTGGCGTGGGAGACCATGGCACTGTCTTCCTACTTTCTAGTTACCACTGATCACCATGTGCCGGACATTCGCAAGGCCGGCTTCCTGTATCTGTTGATCGCACATGTCGGCGCGATTGCCATTTTGCTCGGTTTCGGTGTGATGCAGGGTGGGCACGGCATTGGTGCTTACACTTTCGACGCGATGCGTGAGGCGCACCTGTCTCCGTTCTGGGCGTCGGCTGCATTCCTGCTTGCGTTATTCGGCTTCGGTGCGAAGGCAGGTGCGTTGCCGCTGCACGTGTGGTTGCCCGAGGCACATCCGGCTGCGCCCTCGCCGGTCTCCGCGCTGATGAGCGGTGTCATGCTGAAGACGGCGATCTACGGCATCCTGCGCGTAACCTTCGATCTGCTCCATACGCAGCTCTGGTGGTGGGGCGTATTGACACTGGCATTGGGCTTGATGACAGCGGTTTTCGGTGTGATGTTCGCCGCTGTGCAAGGTGACATGAAGCGATTGTTGGCTTACTCATCCATCGAGAATATCGGCCTGCTACTGGCCGGAATAGGGCTGACTATCATCTTCCACGTCTATGGCAAGGGTACCTTGGCGGCCTTGTCGCTCACCGCGACCTTATATCACAGCCTGAATCACGCGATGTTCAAGAGTCTGCTGTTCATTGGTACCGGCTCCATCCTGCATGCCACCGGCCAGCGCAACATGGGACGCTTGGGGGGATTGATCCATCAGATGCCTTGGACATCTGTGCTGATGCTGGTCGGCGTGCTGGCGATTGCCGGAGTACCACCGCTGAACGGTTTTGTATCCGAGTGGTTGTTGCTGCAAGCTTTCCTGCTCTCCCCGGGATTACCAGACAGTTATATCAACATGCTGGTGCCGGTAGCGGCAGCAGCGATCGCGTTGGCCGCCGCGTTAGCGGCCTACGTAATGGTGAAATTCTATGGTGTGATCTTCCTCGGGCAGCGCCGCGAACAAGTGCTGGAACACGCGCACGATGCCGGTCACTGGGAACGGGCTGGCATGGCATGGCTGGCGCTGGCTTGTGTAGCACTCGGGCTGGCACCGGTGTTCGTGGTGCGGCATGTTGATTATGTATCGCATTTGCTGATCAGTGCGCAACTGGGCAACGCTGCAGCGGACTGGATGTTCCTGGCGCCGGTGGACACCGAGCGCGCCAGCTATAGCCCGCTGTATTTCCTGTTGGCAGTGTCCGGCGTGATGCTGCTTACCGTCCTGCTGGTACGCCATCTGTATCATGGCCGTCTGCGCCGTGGTCCGGCATGGGACTGCGGTTTCCCGGCGCAGAATGCACGCATGCAGGATACCGCCGAAGGGTTTGGCCAGCCGATACGCCGCATCTTCGAGCCGTTCTTCAAGATCGAGAGCGAGATGCCCACCCCGTTTGATACGCATCCGAAATACCATGGGCATAGCGACGACAGACTGTGGTTCATGCTGTATCTGCCGATCAGTCGTCTGACCGAAAGATTGTCCGGCTGGGCTTCTCTGTTACAGCATGGACGCATCCATCTGTATCTGACCTATACCTTTGTGACGCTGATCGTCCTGCTGATTTTTGTATGATGAACAATTCGGAACCAATCCTGGCCGGCGTGTTTCAGCTCACCCAGTTGCTGCTGGTGGTGCTGGCAGCGCCGCTGCTCACAGGGTGGGTGAACCAGTGCCAAGCCTGGTTGCAGAACCGTTCCGGCGCAGGCATGCTGCAACCGTATCGTGTATTGCACAAGCTGTTCCACAAGGATGCGGTAATCGCGCATAACGCTTCCTGGTTGTTCCGCATCACGCCCTACATCGTGTTCGGCTGCATGTGGCTGGCGACGGCCATCATTCCCATCATTGCGGTGGACCTGCCGTTTTCGCGGGCGGCCGACGTTATCGCGCTGGTCGGTGTGTTCGCACTGGCGCGCATGTTCATCGCGCTGGCGGCGATGGACATCGGCACGGCGTTCGGCACGCTGGGGGCACGGCGCGAGATGCTGGTGTCCTTCCTTGCCGAACCGGCGCTGCTGATGGTGCTGTTCACCGCATCGATGATCAGTCATTCCACGCAGTTGCCGCGCATCGTCGAAGCGCTGGCACACCACCAGTTCGCGCTGTATCCGAGTCTGGCCTTCGCGGCGCTGGCATTCGTCATCGTATTGCTGGCGGAGAACGCGCGCATCCCGGTAGACAATCCGAGCACGCATCTGGAACTCACCATGATCCACGAGGCGATGATCCTCGAATACTCGGCGCGCCACCTGGCGCTGATCGAGTGGGCCAGCAGCCTGAAACTGTTTGCCTACATTTCCATTGGAATCGCACTATTCCTGCCGCACGGCATCGCCGAAGTGGGCAACTGGGCGGGGTTACCGTTCGCTATCGTGCTGCTGCTGTTGAAGCTGCTGGCAGCGGGCGTGGGGCTGGCTGTGCTGGAGGTCGTAACGGCAAAAATGCGCATCTTCCGCGCGCCGGAGTTCCTGGGCACGGCTTTCCTGCTGGCCGTGTTGGGGCTGTTGATCCATTTTCTGCTGGGGACATGAGATGACGATTCCGCTGCCCCTGCAGTTCATCAATTTGCTGGCCGCCTTGCTGCTGCTGATCGCATTCGCCATGTTGGCGCAACGCCGCATCCTGTCGTTGATTAACCTTTTTGCCTGGCAGGGCGCGGTGCTGGCGCTCAGCACCTTCGTGGTGGCCTACACCACGTCACAGCATCATCTGTATTATTCCGCTGCACTGACCCTGTTGCTCAAAGTAATGGTGTTGCCCTGGTTGCTGCATCGCCTGATCCACAGGCTGAATGTGCGCTGGGACGTGGAGACGCTGCTCAATATCCCGACCACCATGCTGGCCGGACTTGCATTGGTGATCTTCGCCTTCAATCTGGCCGCGCCGATCTCGCAATTGGCACAGGGCATCACGCGCGGCCTGATCGGCATCGCGCTGGCCTGCGTCCTGTTGTCACTGCTGATGATGCTGACGCGCCGCAAGGCAGTATCGCAAGTGGTCGCTTTCCTGTCGCTGGAGAACGGCCTGTTCTTTGCCGCTACCAGCGCCACGCAGGGCATGCCGCTGGTGGTGGAGCTGGGCATCGCGCTGGACGTGCTGGTGGCCACCTTCATCTTCGGCATCTTCTTCTTCCAGTTACGCGAGACCTTCGACAGCCTGGATATTTCGCACATGGAGAAGCTCAAAGATGATTGACCTGCAGCTGATGGCGTTGCTGCTCATCCCGCTGTTCGGCGGCGGCATGCTGGCCGTGTTCGGCTCGCGCCCATGGGCGGCCGAACTGAACTCGCTGATGAGCGGTTGCACCTTCCTCGCTTCGGTGTTGCTGACGATGCGCGTGATCGATTCGGGTCCGCAGGTCGCATTCAGCGAGCAGTTCTTCATCGACCAGTTCAATGTGTTCCTGGTCGCGCTGACAGCTTTCGTGGCGTTCACCACCTCGCTGTTCTCGCGCCCCTACATGCGCATCGAACAGCATCATGGCAAGCTGTCCACTTCCATGCTGCACCTGTATTACAGCATGTACCAGCTATTTACCTTCACCATGCTGGTGGCGCTCACCACCAACAACATGGGCATCCTCTGGGTGGCGATGGAGGCGGCGACGCTGACCACGGTGTTGCTGGTCAGCCTGTATCGCACCCCGGCCAGCCTGGAAGCGGCGTGGAAATATTTCATCCTGTGCGGCGTGGGCATCGCGCTCGCCTTGTTCGGCACCATCCTGTTGTATTTCGCCGCCGAGCGCGTGCTGGGCGAGGGTGGCACTGCGTTGCTGTGGACGCATCTGAACCAGGTCAAGGGCGAACTGGAGCCGACCGTGCTCAAGCTGGCGTTCATTTTCCTGCTGGTGGGCTACGGCACCAAGATTGGGCTGGTGCCGCTGCACAGCTGGCTGCCGGACGCCCATGCGGAAGGCCCTACACCGGTTTCCGCCGTGCTCTCCGGACTGCTGTTGAATGTCGCGTTGTGTGCGGTGATGCGCAGCAAAGTGCTGGTGGACGGCTCGTTGGGGACACACTTTGCAGGCAACCTGATGATGGGCTTCGGACTGCTGTCGGTGGTGGTGGCCGCACTGTCCCTGTTCCGGCAAAGAGACATCAAGCGCATGTTTGCCTACTCTTCCATCGAACATATGGGGCTGATCACCTTCGCTTTTGGCATGGGCGGTCCGGTGGCGAATTTTGCCGGCATGTTGCATATGACCATGCACTCGTTGACCAAGTCTGCGATTTTCTTCGCGGTGGGGCACGCCGTGCAAAAAGTTGGTACGCAGCAGATGGAGCACATCCGCGGTCTGCTGCAAGTCAGCCCGACGGTGGGCTGGGGCCTGGTGTTGGGCACCTTCGCCATACTCGGCATGCCGCCGTTCGGCGTGTTCGCCAGCGAATTTCTGATCATCACCACCGCCATGCACGAATATCCGTGGACCACACCTGTGCTGTTGATTGCACTGGGCATCGCCTTCGCCGCGATCTTCGGCAAGATACAGCCCATCGTGTTCGGCGAAACCACCGCGAAGCCCTTGCCGCATTCGCCTGCGCTGATTCCGGTGTTCGCGCACTTGCTGCTGGTGTTGATCCTCGGGCTGTATATGCCGCCCTATTTGGCTAACTGGTACCGCCAGGCGGCTGCTCTGCTGGGATAAGTCAACATGCCGATCAAACATCCTAATCTGCATCTTGAGCGCATGAATGGCGCAATCCCCGCTTGGCGCGGCAGGATCACCGGTGATGACCTGCATCCGATCTGCCAGAACGTGTGCGACGGCGGCGGCCGACTGGTCGCGCTGTGGGGCAGCGATGAGCGCGCGCAAGGCCATGGCTTCGCACTGCATGTAGTGCTGGTCAACGAAAATGGGCTGGTGTGTTTGAGCGTGCCATTGCCCGCCGAACGGCCGAGCTATCCCGACATCAGCCGGATATTCCCGGCGGCGAATCGCATGCAGCGCGCCGTATATGACCTGCTTGGCATTTACGCACATGAAAGCCGTGACCACCGCAAATGGCTGCGCCATGCCGCCTGGCACAGCGGCAGCTTCCCGTTGCGCAAGGATTTCGATGCGGCGCAAAGTCGTACCGGGGATTTGGACAATTATCCATTCGCGCAGGTAGAAGGCCAGGGAGTGCACGAGATTCCGGTGGGGCCGGTGCATGCGGGTATCATCGAACCGGGGCATTTCCGTTTTTCCATCGTTGGTGAAAAGGTGCTGCGTCTTGAACAACGTCTCGGCTATACCCACAAGGGCATCGAGAAACGTTTCGAGAGCATGACGTTGCAACAAGGCGCGAAGCTCGTCGGTCGGGTGAGCGGCGACAGCACAGTAGCCTATGCATGGGCGTATGCGATGGCAGCAGAAAGCGTCGCCGACACCACGCCGCCGGATCATGCCTTGTGGTTGCGCGCACTGCTGCTGGAACGCGAGCGTGTAGCCAACCATCTCGGCGATCTGGGTTATCTCGGCAATGATGTAGCACTGTCGTTTGGCTTCGCGCAGTTCTGGATATTGAAAGAACAGGTGCTGCGCAACAATGCCACGCTGTTCAGTCATCGTTATCTAATGGACACCATCATTCCCGGCGGGGTCGCGGTGGATCTGACGGTCGAGGGCAAGCGCGTGATCGAACAGGAATGCGCCATGCTGGAACGGCAAGCGCGCATCCTGCGCGGCATCTACGAAGAACATGCCGGGGTGCAGGATCGCTTCATTGGTGCCGGGCGCGTGGAACCCAAACTCGCAGCGCAGCTCGGTCTGTGCGGGCTGGCCGGGCGCGCCAGTGCGCAGTCATGGGATACCCGTGTGCAATTCCCCTGTGCGCCCTACGACAAACTGGATGTGCAGATGGCGACCTACCGCAATGGCGATGTCGCGGCGCGTGTCATTGTGCGCTTCGATGAACTGTTTGAGTCTTTGCGCCTGCTGCGCAATATTCTGGTGAACCTGATAAGCGGCGACGAACCGGCGCGCCCACTGGATCGACTTCCCGCGAATGGGTTTGGTATCGGTATGGTGGAAGGCTGGCGCGGCGAGGTGCTGGTAGCGATACACAGCGATGCCGAGGGCAAGCTCACCCGGGTGCATCCGCACGATCCTTCCTGGCAGAACTGGCCAGTGCTGGAACACGCCATCATGGGCAATATCGTGCCGGACTTTCCGCTTATCAACAAGTCGTTCAATCTCAGCTATTCAGGGCAGGATCTCTGATGTATCAGATACTGAAACAGATCGTTAAAACCGGAATCAAGACCGAAACGCCGCCGCAAGCGGACGAGGCAATGCGTCTGCAAGCGCAACGCTTGCAACAGGAGATTCTGGATGTGTTCCGTGGTGCGCTGGCGATCAGGCAAGTGGATGCCGGATCGTGCAACGGTTGCGAGCTGGAGATCCATGCAGTCAACAACGCCTATTACAATATCGAAGGACTGGGCATCAAATTCGTCGCCAGCCCGCGCCATGCCGACCTGCTGTTGGTCACCGGCCCGGTGTCGCGTCACATGGAAGTCGCCCTCAAACGCACTTATGACGCCGCGCCGGAACCCAAACTGGTGGTAGCCATCGGCGATTGCGCCTGCGATGGCGGCATCTTCGGCGAGAGTTACGCGAGCTGCGGTAAAGTCTCGAACGTCATCCCGGTGGACGTGGTGGTGAGCGGTTGTCCACCCACGCCGGCCGCAATTCTGCAAGGCATCCTCACCGCGATCAACGCAAAGAAATAGTCGTTACTTGATGCGCATCCCCGGCTGCGCGCCCTCGTCCGGTGACAGGATAAACAAACCGGGCGCCTCGCCGGAAGCCGCCAGCACCATGCCTTCCGACAGGCCGAATTTCATCTTGCGCGGCGCGAGATTGGCGACCATCACCGTCATGCGACCCTTCAACTTTTCCGGATCGTAGACCGACTTGATGCCGGCAAACACCGCGCGCGGTTTCTCCTCGCCGATGTCCAGCGTCAACTTCAGCAGCTTCTCCGCGCCTTCGACATGCTCCGCATTGACGATCTTCGCCACGCGCAGGTCGACCTTGCTGAAGTCGTCGATGGAGATGGTTTCAGCGATAGGGGTGATGGCGTGTTGCTGGTGTTCAGCATGGCGCGTTGGGGAATGTGATTCTGGCATGGGCTTCAGGCTTTCCTGGTTGGCGGCAACCATCGCTTCGATCAGCTTGGGGTCGAGGCGGGTCATTAGATGTTTGTATTCGTTGATAACATGCCCATCAGGCAACAATGTTTGAGCATCACTCCATTTCAGTGGAGCTATATTGAGGAAAACCTCCACATCCTTTGCCAGCTTTGGCAGAACCGGTTTAAGGTAAACCGTAAGGCTCTTGAACGCATTCAGAATAACCGTGCAAACTTCGTGTAATTCGACATCCCGCCCATCTTGTTTGGCCAGTTCCCATGGTTTGTTGCGATCAACAAACATGTTCACAAAATCTGTCAAAAACATAATTTCTCGCAGAGCTGCGCCATAATTGCGTTGTTCATAGAGATCAGCAATATATTTGGTACGGGCACCATCAGGTGCAGGATCGTAAGGAACCTTAGTGACCTTCCCTTGAATAACACCTTCCGGGTCTCCCGAAAGATTAACTAACTTAACGAAAAGTGCTTCAAGAAAACTTCTCCTTCCATGAGTGAGGGAGGATGCCAGTTTTCCGTTGAAACGTTTAGTGATGAAACCCGCTGCCCGTGAAGCTAAGTTGATGTACTTGCCGATCAAGTCGCTGTTCACCTTGGCGACAAAATCCTCCAGGTTCAGGTCGATGTCCTCCATCGTGCCGTTCAGCTTGGCAGCATAGTAGTAGCGCAGGTATTCGGTGTTCTTGATGTGGTCGACATAGCTCTTCGCGGTGATGAAGGTGCCGCGCGACTTGCTCATCTTTTCGCCGTTCACGGTGAGGAAGCCGTGCGCGAACAGCTTGGTCGGCGTGCGGAAACCGGCGTGTTGCAGCATCGCGGGCCAGAACAGCGCGTGGAAATAGAGGATGTCTTTGCCGATAAAGTGGTACAGCTCGGCGTCTGAACCCTGCTTCCAGTATTCGTCGAAATTCAAGCTTTCCTGAATCCCGGATACTGAATCCTGAATCCTGTTGTTGCACAGCTGTTTGAAGCTGCCCATGTAGCCGACCGGCGCGTCCAGCCACACGTAGAAATATTTATCTTCCGTGCCGGGAATTTTGAAGCCGAAGTAAGGTGCGTCGCGCGAGATGTCCCAGTCGGAGAGCTTGTTCTCGCCTGCGCCGCCGAGCCATTCCTGCATCTTGTTGGCGGCTTCGGGCTGCAGCGAGCCGCTGGTGGTCCACCCGCGCAGGAATTCCTGGCAACGCGGATCGGAAAGCCTGAAGAAATAATGGTCGGAGTTGCGCCGCTCCGGTTGCGCGCCGGACACGGCGGAATACGGGTTGATCAGCTCGGTGGGCGCATAGGTGGCGCCGCACGCCTCGCAGTTGTCGCCGTATTGATCCTTGGCATGGCACTTCGGGCATTCGCCCTTAATGAAGCGGTCCGGCAGGAACATCTGCTTGACCGGGTCGTAGAACTGCTCGATGGAGCGCACTTCGATCAGCTTGGCTTCGTCCCTGAGCCTGAGGTAGATCCGCTCGGCGAATTCGCGGGTCTCGTCCGAGTTGGTCGAGCCGTAGTGATCGAACTCGACATGGAAACCATCGAAATCTGCCTTATGCTCATGCCACACGCGATCTATCAATTGTTCCGGCGTAATGCCTTCCTTCTCGGCGCGCAGCATGATCGGCGTGCCGTGGGTGTCGTCGGCACAGACGTAGTGGCATTCGTTACCCTGCATCTTCTGGAAGCGCACCCAGATGTCGGTCTGAATGTATTCGACCAGATGGCCGAGGTGGATGCTGCCGTTGGCGTAGGGCAGCGCGGAGGTAACGAGAATTTTGCGGCTCATGTTGCGTGTTCCTTAAATGAGGCGCGATTGTAGCAAACCCCGCACAGAACCGTGGAATTCGGTAAAATCGCGCCCGTTAAAACAATTGAGGAGGAGCGGATTTAAGGCGAAGAGCAAAAGGCGAAGGATAACAACGAACCAGCGGTTTTCCACTTACCACTTTCTACTTCCCACTTCCCATCACGATAATGAGCATCAAGTCAGACAAGTGGATACGCCGCATGGCGGAGCAGACAGGCATGATCGAACCGTTCGAGCCGAATCAGGTGAAGGAGGTGGACGGCAAAAAGATCGTTTCGTACGGCACGTCGAGCTATGGCTACGACATCCGCTGCTCGCGCGAATTCAAACTGTTCACCAACATTAACAGCACCATCGTCGACCCGAAGAATTTCGACCCCAACTCGTTCGTGAAGGTGGAGGCGGACTACTGCGTCATTCCGCCGAATTCCTTTGCATTGGCGCGCACCGTCGAATATTTCCGCATTCCGCGCAACGTGCTGACCATCTGCCTGGGCAAATCGACCTACGCGCGCTGCGGCATCATCGTCAACGTCACGCCGTTCGAGCCGGAGTGGGAAGGGTATGTCACACTGGAATTTTCCAACACCACACCGCTGCCCGCCAAGATTTACGCCAACGAGGGCGTGGCGCAGGTGCTGTTTTTCGAGAGCGACGAGGTTTGCGAAACGTCCTACAAGGACCGTGGCGGCAAGTATCAGGGTCAGGTTGGCGTGACCTTGCCGAAGATTTAACTCGTATGCCGCACCGCAAAAAAATTATCTGGCGCGGCCCCAAAGGCGAAGTCATTGCCTGCGTGGAAAAGCACAAGGTGCTGCAAGAGAACCTTACCGAGATCAGCCAGATATGCCAGGACGCATTGGACGATGCGGTGCTGATGGGCTGTGACGAGCAGCAGTTCCGGGCGGTGCTGACCGAGTTGATCGCGTCGCTGGAAAATCCTTACCCGCCGCAGGAATAGCGGCCAGGCACAATCCCTTTTACCTTCACCCGGCAAATCTGCGACAATCCGCGCCGATTCGCTATCCCCACAGGGAGGAAACCATGAAGTTCCGTTTTAGTTACGACATCACATCGGCCGGCGGCCAATATGAGTCTGCACTGAAGCTCAACTGTGAGCAATGTGTTGGTTGTGCGCGAAGCACGGTACTCCACTCCCCATACTCAAGGAGCTGAACATGAAGTTTCGCTTTCCCATTATCATCATCGACGAAGACTTCCGCTCCGAGAATGCCAGCGGTCTGGGTATTCGTGCTCTGGCGGCAGCCATTGAAAAAGAGGGTATGGAAATCCTTGGGGTCACCAGCTACGGCGACCTGACTTCGTTCGCGCAGCAGCAGAGCCGCGCGTCGGCGTTTTTGCTGTCCATCGACGATGAGGAGTTCGGCAGCGGCAGCGCAGAGGAGACCGAGGTCGCGCTGAAGTCGCTACGCGCCTTCGTCGGCGAGATCCGCTTCAAGAACGCCGACATCCCGATCTACCTGTACGGCGAGACGCGCACTTCGCGGCACATCCCGAACGACCTCCTGCGCGAGCTGCACGGCTTCATCCACATGCACGAGGACACGCCGGAATTCGTGGCGCGCCACATCATCCGCGAGGCGAAATCCTACCTTGATTCGCTGGCGCCGCCGTTTTTCCGCGCGCTGCTCAACTACGCGCAGGACGGCTCGTATTCCTGGCACTGCCCGGGGCACTCGGGCGGCGTGGCGTTCCTGAAATCGCCGGTCGGCCAGATGTTCCACCAGTTCTTCGGCGAGAACATGCTGCGCGCCGACGTGTGCAATTCGGTGGACGAACTCGGGCAACTGCTCGACCACACCGGCCCGGTGGCAGCCTCGGAGCACAATGCCGCGCGCATTTTCAATGCCGATCACCTGTTTTTTGTCACCAACGGCACCTCGACCTCCAACAAGATCGTGTGGCACTCGACCGTCGCGCCCGATGACATCGTGGTAGTGGACCGCAATTGCCACAAGTCCATCCTGCACGCGATCATAATGACCGGCGCGGTGCCGGTATTCCTCAGGCCGACGCGCAACCATTACGGCATCATCGGCCCGATCCCCAAATCCGAGTTCGAGCCGGGAAACATACAGCGCAAGATCGACGCCAACCCGTTCATCAAGGACAAGTCCAGAAAGCCGCGCATCCTGACCATCACCCAGAGCACCTATGACGGCATCGTGTACAACGTGGAGATGCTGAAAGAGATGCTGGACGGGCACATCGATACGCTGCATTTCGATGAGGCGTGGCTGCCGCACGCGGCTTTCCACAAGCTCTACAAGGACATGCACGCCATCGGCAAAAACCGGCCGCGCGCCAAAGAGTCGATGATCTTCGCCACGCAGTCCACGCACAAGCTGCTGGCGGGATTGTCGCAGGCCTCGCAAATTCTGGTGCGCGAACCGCAGAGCCACAAGCTCAATAGCCATGTATTCAACGAGGCTTACCTGATGCACACCTCAACCAGCCCGCAATACGCGATCATCGCCTCATGCGACGTGGCGGCGGCGATGATGGAACCGCCGGGCGGCACCGCGCTGGTGGAAGAATCCATCGCCGAGGCATTGGATTTTCGCCGCGCCATGCGCAAGGTGGATGAGGAGTTCGGCAAGGACTGGTGGTTCAAGGTATGGGGACCGGAGAAGATCACCGAGGAAGGTACCGGCTCACGCGAAGACTGGATACTGAAGACTGGCGACAAATGGCACGGCTTCGGCAAGCTGGCCTCCGGCTTCAACATGCTCGACCCGATCAAAGCCACCATCATCACCCCGGGCCTCAACCTCAATGGCAACTTTGACGAGACCGGCATTCCCGCCGCGATGGTCACCAAGTATATGGCCGAACATGGCGTCATCGTCGAGAAGTGCGGCCTGTACTCGTTCTTCATCATGTTCACTATCGGCATCACCAAGGGCCGCTGGAACACCCTGCTCACCGCCTTGCAGCAGTTCAAGGACGACTACGACAAAAACGCGCCCATCTGGCGCATCCTGCCGGAGTTCGCGGCCAAGTATCCGCAGTACGAGCGCGTCGGCCTGCGCGACCTGTGCCAGCAGATCCACGACACCTACAAGGCGCACAACGTCGCCAGGATGACGACCGAAATGTACCTCTCCGACATGCAGCCCGCGATGAAACCGTCCGACGCCTTCGCCAGGATGGCGCACAACGAAATCGAGCGCGTAGTCATCGACGATCTGGAAGGCCGCGTCACCGCCGTGTTGCTCACCCCCTATCCGCCAGGCATCCCGCTGCTGATTCCGGGCGAACGTTTCAACAGGACCATCGTGGACTACCTCAAGTTCGCGCGCGACTTCAACAAGAAATTCCCCGGCTTCGAGACCGATATCCACGGACTCGTCTCCGACAAGAACAACGGCGAACGCGTGTATTACGTGGATTGTGTGCGCTAAGAATTAGCGGGGCGCCCCAATGAAAAGGCAGCGCATGTGCGCTGCTTTTATGGGGTGAGCGGGGTTGAGCAAAACCATTTTTTGGTGGTGTCTATGGCCGCTATCGACACTGACCGGTCGTTCACAAAGTGCAGCTTTACTGCCATTGGGGTCGGGTTCGAAATATTTTTCCGGCTTATGCCGCAGCGTGCTGATCCGGCTCCACCGAGAGTTTCATTCCAACGGCCTTCAACACGGCAAGCAGCGTTTTTAGTGTCGGATTCCCTTTGGTAGATAGTGTCCGATATAGCGATTCGCGGCTGATTCCGGCTTCAGCGGCCACCGCCCCAAGACCACCATATGCTTCCGCCACCGTGCGAAGCGCAAGAAGACCGGCTGCGCGGTCATCCGGGTTGTCGAGAGATTCCATGGCGGCTTTCAGATATTCAACAGCCAACTCGCGATCCGCACGCAGCTCGGCCACTTCGCGATCATAGTGAGATACCGCAGCTTTAAGTTTCTTGCTCATACTTGCCTCCTCTTCCAATCTTCCCAATATTTCTTGGCAATTTTGATATCTGCCGGTTGCGATTTGCGAGTTGGGCGATAAAGCCGCCCATCCCTGCGAACCCCATCTCTTGGAGCCTCCGCACAGCAGGATCACGACCGTCTGACCATGGCGGCCAAAGTACACTCGATAACCGGCACCAAGGTGTTCCCTCAATTCCTGTACTCCTTTGCCTACGGGGTCGCAGTCGCCGAAGTTTCCCGCCTCCAGGCGTTTGAGGCGGACACGGATTTTGGCTTGCGCCTGTTTGTCTCGCAGCGACTGGGGCCATTCGGTCAATGGCTCTTTACCCTCTTCGGTTTGGTATCGGAAGACTTCAATCATCCTAAAAACCGCAGTTGATGATGAATACCATGTTAGTTCAGGGCATTGCATCGACTCTGTAGGTGCGGATTTATCCGCACATAACCCCTTGTTCGTGCGAATAAATTCGCACCTACAACCCCTTCAACTGCGGTTTTTAGGATCATGGGAATAATGTAGCTTATAAGCTACGAGATGGCAAGTCGATTGAGGAACGTCGGCTTTGTGGAGCGCGAGTCAACTTCCGCAGCACTGGCCAGTCATTCACAAAGTGCAGCCTTACGGCTTTGTAATTCCAAGCCAGGCTCAATTCGTGCCATTTCGAAAATCGCGCTGTGTTATCGCTCCCTGGAGGTTCACCTGTCACCTCCAGGTTCATTAACGGCTCGTTACTGTGACAACCTTTTCCTTAACAACACCAGCGACACGTAAAATCCAGCCAATGCGTAACCCAGCAACGCGGCGATATGCCACAAAAAATTTGCCGGGATGACGTCGTTCAGCAGCGGTCGCGCCAGATCAATTGCATGCGTCAGCGGCAGGATGGATGACACGGTTTGCAGAAGCGGCGGCAGCCGATCAACCGGAAAAAACACGCCGCATAACAGCACCATCGGCGTGATGATCAGGGTGAAGTAGTACATGAAGAAGTCGTAGCCGGGCGCGATGGCAGTCATGATCAGCCCGAGCGAAGCGAAGCACAGCCCGACCAGCAGCGAAAGCGGGATGAGCCACAGCGTCAGCGGCGAATGCGACAATCCCAGCAGCCAGATGACCGCCAGTACCGCCAGCCCCGACAGCAGGCTCTTGCTCGCTGCCCAGACGATTTCCGAAAATACGATATCGTCCAGCGTGATGGGCGTGTTGAGTATCGCCTCCCAGGTGCGCTGCTCGTGCATGCGCGTGAAACCGGAATACAGCACTTCGAAACTGGCGCTGTTCATCGTGCTGTAGCACACCGTTCCGGCGGCGAGGAAGGTGATGTAGGGCATGCCGCCGATCTCCGGCAGCATGCCGCCCAGTCCGTAGCCCAGACCCAGCATGTAGATCACCGGATCGGCGAGATGGCCGAGGATCGACGAGCCCGCCATTTTTTTCCATACCATGAAGTTGCGCCGCCAGATCGGGATGAAGCGCAGGCTCAGGCGCGGCAGGGAGAAATGAGAAATCATTCGCGCATCTCCCGTCCGGTCAGTTTGAGAAACACATCTTCCAGATTCGCCGGGCGATGCAGATAGCGCAGCTCCGGCTGCCGCTGCAACTCCAGCAACAATGGCTGAGCGTCGCCGACGTAGCAGAACACCGTTTCCCCGCTGATTTCGAAGCGTTGTGCATGGTGTGCCGCATGGCTTCGCGCCCATTCCGCCGCCCCCTCGCCAAATACTTCGACCACCTGCGGCTCGATGTTTCGTCCGATCAGTTCGCGCGGCGAACCTTCGCTGATGATGCGTCCGTTATCCATCACCGCCAAGCGATGGCACAGCCGCTCCGCCTCGTCCATGAAGTGCGTGGTGAGCAACAGCGTCTTGCCGCGTGCGGTCAGTTCGCGCAGGCGTTGCCAGATCAGGTGGCGTGCCTGCGGGTCGAGGCCGATGGTCGGCTCATCGAGAAAAATGACTTCCGGATCATTCACCAGTGCGCGCGCCAGGGTCAGCCGCCGCTTCATGCCGCCGGACAGGGTCGGTATCTTGGCATCGCGCTTCTGGGCAAGGTTGGCAAACTCCAGCAGCTCCGGCAGGCGCGCCTCGATGGCCGCATCGCTCATGCCAAAATAGCGGCCGTACACCAGCAGGTTTTCCGCCACGCTGAAGTCCGGGTCGAGATTGTCCATCTGCGGCACCACGCCGACGCGCAGCCTTGCGGCGCGCGATTGTTCCGGCACGGCATGATCCAGCAAGCGCAATTCGCCCGCATCCGGTGTGATCAGGCCGAGCAGCAGGCGCAACGTGGTGGTCTTGCCCGCGCCGTTCGGTCCCAACAGACCGAAACATTCGCCGCGCCGGATGGAGATATCCAGCCCGTCCACGACCGCCTGTCCGCCGTAATATTTGCGCAGGCCGCGTGCGCTCAGCACCGTGTTTACATTATCCATTTAACGTGAATCTCGCGTAGCGACCGGTGGCACCCGCAGGCTTCGCGTGGTGAGCGCATCAAATCTTCAGGCGCTCGACGATGCGGCCATGCCGGAGGTGTTCATCGATGATTTCGTCGAGGTCTTTTTCGTTCCTGTAGGTATACCAGGTGCTCTCGGGATACACCACGATAACCGGCCCCTCCTCGCAGCGCCCCAGGCAACCGGCGGAATTGATGCGAATGTTGTTGCGGCGGGTAGAGAGGCCAAGTTCCTTTACCTTGTTCTTTACATAGTCGCGCGCTTTTTGCGCGCCGTGGTTGTTGCAGCAGTCACTGCCGTCTTCGTGCTGATTGGTGCAGAAAAAAACATGCTTGTCAAAAAAGCTCATGGTTAACCTCGGAAGAATGAAATTCGGGCGGGATTATACTTTTCGTGTGCGCCACAGGTGAAACAACAACAGCAACGGAAAGACCAGGGCGATGGTCTGCGCCAGACCGTTGTAATTGAGCAAATGGCCGTAATGCCAGTGGTAGATGGACATTGCGGCGGCGGGCGTGTTGTCGTCAAACACGAAATTCACAATAACGAAATAACTCAGCGCCGCCGCGGCGCCCGAGATAA
>Ga0209212_1004713_pt1 | contig 16685 bp, 13 predicted proteins | sample RifGroC2_FD_183996 | JGI IMG/M metagenome (GOLD analysis project Ga0209212, IMG submission 183996) | Groundwater microbial communities from Rifle, Colorado, USA - Groundwater C2 (SPAdes) (version 2) | ecosystem: Environmental > Aquatic > Deep subsurface > Groundwater | place: Rifle, Colorado...
CCAGCCGTTTCGGAGACCAGCTCGGTCTGCGGCAGGCCAGCGACCAGTGCGTCCAGGTCCGTGGTGCTGCTTTGCTGTTGGCGGGCGGTGTAGAGCCTGGAAACGAGTTCGGAAATCGCGAGGAAGCTCGTTGGCTGCTGGATATGCACGGGCTGCGCGTCGCGGGGAGTGCCCATCCCGATCAGTTTCAGGCCGACGGGCACCTGGGTGATGGACGGCCGGGGAAGTTCGCGCATGCCGGCGATCTGCATGCGGTCGCCGTGCAACGCTGCGCCGTGTTCAGGCACCAGCAGCAAGGCAACCGGTCGACCGCTGCGCTCCAGTTCGTCGATGAAACGGTTGAGATCATCCAGCAGGCGCTGCGCCCGGGGCCGGTATTCCGCCGATTGGGCATTGCCATCCGCACCGACGATGCGGTTACCGTCGTGCAGGCTGATGCTGTTGTAGAAGAGGCTGACCTGGGGCTCCGGCAACGCCTGACGACGCTGCCACCAGCCGTTTAGCACGTCGAAGTCCCTGGCGATCGGCGAGCCGTCGAAGCCTGCCAGTGCACGCGCGAATTTCTGGCTCGCCAGCGCCGGCTGTGGCATTCCCTGGGCTTCGATTTCCCCGGCGAAGCCGTCGAACTTGCCGTTGTGGTTCATCAGGGTTTCGGCCTGGAAGCCCAGATTGGCCAGGTTCTGGAACAGGAGGCATTGCTCCGGCGCGGGTTCGTAAAGCGCCTGGTGACGGGGCTGACCGCAGCTCGCTCGCAGGAGCCGGATTGCCGCCGGCCCGCTGTAGGAGGTGGCGGAGTTGAAACGATCGAATATGACGTCCATTCGCTTGAGCAGAGCGTTGTCACGCAGTTCGACCGCGTCCAGATCGTCCCAGGCCAACGAGCATACGTTGATGAACAGCACGTCGAAGGCCGCGGTTTGCTCACTGCGCAGCGGGAACTGCGTCTGGCGCGTGGCCTCGGTGCGGAAGAAGTTCTCCAGCCAGGTATCCAGTGCCACATTGTCCTGAGCCGGTGGTATTTCGTTGCTCGATGCTGACGCCACGGCGGGGGCGGCGTCTGCGCTCGGGGGCGAGACCAGCAGCGGAACGCTGCCCAGGTTCAGCCAGATCAGGCCGGCCAGGCAGACCGTGGACAGGCGAATCCAGTTCGCCGCATAGCTGTAGGCGATCACCAGCAAGGCGCAGAGGCCGAGCACCGTCCAGTCGACGAAGCGTCCGGCCAGTTCCAGAAGATAGGCCGTGGAAAAATCCAGCACTCCGGGCTGTGCCAGCAGTCGGTCGAACGGGGGGAGCCAGGTGTCGTGATACAGCAGCGCGACACCCACGGGGATCGCGATCAGCTGCCGCATGATGCGCCACGGGGCGCCGGGAAGGGGTACGACGAGAAACGCCGCGAAAACCAGATTCGGCAGCGCTTGGAAGTTCAGCAGGCCAAGGCCTAGCAGCAGAAACTTCAGCAGGAAGTACAGGTTCCACGCGCCCAGGCCCGGCCAGGGGGTAACGGCGGGCGCGGCTATGCTCAGCCGCTCCGGCGCATTCAAGGCTTGTCTCCCGATCCAGTGGCGCGACGGCGTATCCTGGCCCTTTTCAGGTAGCGGGGCGGGAGCATTCGATCGAATGCACGCAGCGCCGTGCGGCCGTACCGGGTCAGCAGCCAGCCGATACCGATGCCGATCACCAGGAACAGACTGGCGACTTCAAGAAGCTGCTCAAGGGTCATGGCTGTGTCACCAGCGAAAGGATCAGGGGGCGCGGCTGGAGCTGTCGATCCGGCGTCGGATCGCTGACGAGTGTTTCATTGCGGGGCAATGACAGTGCATCGTCCTGAAAGCCGGGGGCGGACAGAGGCTCGAGATCGATCAGTTGTTCGAGACCGAGGAAAAGCTCCTGCCAGGTGACTCCGAAGATGTTATCCAGGGCCGCTTCAAGTGATTCTGCGCGACACGCGAAGAGAAAAAGATACAGGGCCTTGTCGACGATGCAGGCGATATCGCCGGTACGCCGCAGATGAGCTTGGCTGAGCACCTGCTCCAAGCTCAGCCCGCGTACGGGCTGCAGCCGAAGCAACTGATGAACGATGTCGCCCGTTGCGCTGCCGGCCCACATTTCCTGGACAGCTTCGGCGAAGCTACGTGGACTCTGCTGGCCACGCAGGGGTATCGGTTTGAGCTTGTCGAGGCTGGCGTCGATGTCGCTCATCTGCCGCTGCCAGATGTGCCCCTGGGCGCTCTCGACCATCGTCAGGAAGCGGGGCAGCGAGGTACCGAAAGGCACGACCAGCGACGCGCCGCCGGCCAGCAGCAGCTGCTCGTCCCGGTAGCGCAGGCAGGGCGCCGTTTCCCTGATGATCAGCTTCAGTTGATTGCCGCAGGTACGACGCAACCGATTGAGCTGATGGGCCAGCTCGTCGACCTGCTCGTTATCGGTGATCGCGAAGAGGATGCTCGCAGCCCTCGCGGTTTCGGCATGCGCCAGCAAGGCTGCTCTGCTCTCGAACAGTCGCCATTGCGTGGACAGATTGTGCACTCCTTCAAGTACGCTGCGTTCCGCATAGCAACGCCCCTGATCCGGGTGTTCGGGCACCTCGCCGAGCTCCCCGGAAGCCGATAACTGGAAACCATCGACCTGGTGGCGGAGGGAGAACTGGCGGGCGCTTGTCATCCCGCGGTCGCTCTGCCAGTGATGCAGGTACAGGCGAGTCCCGGACGGGGTTTGACCGAGCGAGGCGAAGCCGGCCAGACAATGGCTGAGTGGGCGTAAACGCTCGCTCAAGGTGTCGCTGAGGCCGTCACTGATGATCAGTAATGTCGCGCGGCGCTCGAGCAGCCAGGCGCCGATCCGCATCAGCCAGCCTGCGAGCCTCGGTTCCGCGAAACGCTCCCAGGTTTGGGTGGGAAGATTAAGCAGGATTTGCCGGGTGCTCATGTTGCCCGAGCGATCCAGTTCGGAACCCAGGCGCTGCAGCATCGCCTCGAAATGGTCCGGAATAAGGGTTAAAGCCAGCAGTTCGCCAGGACCCGCGTCAGCCGCTACTTCGGCCAGTACGCGCCGCTGCCTGGTGTCATCCGATATCAACGCGGCGCATTGGTTGGCTTCCATGTTTCCGACAACCTGCCGGGTCAGTAGCGCTGCATCGCTCGCTTTTTCCGCCATGATCCAATGCAGTCGTCCGGCATTGAGCGCGAAAATCGGCCATTCGATACCGTCCAGTCCGAGCGGTGCCGGGAGCTGCTGGTTTTGGCGAAAGAGAAGCAAGAAGTCACCTGCGGGGGTTTCGGGCGCGATCTAGCGTCCTGAACAGCGTGTCGGCTAAGCGCTGAGGCGCTTTAAACCTTCTTCTGACTGTTCGTCGGAAACTGAATCGTCCTTGATTAGTGTCAATATGATATCAAGCGTCTCTGGTGTTCGACAGTGGGTGTCGATGGCCGGTCAGGAGCCGGATGGGCAGTCACTAACAAGCGGGTGAGAGATGAAAGTCGAAACGAGCAATGAGGCATCTGCCTATAAGAGCAAGCCAGGTTTTGGGCGCATCGCGAAGGCTGCCGGATATTCCGCTGCCGGCCTCGCTGCGGCCTGGCGCCATGAGGTGGCTTTTCGTCAGCTGGCCCTCCTTGCCTGCGTGCTCATCCCCGTTGGCTTCATGGTTGGCAGCACGCCTGTGGAGCGTGCACTGCTGGTCCTTCCGGTGCTGACGTCGCTCGCCATCGAGTTGGTGAATTCTGCCATCGAGGCGGTGGTCGATCGGGTGTCGCTGGAAATCCATCCCTTGTCCAAGCGCGCTAAGGATCTGGGCAGTGCGGCTCAGCTGGTCGGACTGGTTTCCATCGCCGTCGTCTGGCTTGCAGTTTTGCTCTGACGTATGCGACGCGTTTGGGGCAAGACGGTTGCGCGAAAAATCTGCTAACAATGGCTGTCAGTAGGGCCGATCCACACTGCGCAATAATGCGCCGTCGACCATCTGGGAGTTTCCATGAGCAGCACTGCGCCAGCCAGCGAAGGCGAAAAAATCCTCATCGTCGATGACGATGCCCGTCTGCGACGTCTGCTCGAGCGTTTTCTCGACGAGCAGGGCTACCGCGTCCGTACCGTGGAAAACACCGAGCAGATGGATCGTTTGCTCAGCCGCGAGCTGTTCCAGCTGGTGGTGCTCGACCTGATGATGCCGGGTGAAGATGGTCTGTCTGCGTGCCGCCGGCTGCGCGAGGGCAACAATCAGATCCCGATCATCATGCTCACCGCCAAGGGCGACGAGGCCAGTCGCATCCAGGGCCTGGAGCAGGGCGCCGATGATTACCTGGCCAAGCCCTTCAACCCCCGTGAGCTGCTCGCGCGCATTCGTGCGGTGCTGCGTCGGCAGGCGCCGCAGGTTCCGGGCGCGCCGGCCAGTGAGGACGAGACCGTCACCTTCGGCGAGTACGAGCTGTCGCTGGCGACCCGTGAGCTGAAGAAGGGCAACGAGGTGCACATGCTCACCACCGGTGAGTTCGCCGTACTCAAGGCGCTGGTCCAGCACGCACGCGAGCCGCTGACCCGCGACAAGCTGATGAACCTCGCCCGCGGGCGCGAGTGGGATGCACTGGAGCGCTCCATCGACGTGCAGATATCCCGTCTGCGCCGGCTGATCGAGCCGGACCCGTCCAAGCCGCGCTATATCCAGACCGTCTGGGGTGTGGGTTACGTATTCGTGCCGGACGGCAACAAGTGAGTTGGGCGCGGCCTGCTGCAGACTGCGAGCGCGTTACGCTCGCGGCATGCCGTCCTGGGCCTGCCGCCGGGACTTCATGAAAACTCCGCTCTGGTTCCCGCAAAGCTTCTTCGCCCGCACCCTGTGGATGGTGCTGATCGTGGTGCTGTTCTCCAAGGTCCTGACGCTGGTCTATCTGATGACCAACGAGGACGTGCTGGTTGACCGCCAGTACAGCCACGGCGCGGCACTGACGCTGCGTGCCTACTGGGCCGCCGATCTCGAAGACCGCGACCGTATCGGTCGCGCCGCCGGCCTGCAGCTGGTGGCCGAGCAGAACGTGCCGCGCAGCGAATACCACTGGCCCTACACCGAGATCTTCCAGCGGCAGATGCGCGACGAGCTGGGCGACGATACCGAGGTGCGCGTGCGTATCCAGCCGTCCACGGCGATCTGGGTGCGCGCGCCTGCGTTGGGGCCGGACTGGGTGCAGGTGCCGCTGTACGCCTATCCGCTGCGTGGCCAGCGCATCTGGAGCGTGCTCGGCTGGTTCCTCGGTATCGGCCTGCTGTCTACCGGGGCGGCGTGGATCTTCGTCAGCCAGCTCAATCTGCCGCTCAAGCGGCTGGTCTTCGCCGCGCGGCAGATCGGCAAGGGCCGGCGCGTGCGCCTGCCGATCAGCGATACGCCGAGCGAGATGACCGAGGTGTATCGCGCCTTCAACCAGATGGCCGAAGACGTCGAGCAGGCTGGCCGGGAGCGCGAACTGATGCTGGCCGGGGTTTCCCACGATCTGCGCACGCCATTGACGCGCCTGCGCCTGTCGCTGGAGCTGATGAGCAGCGATGACGAGCTGACCGACGACATGATTCGTGATGTCGAGGACATGAATGCGATCCTCGATCAGTTCCTTGCCTTCGTCCGCGACGGCAGCGATGAACCGGTGGAAACCACCGACCTTGGGGAACTGATCCGTGAAGTGGTGGCACCCTACAACCAGCAGCAGGAGATCGTGCGGCTGTGCGTCGAGCCGATGCCGCCGTTCGCCCTGCGTCGGGTATCGGTCAAGCGGCTGCTGGTGAATCTCATCGAGAACGCCTTGCGCTACGGCGGCGGCGGGGTGGAGGTGGCGGCTTATGTGTCGGGCGACCAGCACGCGCCCTACGTGGTGCTGAGCGTGCTCGACCGCGGCCCGGGGATCGATCCCGCCGAGCTGGAATGCATCTTCAATCCGTTCATCCGCGGTGATCGCGCTCGTGGCGGGCAGGGCGCCGGGCTGGGTCTGGCGATCGTCAAACGCATCGCTTCACAGCACGGCGGCATCGTCGAGTTGCGCAACCGTGAGGGCGGTGGTTTGGAGGCGCGCGTCAGCCTGCCGCTGGGATTGCTGCTGCCGCGCGATGCGGTGCAGGGCAAACCGGCCGAGTAGCCGGTTCGCCACGAGGCGGAATCAGCCCTTGCCTTTGGTGCGGGTCAGGTGCGGCCCGCCGTTCTTCTCCAGGTACTGGATGATCAGCCCGGCGACGTCCTTGCCGGTGGTCTCTTCGATGCCGGCCAGGCCCGGCGAGGAGTTGACCTCCATCACCAGCGGGCCATGGTTTGAACGCAGGATGTCGACGCCGGCGACGTTCAGGCCCATCACCTTGGCCGCACGGATGGCGGTCATGCGTTCTTCCGGGGTGATCTTGATCAGGCTGGCGGAGCCGCCACGGTGCAGGTTGGAGCGAAACTCGCCGGGCTTGGCCTGGCGCTTCATCGCCGCGATGACCTTGTCTCCGACCACGAAGCAGCGGATGTCGGCGCCGCCGGCTTCCTTGATGTACTCCTGCACCATGATGTCCTGCTTGAGACCCATGAAGGCCTCGATCACCGATTCGGCCGCCTTCTCGGTTTCGCAGAGCACCACGCCGATGCCCTGGGTGCCTTCCAGTACCTTGATCACCAGCGGTGCGCCGTTGACCATCTGGATCAGATCGGGAATGTCGTCCGGCGAGTGGGCGAAGCCGGTCACGGGCAGGCCGACGCCGCGGCGCGACAGCAGTTGCAGCGCACGCAGCTTGTCCCGCGAGCGGGCGATGGCGACCGATTCGTTGAGCGGGAACACGCCCTGCATCTCGAACTGGCGCAGCACCGCACAGCCATAGAAGGTCACCGAGGCGCCGATGCGCGGGATCACCGCATCGAAGCCGTCCAGCGGTTTGCCGCGGTAATGGATCTGCGGCTTGTGGCTGGCAATGTTCATGTACGCGCGTAGCGTATCGATCACCACCACCTCATGGCCCCGCTGCTGGCCGGCTTCGACCAGGCGTCGGGTGGAATACAGGCGCGGATTGCGCGACAGCACGGCGATTTTCATGGAGCACCGGAGGAAGTGAGGATCTGGGGTTTGTCCTGGATATAGGTTCGCGACGGATCGATCAGCCATTGCCCTTCGACCAGTGCCTTTGAACCGAGCAGCAGGCGATAACGCATGGTCTTGCGGCAGGTCAGGGTGAACTCCACCGGCCAGACATGACTGCCGAGTGCAAGCAAGGTTCGCACCACGTAGCGCGTCTGCACCTGCCCGTTGGAGCTCTTGATCAGCTTGCGCGTGACCAGCGGTGCCTCGCAGCGGTGGCGGCGCTGTACCAGCGTGCCCAGGTGGGCGGTGAATCGGACCCAGCGCTGACCGTCGCGTTCGAACTCGCTGATCTCGGTAGCATGCAGCGCCGATGTGCTGGCCCCGGTATCGACCTTCGCGCGCAGGCCCACCACGCCGAGATCCGGCAGGGCGATCCACTCACGCAGACCGATCACGGTATGGGGGTCGAGTCTCTTCAATGGGAGCGTCCGAAGAATTTGCCGGCATTCTAGTCGGGGTGCATGACAACTGCATCCGTCTGTAACACCCTAGAACGACGTGTAGAGGATAGAGCTGGACGATGGCCGAAAAAGACGACGACAAGGTGCGCCTGGACAAGTGGCTGTGGGCTGCGCGCTTCTTCAAGACCCGCGCGCTGGCCAAGGCAGCCATCGAAGGTGGCAAGGTGCACTGTCGTGGCGAGCGTTGCAAGCCGAGCAAGGAACCGAAGGTGGGCGACGAGCTGCTGATCCGCATCGGTTTCGACGAGCGCACGGTGGTCGTCCGCGCTTTGTCGGCGGTGCGCCGCGGAGCGCCCGAGGCGCAAACACTCTACGAGGAGACGCCGCAAAGCCTGGCCGCACGAGAGGAAGCGGCGGCGCAGCGCAAGACCGGTGCGCTGGGGTTGCAGACCGATGGGCGGCCGAGCAAGAAGCAGCGCCGGCAGATCCAGTACCTGCGCGACTACAAGCCGGACTGATCTTCGCAACGCTGGCGAGCTGCATCACTCACGAGGCCGTCCGGCAGCCGCCCTTGGTCCGGGCCGGCTTTGCGCCTAAAATCGCCGGCTTCCTCCGCCGTTCCTGCGAGCCCCGGCATGTCCGATCAAACTCAGCGCTTTATCTTCGACGATTCCGACGTTCGCGGCGAAATCGCCACGCTGGACGAGAGCTTCCAGCACGTGCTGGCCAAGCACACCTACCCCGAGCCCGTCGCCCAGCTGCTTGGCGAGCTGCTCGCGGCTGCCGCGCTGCTGGTCGGCACGCTCAAGTTCGACGGGCTGCTGATTCTCCAGGCGCGTTCCAGCGGAGCCGTCCCGCTGCTGATGGTCGAGTGCTCCAGTGCCCGCGAGGTGCGCGGCATCGCGCGCTACCACGCCGAGCAGATCGAGACGGGCGCAACGCTGGCCGAGTTGATGCCCGAGGGCATGCTGGCGATCACCGTCGACCCGGCCAACGGCCAGCGCTACCAAGGCATCGTCGGCCTGGACGGGGTCAACCTGGCGGAATGCCTGACCAACTATTTCGCTGCGTCCGAGCAGCTGCCGACGCGCTTCTGGCTCAATGCCGACAGCCGCCGGGCCTGCGGCCTGCTGTTGCAGCAGCTACCGGCCGATCGAATCAAGGATGCCGACGAGCGTGACGCCAGCTGGGAGCACCTGCGCACCCTGGCCGATACCCTGACGGCCGAGGAACTGCTCGGGCTGGATGCCGAGACGCTGTTGCATCGCCTCTACCATCAGGAGCAGCTGCGCCTGTTCGACGCGCTGCCGATCCGCTTTCGCTGCAGCTGCTCGCGGGAGCGCTCGGCCCGTGCGCTGATCAGCCTGGGCGAGGAAGACGCCCAGCAACTGGTGGTCGAGCAGGGCGGTGCGGTGAGCATCGATTGCCAGTTCTGCAACGAGAAGTACACCTATGATGCCGCGGACGTGGCCCAGCTTTTCGCCGGTGGCGGCAGCGACGCGCCCTCGGGCACCCGTCATTGAGCGGCGCCTGGCGCTCGGCAGCCATCCGCGGAGCACCAGTACGCTAAGGAATGAGACAGGGATGGACCTGCAGGCAGCCAGTGAACTATTTGGCCATCACGGCCTCATACCCAGCGCGGTGCATTATCTGGCATAATCGCGCGCACTTTTTTCGATGTAGTTCGTCGCTCGGCGGGCTACAACAGCATGGAGGAATCGGCCCAAGGCCGACGGGAACACTCATGACGCAAGCCACCAACGCCGTGTACACCGACATCAGCACCGCTCAACTGATTGAAGAAGCCGTCAAGCGCGGAGAGGGCGAACTGTCCGCCAATGGCTCTCTGGTGGTGAAGACCGGGCACCGCACGGGTCGTTCTCCGGCTGACCGCTTCATCGTCGAAGAGCCGAGCACCCAGCACAAGATCGCCTGGGGCCCGATCAACCGTCCGTTCCCGGCCGGCAACTTCGAAGCACTGTGGAACCGCGTCGAAGCCTACATCGCCGAGCGCGACAGCTTCGTCTCCTACGTCCATGTCGGTGCCGATCCCGAGCACTACCTGCCGGTCAAGATGACCACCGAGACCGCCTGGCACAACCTGTTCGGCCGTTGCCTGTTCATCACCCCGGAACAGTTCAACCAGGCCAGCCTGAGCGAGTGGCGCATCCTCAACGCACCGTTCTTCCAGTGCGTACCCGAGCGTGACGGCACCAATTCCGATGGTTGCGTGATCATCAACTTCGCCGAGAAGAAGGTGCTGATCGCCGGCATGCAGTACGCCGGTGAAATGAAGAAAGCCATGTTCTCCGTGCAGAACTTCCTGCTGCCGGACGTCGACGTGCTGCCGATGCACTGTGCCGCCAACATCGGCGAAGATGGCGACACCACCCTGTTTTTCGGTCTGTCCGGCACCGGCAAGACCACCCTGTCGGCCGACGAGAGCCGCTACCTGATCGGCGATGACGAGCACGGCTGGGGCGTTGGCCGCGTGTTCAACATCGAGGGTGGCTGCTACGCCAAGTGCATCGACCTGTCCGAGAAGAACGAGCCGGTGATCTGGAAAGCTATCAAGTTCGGCGCCGTGCTGGAGAACGTGGTGCTCGACGAGCGCACCCGTCTGCCCGACTACGCCGACGCCAGCCTGACCCAGAACAGCCGCGCCGCGTACCCGCTGCAGCATGTCGAGAAGCGCTCCGAGAAGAACCTCGGCGGTGAGCCGAACGCGGTGATCTTCCTGACCTGCGACCTGACCGGCGTACTGCCGCCCGTGTCGATCCTGAACAACGAACAGGCTGCCTACCACTTCCTGTCCGGCTACACCGCGCTGGTCGGTTCCACCGAAATGGGTTCGGGCAGCGGCATCAAGTCGACCTTCTCCACCTGCTTCGGCGCGCCGTTCTTCCCGCGTCCGGCTGGCGAGTACGCCGAGTTGCTGATCAAGCGTATCAACGGCTTTGGCTCCAAGGTCTACCTGGTCAACACCGGCTGGACCGGTGGTGGCTACGGCGTCGGCAAGCGCTTCAACATCCCGACCACCCGTGCGGTGATCGCGGCGATTCAGAGCGGCGCGCTGATCGGTGCCGAGACCGAGCACCTGCCGATCATCAATCTGGACGTGCCGAAGGCCGTCGCCGGCGTCGATACCCAGCTGCTGAACCCGCGCAACACCTGGGCCGACAAGAGCGCCTACGACCAGGCCGCAAAGGAACTGGCAGCCAAGTTCGTCGAGAACTTCAAGAAGTTCGATGTCTCCGACGCCATCCGCAACGCCGGCCCGCAGCTCTAAGCTGCCTGCTGCGTGATTCGAAAAGCCGCCTCCGGGCGGCTTTTTCGTTTGTGCCGGGGGGTGATTCGGATCAAAGGCGTCGATGATTCTTATCGGTCAAGGCGCATGGATTCGATTGGTCGGCGCCCTTAGCATGGCGCCACTGTTGATCACGAGGAAGCGTCATGAATACCGTAGAAGCCATCCGCACCCGCCGCGCCGTCAAAGTCTACGACCCGAGCTTCCAGCTCAGCCGGGAGGAGAAGGACGAGCTGCTGCAACTGGCACTGCTGGCACCCTCCGCCTTCAACCTGCAGCACGTGCGCTTCGTCGAGGTGAGCGACCCGGCGCTGCGGGCGCAGATCCGCGAGGTGGGCTGGAACCAGGCGCAGATGACTGATGCCTCGATGCTGGTGGTGATCTGCGCGCAGGTCGACAGCTGGGAAAAGAATGTCCGCCGGGTCTGGGATGGTGCGCCAGGCGAGGTGCAGAACTTTATGGCCGGCGCCATCGATGCCTACTACCGCGACAAGCCGCAGGTCCAGCGTGACGAAGCCATGCGCAGTTGCGGCCTGATGGCGCAGACGCTGATGCTCGCGGCACGGGCCAGGGGCCTGGATTCCTGCCCGATGGATGGCTTCGATTTCGACGCGGTCGGCAAGCTGATCAACCTGCCGGACAACCATGTCATCGCGCTGATGGTCGCGGTGGGCAAGCGTGCTGCTGAGCCGAAGCCGCGGATCGGCAAGTTGCCGTTCGACGAGGTGGTGATTCGCGACCGCTTCTGAGTTTTCTGGCGAAGGGCGCGTAATGCGCCCTTCCGCCTGGGCCAGCTGGCCGCCAACTTTGCCCACCTCAAAGTCCCATCCGGCCCGCCCAGGGCCATCGCTGGGCTGATGGCCACGCGCTCCGACGACCGGCCGCACATGTCAGCCGCTTTGCAGTACCGTTTCCCTCCTTTTGCTACCCTCCGGCTCCAGTCAAAGGAGTGACTCAGCATGATCAGCATGATCGAACAGACCCTCAGGCAGACTTTCGGCTACGACGGCTTTCGTCCCGGCCAGGATCAGGCCATTCGCGCCGTGGTGGCCGGGCGCTCGGCGGCCGCTATCTTTCCCACCGGGTCTGGCAAGTCCCTGTGTTATCAGCTGCCGGCGCTGCTATTGCCTCATCTCACCTTGGTCGTTTCGCCGCTGTTGGCGCTGATGCAGGACCAGCTAGCTTTCCTGCATCGACACGACATCGCGGCGGCAAGCATCGATTCGGCGCAGAGCCGCGAGCAGGCCAGCGAAACCATGGCCCGCGCCAAGTCCGGCGACCTGAAAATCCTGATGATTTCGGTGGAGCGGCTGAAGAACGAACGCTTCCGTAACTTCATCAGCCAGGTGCCGATCTCGCTGCTGGTCGTCGATGAGGCGCACTGCATCTCCGAATGGGGGCACAACTTCCGCCCGGATTACCTCAAGCTTCCCGACTACCAGCGTCAATTCAATATCCCGCAGGTGCTGCTGCTGACCGCCACGGCGACACCGCCGGTAATCGCCGATATGCAGGCCAAATTCTCGATTGCGCCGGACGACGTGGTGACTACCGGCTTCTACCGGCCCAACCTCAATCTGCTGGTGGAGCCGGTCAGCGGCTTCAACAAGCAGCGCCGGCTGGTGGAATGGCTGGGCGACAGGAGCGGCCAGCCCACCATCGTCTACGTCACTCAGCAGAAGACGGCCGAGCAGGTTGCCGAGCATCTGGCGCAGCGCGGCTTCCCGGCCAGCTCCTACCACGCCGGCATGGCCCACGAGTTGCGCGAATCGATCCAGCGCCGCTTCATGGCGGGCGAGCTGAACTGCATCGTCGCTACCATCGCCTTCGGCATGGGCATCGACAAGGCGGACATCCGCAACGTGGTGCACTACGACCTGCCCAAGTCGGTGGAAAATTACAGTCAGGAAATCGGTCGGGCAGGGCGCGACGGCAATGCTTCGGATTGTCTGGTGCTGGCCAACCGGGACAGCCTCAGCGTGCTGCAGAATTTTGTCTATGGCGACACACCGGAGCGCGAGGGCATCCGCTGCGTGCTCGACGAGCTGCTGCAGGCGGCTGCTCCTGATCAAAAGGGCAGCGGACAGTGGGAGCTGATGCTCAACCAGCTATCGGACCAGAGCAACATCCGCCAGTTGCCGCTGAAAACCCTGCTGGTGCAGCTGGAGCTGCGCGGCATCATCTCGCCGCGCTTCGCCTATTTCGCCGAGTACCGCTTCAAGTACCTGCTCGAACCCGAGGTGCTGGTGGCGAAATTCGAAGGCGAGCGGCGGCAGTTCGTCGAGGCCATCGTGCACAGCTCGGCGCGGGCAAGGACCTGGTGCACGCTGGATTTCGATGCACTCTACCAGCAGCACGGTGCGGACCGTGGGCGGGTGGTAAAGGCCCTGGAGTACTTCCAGGAAAAGGGCTGGATCGAGCTGGAGAGCAAGCAGATGACCGATGTCTATGCGCTGCTCGATCCAGACTTCGACGCAGAGGGTTTGAGCATTGAACTGCATGAATACTTCAAGCAGCACGAAGCGAGCGAGATCACCCGTATCGACAACATGCTGGCGCTGTTCGAATCCAGTGAATGCCTGAGCCAGCGGTTGGCCGGGTATTTCGGTGACTTGCAGGCGCCGCAGCACTGCGGGCATTGCTCTGTCTGCAACGGACAGGTCGCGAAACTGCCGGAACCGCCGGCAATGGCGCCACTGGAACAGATTGACCTGGCCGCCCGCTTCGCCGAATTCAGTCAGCGCTTCGCGCAGCTGAAGGGCGGTGCGCCCAGCGCCGAGTGCCTGACGCGCTTTCTCTGCGGCATCAGCGTGCCGGTGTTCACCAAGCTCAAGGCGCGCCAGATCCCAGGCTTCGCCTCGCTGGAGGCTTATCCCTACGCCGAGGTTCGCGCGCGCCTGACGCTGGCCATCGGCGAACAGCCTTAGCGCGCGGTCAGGCCGATCAGCCGGTCGGCGACGCCCTTGGTCTGGCGTGAGGTGCCAGCGGTGAGGTTGCTTGAGTTCTCCAGTGCATCGAGCAGCCCGGTCAGCGAGCCGACACCGGCCGATTGCGTCTCGATGTGTTGCGCCACCGCGCGAATCTCGCTGGCCAGGCGGTCGATGTCGGTGCCGATTTCCTCGGCGTTCTTGCCGGTGATCTCGGCCAGCTTGCGCACCTCATCCGCCACCACCGCAAAGCCGCGGCCCATGTCGCCAGCGCGCGCCGCCTCGATCGCCGCATTGAGCGCCAGCAGGTTGGTCTGCCCGGCGATCTGCTGGATGGTCTGCACCACCGACTGGATGCGCTGACTGGACTGCGCCAGGTCGCGGGCGCTGCTGACCACCTCGTCGGCCTGGTGGACCATCTGCTTGACCGAGCTGCCGGCCTGTTCGATGACGGTGCCCTGCTGGTTGATGTTCAGCGTCAGGTCGTCCATCGAGCCGTGCAGCTCGTTGGCGCACTGGCTCAGCTGCTCGGACATGGACTGCCGCTCATGGTCGGCCTGAGACAGGACCTGGCCAAGGTCGGCCAGGCCGCGGAACACCGGGCGGATGTGTTCGTCGAGGCCATTGATGTCCACCGCGCTGCTGTAGTCCTGGCGCTTGAACTGCTCGATCTGCTTGACCACCACCTGGCTCAGGCCGGTCAGCTTCTTGATCTGCCGGCGCAGGAAGAATGCCTTGAACTCGCCGTGGTAGGCGATGAAGTTGTCGGTGTACTCGTCGTGGAACTCTTCCTTGCCGTTGGTGCGGAAGAAGAACACCGCCGTCAGGGTCTGGTTGAGGTTGAGGCCGAGGATCTCGCCGAAGGTCGAGTAACCGGCCACCGGTACGTCATCGAACACCGGGTCCATGCCGCCCAGTGCCTGCTCGTTGTTCAGCCGGCGCAGGATGCAGTCGTTGAGGATGCCCACCAGCGGCTTGCCGGGCTTGTTGCGCATGAACTGTTGATAGTCGCGGCGGGTGGTCTCGGCCAGCGGGGTGCGCTTGACCATGATCAGCTCTTCGCCGGGGGCGACGTCGCAGAACAGGTGCACGCGCTCGTTGGCGAAGTCGATCTGCGAGATCGAGCGGACGAACACTTCCTCGCCGACGCGAATGGCGAAGGAGTAGTCCGAGAGCCGCTGCTCCAGCTCCTGCGGCGCGCATTTGAGCGCCTCGCACAGCGCCTGGACCATCGTGCGGATGTTGCCGCGTGAGTCGACCACCTGGCTGATGTAACGGTCCTCCAGGGAGGCGCTGAGTACGTTCAGGCTGAGTGGCGTCGGCTCGAAGTTCTGGCTCTTGAACACGCCGAAGCGTACGTCCCGCGCGCACTTGAGGAAGACGATCAGCGCGTGGTTCTGGTAGCTGCGTTTGCCGTCATGCAGCTGGGTCTTCTGAAAATCCAGCTTGCCACCGGCCGAGCCGCCGACGAACAGGCAGGGGAAACGACCGGACTCGTACAGCGCCTCCATGAAGAAGGATTCCGAAGCGGAGAGGCCGTCGAAGAAGATGTTCGCCAGCGTGTCGCGGTAATCGATCTTCATCGACACCTGCACCCGCTTGATCGACGCCGTGAGGCGCGCGATGCGCTCGCCCATCGACAGCCGCTGACCCTGGCCGCGGATGTCCTCGCACTCCAGCGGCACACGGACGATCTCGGCGGCGGCGATGACGCTGGCGTCGAACAGCTGCAACACCACCCGATCCCACTGCGCGCCGGTGGCACAGTAAAGCCGCTGGCCCTCGCTGGACAGCTCGCCCGCGGTGGTACACAGGCTGATCGTCGCCTGCGGAAAGCGCTGCGCTACCTGCCTGGCGACCTCATCCAGATCCACGTGCGGCGAGACGAAACCGGCAATGTAGGTCGGGTTGAAGCGCAGGGTGGCGAGCTGCTGGGCAAGCTGGTGAGCCGAGCAGAGCAGGCTCGCCGTGCCGCTGGATTGCGTGTGGCCTGGCTTGAATCGGGAGAGCGAAATCATGGGCGTTACTCGCTTGAGGAAGGGAAGCGGGAAACTCGGCCGCTCCCGCACTGATCAGCCGTCGATCAGAGGCTACATTTTTTGTTATCGGCACCCCGGCCGCGAGCTGCATGCCCGTTCGGCGCCGTCACCGTCAGCCACGTTATCGGCCGCCGGATCGAAGATCGCCATGCAACCATGGTCTTCATCCGGAAGTACTGGGTGAGGCGGCGATTCCTCTTGATGTGGCGCAACGGAAATCGCGCGCGGCTGTGCAATTGTCGACCGGTGACCTGTTGCCGCAGTTGTTGTAGCCGATAGCAAGGAAAGCCTCTCGAGGAGCGACGCCATGCCCCGCCTGTTCACCGATCTCGGATTCCGCTGGAAGATCACCTTGCCCATTGCGGCGCTGGCCCTATTGCTGGTGCTGATGGGCGTTTTCGGGATGCGTGGCATCGAACGCGTCACCGACTCCAGCGAGGTCTTGGCCACGCGCCATCTGCCGGCCATCGGCTTGCTGCTCAATGCCGATCGCGACCTGTATCAGGCCTTCGTCGCCGAGCGCAGCCTGCTCGACAGCGATGCTGGCGAGCATGTGCAGGCACTCAAGGCCAGCCATGCGGAAAACCTCAAGCAGGCCTACGATCGTGTGCAGAAGTACGCAGCCATGCAACCGGGCGCCGAGGCACTGGCGCTGGTCGAGCAGTTCAATGGCGGCTTTCAGCAATGGTCCGCGGTATCGCAGCGGGTCATCGAGCAGGTCGATCTCGATCCTCAGGCCGCCAGCGCGCTGAGCTTTGGTGGCAGCGAGGCGCGCTTCGATGCCATGCGCGATGCCATCGACAAGCTCGGCGAACTCGAAGGCGCAGCCGCCGAGGCCGAGGGCGCGGCGGCGATCGCCGAGGGCGCCGCGGATGTCGGCAACACAACCACGCTCGCGGACCCAACTGTCGTAGATGAATTGCTGA
>Ga0209212_1004714_pt1 | contig 16682 bp, 17 predicted proteins | sample RifGroC2_FD_183996 | JGI IMG/M metagenome (GOLD analysis project Ga0209212, IMG submission 183996) | Groundwater microbial communities from Rifle, Colorado, USA - Groundwater C2 (SPAdes) (version 2) | ecosystem: Environmental > Aquatic > Deep subsurface > Groundwater | place: Rifle, Colorado...
CAGCATGAGACCAATTGAACTTAACAACATGGCAAGGCCTGATATTTTGAGGAATGTCGTCGTTGGAGGCAAGACTTGGAGTTGGTTGAAAAACTTGCTTTCAGGCTCCTAAAAAGTAACCAGTGCCCTAATTTTAAATTCATAATTTTTGAAAAAGTGTTATAGGTTTAAATAATTTTCTCACCGCTAAATCCAATAAGGAAAATTTTCAATTTCATATAACGTTCCAGAATATGCGATGTTTGGCACTGGTATAATTGGGAGCGAAGCGACCTACCAGTGCCAAATATGGGTGTAGCGACCAACGGGAGCGAAACCGCATATTCTGTGTTATATGATGTAGGCCTCATCTTTTCTTTGCTGTTACGATTGGCTGATAATATCCGGTTTCTTCTGGCATGTGCCAAGTGATACTCGATAAACCCGCGGCTTTTAGAAACTTGCTGAGTTCTGCACGCTTGATTGCTCGGTATTGTGCATTACGACACTCGGTCTTCCAGCTATTTTTCTGCTTCTTTACGATAAAGCGGTTTAGAGAGTAAACAGGATTCTTTTCATCCCAAGTCCATTCTTGAAATGAAAAATAGCGATCATCGCCTTTGCTGTAGATTGTGACAGGCGTGACCGTCGGTTTTTCTTTGAGGAGAGTGTCGTAATCTCTAATGCTCGCTACGAGCAGGCCATTTGGCGACATTGCTTTGAAGATGTTTTTAATTGCGAGCGTCAAGTCATTATCAGTTAGAAGGTGGGGCAAAGAATTATCACATGTAATAACAATTTCAAATTGGTCTTTGATAACCCGTGATAATTTTCTGAAATCGGCTGGCTGAAATTTAATGTTAATGCCGAAATTCTTTGCTTCCTTTTTGGCGCGAGCAATTGATTTGGGACTCAGGTCAGTTCCTTGCACATCGTAACCTTGAAGTGCAAGCCCAATGGCCTGCGTTCCAATACCACAAGAGCAATCAAGCAACTTGGCTGGTGGCTCAAAGCCCTGCTTCCTTATCAGTTTATCGAGTATCACGCCTTGTCGCTGAACCGTTTTTTTCCAGTCAGCAAAGATAAGATGATAATCTTTAGATAGTTTGTCGTAAAATTGTTCGGTTTGTTTACTCATATTTCAATTGTACATAAAGATGAGGCCTATTTCATATAACGTTTCGCAATATCCGACGTCCGCCTTAGCGGATGTGGCTTTAGCCCTTGCGGATATTGCGTGTTAGGCGATGTATTTTACAATAATTTTTTATTTCAATTTTTCCGACCAAATCATCGGTATTACGGCTCCTTCTGGTTTTTCATAAAAGAGCTTAAAAAACTCATAATTTCTATGGATGAGCATAAACCCAAAACGCGCTGAAAGATAATAAAGCAACTTGCTTGAAAAATATGTGGCAGGTAACCCAATTATAAACAACTTAAACCAAAGCCCATATTCTTGGTAGGAAAATGCTATGACAATTCCAATCGCAAGCAAGGCAAGCGGAAGTAAAATTTTTTGTTTGCCAATAGAGGCTTGTCCTTTCAAAAAACCCCATAGAAAAAATACAATCGGGATAATCAATATGGCAAACCACTTAAATAAAAATATTGATGCTATAAAAGTAATTATTAATGATAACGGTTCCAGTGCAAACATAATTAATTTAATAATGAAACTTTCCAAATTTAAAGATTCACCAATTAGCTCTTTGACTTTTTTATTGTTTGCCTCCGTAAAAAATTTTCTGAAGCTTGCCGTATCTATATATAACAAGATTTCTCCAGCGTCCTGCTTTTTTAAGATCTCATCATATTGCTCTTTTGTGATTTCCATATGATTTGGTTAAAAAATTATTGTAAAATATTTCGCCTAACGTCAGGGATATACGAAGTTTTTCTGGAACGAAGTGAAAGAAAAATTTGGGTGAAGCCCGAGCTGAGGGCTGAACCGTATATCCCTTGTTATACGAGGGTGAGCGCAACGCAGTGAAGCGAAAGCGCAGCGTCCCCAAGCGACCAAAGGGAGCGCAGCGTAAGGCGCAGGGACACATCTAAAGAAAGGGCAATCTTTATTTTATTAACATGCTCTCTAATTCTTTTAACATTTTTATAATCTCTTTTTTAGAGGTATGAATGATTGTAAACCTGAACCAGAGACTATCTTTTTTTATCGGCATTCCAAAAATATTTCCCGGATATAAAGCAATTTTTCTCTTTGCTAAAACATCATCATAGAAAGATAAATCATTTCCGGAATAATATTTTGGATTGATTCTCGCAAAAATTGCGTTACCTGAAGTTTCATTAATTACATCATCAAATATTAGAGATTTTTCTACAATTTTCTTTAATTCAGATAAATTTGATTTTAGTTTATTGTTATTGTAATCTACTGCAATTTTATATTTTTGGAATGCTTTTGATTTGTTTATTCTGGCAATTATTTCTTTTGTATTTATGTTTTGCATCCAACCTCTTAAGAAAGGCATGAGTAATTTAACATCATCTTGTTTGAGATCTTTTGAATTTTTGTATAATAATATCCTGAAAAGTAAGTCTAAAGAAAAAATATTTTTTTGGAAAGTTCCAAGGCAGATAAAATTGCTGGCACAGTAATCAAAGTATGCTTCACCAATTTTCGAGTCACCAATGTAATAACCTAAACGATGACCAGTAAAGAACGGTCTGTCTTTGCTTGGTCCAAAGAGCTTGATTATATAATCTGGCTTATCAACAAGAGAAAATATTTCAATATGTTTCTTGCCGTTAAACATCATTTCTTGGTATATGTTATCTATAATAAGAAAAATTCTGTTTTTCTGACAAAAATTCGCTATCTGTTTAAGTTCGTGTTTATCTGTAAAAGTTGTAAATGAAGGATTATTTGGATAAACGATAACTATAGCGGCGGTTTTTGAATTAGAATTTTTCTTAATTTCTTCAAAAGAAGGCAAAAAATTATTTTCTCTTTTGGTCAAAACAGGCTTTACGATAAAATTATTTTGTTTTGCCAAACTCTCAAAAACTGGATAGGAAGGTCTAAAAGTAATGACTTCATTTTTCTTCTTATCTCTGATTTTATCTAAAGACCAAAATATTCCTGCAATAACTCCTGTAACTCCATTTCCTAATCCACATGCTAATGGAGAAATAATTTTATCTGCCTGTTTTGTTGATAAGCCAGTATTTTTTATTAATCTTAACTTTTCAAGCTCTTTGATTAGCATTGATAATTCCAAAGAACCGTCTGGTGAAGTATATCCATGTTCTGGTTGAAATATTTTTTCTACAATTTTGGGGTCAATGACTTGCTTGAATTCCCCTTTTGAAAAATTCATAAGATCAAGATATTTGCCTTGAACTAAAGCAGCGGATGCAAAACATTCAATCATTCTTTGATATAATTCTAAATCTTCATACCTCGTTTTTGATCGATAAATTGATGGTTTCATAATAATTGTTTTAAAAGTGTGAGATTATAAAAATGTATCGAATAAAGATTGCCCTCAAAATTAATCTGTGTGTCCCGAGCATTATGTCGTATAACGTTTGCGTGTATGCGATGTTGCGTTAGCAATATGGGTGGAGCGAAGCGGAACCGCATACACGCTGTTATACGCTGTCAAATTTGAATTTTTCGTTATAAAATAAAGGGGGATTTTCCGTTTCAAAATTATTAGTGGACAATTTCTTTTATTCGGCTTTCACTGGTTGCCATGTGGTTTTTCGCGGCATTATTAAACAGAAGAATGTACTTACGGCGACTATGAATAACGAGGCGCCGACAATCCAAACTGGTTTATCAATGATGTTTCCATAAACGAATAGTGGAATACCGACGACGAATGCGACAAGTACGCCCCAGAAAACACCGCGAGCGTCAAGCCTGCTCCAATATAAACTTAAAACTGTTGGGACAACGACACAGGCGGCGACGGTATTGAATATCCACCACAGGTGTTTTAAGCCGAAACCCGGAATATAATTTGCGGCGAGGGCGACAAGGAAACCCAAGATAGTTATTCCAATCATTGCGGTTTGCGCGTTTTTTACGCCTTTTTTATCGAGTTGTTTTCCTATTGCTGCTTCGTCGGCGGATAATTGTTTTGCCTCGTCAATTTTTTTCAACACTTCTTTTTCTTTATCATTGTATTTTACGACATCAGTTACATAGAGAGAACTTGCGGCGTTAAGTCCAGAATCTAGTGTTGAAAATAAGGCGCTTAAAAGCATAACAACAAATACAGCTAAGGCGCCAATAGGAAGAAGTGTGCTTACGGTAGATATGCCTATCATGGAAACATCGGTGCCAGCAGGCAGAGTTATTCCTAAAGTGCCATTTGCCGCCAAAAAGCCAAGGACAGAAAGGGCTATCGGCACAATTCCAAACATAATTGCCCCAAAAATAAAGGAGGGAACTAAATTTTCTTTTTTGATAGCAAAAGCTCTTTGCCAATATTGTTGGTCGGATATTGCACCTGAGATAAGACCGATAGCGGTAACTATTCCGAAAGAAAAAGCAACGCCGGGATCAAAAATATTTCTGAATTGTCCTGTTACTCCGCCAAGTCCAGCACCAACAGCAGACCAACCGCCTGCGACTACAATAACCCAAGGGATAACGATAACTACGCCAAGGACAATTAAAATAAACTGGATAAAATCCGTTACGATTGATGATTCAAGTCCAGAAATTAACGAGTAAGCCAGTACGATTATTGACATAATAATCATGGCGTTGATTAACGGAATGCCCGTAAGAAGAGAAACCAGACTGCCCCCCGCGAATAATTGTACAGTTACCGCCATCAACTGATAAAAGAAGTACGGGAAAAGATAAATTTTGTGAACTTTTTCACTTTGCAAACGGAATTTTATCCATTGGGGCAATGTGTAACCCATTGGAAGTTTTTCACGAATTTTTGGGGCAAGGAAAATAAATAGCACCAAGGCAATTATGTTTGGGAAAGTAAACCAGAAAATTCCCGGTAGCCCTTTCTCAAAAGCCATTTGAACTGAAACAAATAATGCTGGCGCCCAAATCCAAGAAGCAGCAATACTTGTCGCCCCGAGCCACCATTTAACATCTCTTTCGGCGACTAAAAAGCCGCGAATAGTTTTGTATTTTTTCCAGCGAGCGAAAAACCACGTTATTAAAACCATGACAACTCCGTAAATTGCCAGAAGCAGATAACCTGATGATTGTGAGATTGTACCCATATGTTTGAGTTAATAATAATTAGTATATAAAGTTTTTCAAAAAGAAATTGTCCACAGTCATTATATCAAAAGGAAAATCCCCCTACAATAATTTAAGAAAAATTCAAATTTGATTGCGTATAACGTTTAGTTGTATCAGAAGTTTTTGGCTTTCTTTCCTTGTAAATATTTATAAAAAGAAAGACAAAAATTTGGGTGGAAAAAATTTGCGCTCATTATTATTCTTTAAGGCAAATTTCTGAAACCTGATACAACTTGTTATCTGATGTGCCAAAAATTTATTATTCCTTATTGTAAAATTATTGGGGGCGGTAATTCATCGTCCACTTGTCCTTGCCAGACCAATCGTCAAAAACTTTATCGAAACCTTCCTTGCGCAACAAAACCTCAATAGTTTTTAAAACTTCTTGTTGCGTGGCAAGGTCAGCGGACGATTGAATTAACAAAATTTTCTGAATAAATTCATCAGCTTTCCAAGGCAACTTTTCCAAGGGTCGTATATTAAGCTCTTTTTCTAAATACCCATAAAAAGGTCTGTGTCTATTATCTAGGGCAAAGACAAGATCAAGTAAAGACGGAATTGATACTGCCGCTTCAAGGCTCGCACCCACGATATTGTTGTTGCGGAAACATTTTATTGAACGATAAACCTGGTTTATATATCCATCAAGCGAACTAGCGATAAAGTCATGTCGCTCTTGCTCAGGGATAATACCTTTTTCGTCTATCAGTTTTTGAATTTCGCCTGTCTTATCAATTAATGCTTTAACACCAAAGAAAGTATATCTATCCCAAGCGAATGAACTATTCCATTCCGCATAACTTTTAAAATTCGACAGCGACATGACGGATGGGTCAATTTCCTCAGATTTTATTTTTTCAAATTCCTTAATGTAAGTTTCCGCAACATCATCAAGAACAATAATCTTGGCATCGTAATCAGAATGTTCGTTTTCAAAACCTTTACCGCGCGAGCCGGTTAAAAATAATCCGACTACGTTGTCATCGGTCTTTGCCCGTTCCAAAAGCTGATTGAATTTTTCAGAAAATTTTGTTTCCATATAGTAGCCCCCAATAATTTTTAATTAAAGAATAAATTTTTGGCATTTCAGATAACTAGTTATTATACGAATTGTTTTCGTAAATGTGATTAAAAATTGTATGTTAGACGAATTTATGCTAAACTAAACTCCTTACTAATTATATCAAACCTCAAAATTTATGCAAACCTTATTAGATAAGACTGAAATAGAACTAAAAATACGAAATTACAGCCTAAAAACCATTAAAATTTACCTCTATGGCATAAAGGAGTATTTTATCTTTAAAAAAACAAATTTTGAAGTTCTAGAGACAGAAAACATTAAACAATTCTTACTCAAAAAACAGGAAACTGGAATTTCCCCGCAAACAATAAACCTTTTCATAAGCGCGATTAAATTTTTCTATCGCAACATAATAAAAACAAACGCTGATTTCAGTATTCAATCCGCAAAAAAGAATCATAGTTTGCCCGTTGTTTTATCTAGAACAGAAATAGCCCATCTAATAATGGCGACACAAAACACGAAACACAAACTTCTTCTTTCTCTGGCCTACGCGGCAGGGATGCGGGTCAGCGAAGTAGTTAACCTAAAAATAAAAGATGTTGATTTTGAAGAATTGATAATTCATATTAAAGAGGCCAAAGGTAAAAAAGATAGGATCACAACCTTGTCAGAAAAATTAAAGTACGAATTACAAAACCTCGTCGCCAACAAAGATAAAAATGATTTTGTTTTTGCTAGTGAAAGAGGCGGAAAATTAACCACCAGAACCGCGCAAAAAATTTTTGAAAATTCTCTTCAAAAATCAGGCATCAAAAAAGACGCGACCTTTCACAGCCTGCGTCACAGCTTTGCAACCCATCTTCTTGAGAACGGAGTTGACATCCGATATGTTCAAGAACTATTAGGGCACTGTAACATTCGAACAACTCAAATATACACCCATGTCACGAATCCCCAACTTAAAAATATCAAAAGCCCTTTTTAAAAATCTCCCATCAGCGAAAAAACCGCAATCCCAGCCGCCACTGCCACATTTAACGATTCCTTCTCCCCAACCATTGGAATATGAATTGTGTGTTGTACAGCATCAAGAGTTTCTTTAGAAATTCCCCGCCGTTCATTTCCTAAAACCAAAGCCATGGGAAAAGTTGGTTTAAACTCAGACAAAGTTTTAGTATGTGAAACCTGCTCCAGAGCCACAGTTTGATAACCACTTCCTTCCAAATCTCGCACAAGCTCCCAAGCGGCCGACCGATATTCCCACGGAATCCAAGTCTCGGCACCCAGCGCCACCTTGCTAATTTCCGCACGCGGCGGCTTGCCGGTCAATCCGCACAAATATATTTTCGAAACACCAAGCGCGTCGGCAGTTCTAAAAATAGCGCCGACATTCCAAAGACTGCGAATATCTTCCAAAACCAGCACTAATTCTTTTTTTTCATTCTTTTTGATCATAGGCACTTTTGATCACAGGCGCTTTCGTGCGAATGTGACTAAGGACACAATACCACGAACCCTGTCGGCGCATTCGTGCGAATGTGTCCAAGGATTCCCGCCTTGAACATCGGCTCTTTCGTGCGAATGTGTAAATGATTTATTTTTATTGAACTATATTAAATTAGAAACAATCTTATAAACAGGATGATCTTTGCAAGGACGATAATAAACACAAGCACCGGATTGAGTGTCTTCAAGAAGACCGGCTTGTTTTAATAATTGCAAATGACGAGATGTGCTGCGTATTGACAACTTAATTGCATCAGCAATATCACTCACTGTCCACATCCCTCCTTTTTTAAGCAATACCAAAATTTTCAACCTTCGTTCATTGGCCACTGCCTTCAATTGTCTAGCTAAATCTTTCATATAATATTAGTATATCATAAATAATTTTATTGCCATAGGCGCTTTCGTGCGAATGTGTCTAAGGATTCCTATCTTGAACATCGGCGCATTCGCACGAATATGTCTTAAATTGCCCCACTCTAAAACACAGGCGCATTCGCACGAATGTGTCTAAGGATTCATCACATCTTGAACATCGGCGCTTTCGTGCGAATGTGTAAATGGTTGATTTATAAAAACAAGTGGGGTAGAATACGGATATGAAACTCTTTGAACAAGTGCGAGGGACAATTGAAAAAGTGGATTCCAAGGGGCATGGAATTATTGAAAAAAACGGCAAAGATATTGCCGTGCATTTTACTGTTCCGTGCGATGAGGTGGAAATTACACTTACCAAACGCAAAAAAGGCGCTCTCTTAGGCCGGCTCGACAAAGTCCTCTCCCCTTCTCCGAATCGCATCAAACCGCGCTGCGAATATGTTGGAAAATGTGGTGGCTGTCCTTGGCAAATAATGACTTATGAAAAACAAGTTGAATTAAAACGCAACTTGGTCAACGAGGCATTTCACAAAGCTAAACTCCCCTTCTCTATCAACGAAATAATTGCGTCCAAAGAAATTTTCTTTCATCGTAACCGCATGGACTATGTTTTTGGACAGAATGGCGAACTCGGATTAAAAGAACCTGAAAAATGGTGGAGTGTTTTGGATTTGAGTGTTTGCTATCTTTTATCCGAAGGTGCAGTACGAGTTATGAAAATTACGCGCGACTGGGCCAAAAAACACAAACTCCCTTGCTGGGATTTGAAAAAACACGCCGGTTTGTTACGATATCTAGTTATTCGCGAAGGAAAATTTACCGGCGAACGATTAGTGACTTTAGTTACAAGCAATGATGAATTTTCCGAAGAGGCGCAGAACGACCTTGTCAAACAATTAAAAGGAAATGTTACAAGTTTATACTGGGGTATAAACCCAAAAGAAACTGATTTGTCTTTGGCGGAAAAATTGCATCTCTTGGACGGCAAACGAAATTTATCAGAAAAAATAAATGGATTAACTTTTGATATTCATCCGAATTCTTTTTTCCAGACAAATTCTTTAATGGCGGGAAAATTAATGGATGTGGTGCGCAAATTTGCCACGCCAAACGGCGACGAACGATTATTAGATTTGTATTGCGGTGTTGGATTTTTTGGAATTGGTTGCGCCAAAAATGCTAAGGAAGTAATTGGAATTGAACTTGACGAACAAGCAATTGAATTGGCGCGTGAAAATGCGCGCACCAACCATATTACAAACGCAACCTTTATGGCAGGATCAGCGGAAAAAACAATTTATAAAATTCAAAAACCAGACGTGGTAATTATTGATCCGCCACGAAGCGGTTTGCATCCAAATGTAATAAAAGTTTTGATGTCAATGCTTCCAAAACGAATTGTTTATGTTTCTTGCAATTATGAATCATTAATACGCGAACTTCCAACTTTCTTGAAACAATACAAAATCAAACAAATAAAAGCAGTTGATATGTTTCCGCACGGTCCGCATGTGGAGGTGGTGACGAAGCTTGAATTGAAATAAAATAAAAGTATTGACAAAATGATCAATACGTGATAATAATAGAATATCCTAATTTAAACAAACCAATTAATCAAAAAACATGAGCGTAACAACCACGAAAGGAGAAAAAATGAAAGCTTTCCTTGGTTTACTCATGATTCTGGGTGGTGTTGTCCTTGGTTTTTATGTCGGTTTTTGGATTTGTTTTATTGGTGGAATTGTCGATATTATCAACGCCTTTAAAGCTTCCGAACCAGTAGCTGTTTCAATTATCGGTTGGGGAATTTTAAAAATCTTTTTTGCTACAATCGCCGGATGGGTATCAGCTTTAGCTTTGATTATTCCGGGCGTTGGTATTCTTTTTTCCAAAAAAGCTTCCGTGCATTATTAAACTTCCGATCTCGCGCACTGGGTCTCTCTGACCTAGTGTTTTTTTGTACAAAAAATACCACGAATAAATACTCGCGGCATTTTAATTCTAAGCAAAACGAGACAAAATTATTAAAGAAATAATCGCCATGATTATTCCAATAATTTCCAAAGGATTTATTTTTTCTTTGAAGGGACTGTTACCAAACGCGCTTTTGAGATGAAATTTTCAGAATTCGAGGCAGAATTGTTTAATAAATTTTGCGGCTTAGTTACAAACTAAGCCAAGAAATTTTTAAACAATTATGACCGAATTCTGGAAGTTTCAGCCAAAATGGCGTTGGGTAACAGTCCCTTTAAATAAAATACACTTACCAGAGTCAATAAAATAACGCAACTCACCGCATACAAAACACCAAGAGTTGAGAGCTTGGCTTTTCTCATCACAAAAAACCAACCAAAAGCAGTAAGACCGTAAATTACAGCACCCAAAACTAACATTGGCCAGCCGGTAAAAGCTTTTTGTAATGAAGCATGTTTTACAAAAACATCGGCCACAACTGTTATTGCGCTTAGTCCGATGCCGACTAAAAATGCTGCCAAAACTGTATCCATATTTAATTTAAAAATTATAAACCACGAACACGGTACGAATATATTATTCGCAGAGATCCCTCACCATTGGGTAACAAAGAAACTGAGAAACAGAAGGACAAAAGAACAAATATAGCTCAGGACTTTAGTCCTGAGGCATTCTCAAACCAGGCGTCGCCTTGCGGCTCCTTGCTTCCCTGCCTCGCTCGAGAGTGTCAAAGCAAGCTTTGCCACTCTACTCGCTCGTTGGGAAGTAAAGGTTTGAGCTACATTTTTTATATTACAGAAGTTCGGGACGACAATCTTGTTTTGAATTTGTGATTTGTGGTTTTGAAATTATTTGGTATTTGGAATTTGGTGTTTGGAATTTTTATAATCTATAACCTAACACCTATAACCTATAACCTTCTATTCCATATGAACAATTTTTTTAGGATCAAAGGCAGGCGGTTTGCCATAAACTGCAATGCCAAGATTGGTAATTTTTTTCTTGCCGCCGCGCGCGTGCCACCTTTCTTTTAATTCTTTTTCTTCCAAAAAAACGCGTTCAAAAGAATATGGATCCTCAAAAAATATTTTATCATTATCATAACCAATAGCCACAACATAATGACCATCATGAAAATCATTTTTATAATTAAAATTCTTTTTTCCACTCCAAGCCTGCAAAAGCAAAATAACCGGGATATTACGATCAATACAATTTTTGACATCTTTAATTTTCATCCGGCCGGCTTTGTATTTCAATTTATATTTTTTTAAAGCCTTTAAAATTGCCAAAACTGATGTCCCATTTTTCTTATCGGTTTTAACTAATTTTATAATCGAATCTTCACTAAGCTCGATACCATAATAAACCAAAACCGCCTGCAGTGCACTTGCACCGCAGTCATAATCAAAAGTTTGCCTAAGTCCGGGAAAAATCAATATTTTCATAATTTTAATTGATCTTTATTAAAAATTGTCATGGCACCGCTCTTTGAAATTTTATTGGCTTTCGGCAACAAAGCTAATTGATAATTCAAGGCAAATAATATGTAAAAAATTACGGAAGCAACAATCAGACCAAGGGTGACAAAATATTTTTTTGTTTTTATTTGCGGAGCATTGACTTTTTTATTTTTAGATAAAAAATATTCTGAAAAACCAATCGCAATAATGAGCCAAATTGCGCCGATCAAATATCCGCCCCAAACATCACTTACATAATGAACACCTAAATACAAACGACTGAAACCAATAAGCACTATAATAATAAAACCGACAAAAAAAGAGTTTATTTTATTTTTCCATTTTTTTACGCTTCTAATTATTATGTAGGCAAGGAAACCGTAAAAGGCAATGGCAATGGTGGCGTGTCCGCTTGGAAATGAAAAAGAATCTTCCAGATAAACAGCGCTTGCCGGCCGTGCGCGATGAAAAATTAATTTTCCAACCAAGGTAAAAGATTCGCTTCCGAGAACACAAATCAAAAAAGGAATTATGTAAGATCTTTTTTCCCAGATCCATAAAATTAAAATCGTGGCGATTATAAAAATAAGCACGATTTCCCATTTTCCAAGCAAGGTTATCCAAAAGAAAAATCTTATAAGTTCCGGAGTTCTAAAAATAGCAAGCAAATTCGCTACTCGAATATCAGCGGAAACAATAATATCAGAATTTAAAACATCTCCGACAATTCCTCCAAAAAGCGAGAATGCATAAATCAAGGCAAGGAAAAACAATGTGAATGGCAAACCAAAAAATTTATTCTTATCCAAGCGTCTCTTTAAAAAATGCAATAAAGCCCGGTGTTTTTCAGTGAATTTTTTAACTTCACTGTTTTCAACTATTGCCTGCTTAATAGATTGCCAAACAGAAAACAAAAAAGAAAAGAGTTGCTTTCCTTTTTTTACAAGTAAAATTTTCAAAACATAAAAAATGATAAAAACCGCGAGAAGAATGGCGATAAAAAATCCGGCGCGTGTTAACCATATTTTCGCAATATCCAAAGATTGAGCAAAGAAATAACCCGGCAAAATCCACAACAAGCTCCAACTAATTACTCCTAAAATATTCCAGACCATAAAAGTAATCCGCTTCATACCCAAAGTTCCGGCAATCAAAGGGATTGTTTCTTTTAAACCCGGGGCAAGACGGCCAATAAAAACACTTTTTGATCCATGGCGCTTGAAAAATTCTTCTCCTTTTTTAAAATGCTCAGGCTTGATAAACCAAAAACCTTTGGCAAAAATTTTAGATCCGTATTTTTTGCCGATAAAATAATTGATATTATCGCCGATAACAGCGCCGATTATTGCAAACCAAAATAAATCACCCAAATCAAAATATCCTTTGGCTGCCAAAGCGCCCATAAACAAAATAATGGTTGAACTTGGTATAAAAAATCCAACCCCGAGTATTGTTTCAAAAAAAGCAGCCAAAAAAGCGATCCAATAACCGATCATGTAAAAATGTTCTATGGCTGGCAATAATGATTGTATTAAATTCATATTTTTAAACAATGCGTTTCACTCCAATATAAGCAACTCCTATTTTACACTAATTTTCGCTTAATTACAAGCACGAGAGCGTTGCAAAACTCCATTCTCATGCCAAATTTTATTCCCTGAGCCCGTCGAAGGGATAATAGTTCGACAAGCTCACCACATGAATTTGGCTAAATCTAAATAGGTCTGCGACAGGCTCAGACACTATTTAATAGTTTTGCAGTGGTCTCTAACACTGGTGTTGACAAAACTGGGCTTTTGTGCTAAACTATTGTATTCAGTAACATTTGCGTTGCTGATAAGAAAAGGAGGATGATCATGAAAAAATTTCTCATTTCAATTTCTTTGATGTTGCTCGTTGTTGGTTTAATGTTCAGTATCAGCCGTTGCACTCAAAACAGTCGTGTTAAGAAATACGGCGGAAATTCAACAGTTGAGCTTGATTGCGGAGAAAAATTCGTCCAGGTGATATGGGAAGAAGAACATCTCTGGATCACGACGAGACCCATGCGCAAAGATGAAGTTCCGGAAACTTTCACATTCGCCGAGCGTTCCAAAACAGGATTCATGGAGGGCAAAGTGAAGATTGTTGAGTGCAGATAAGTTGTTAATCAAAATTCAATTTCAACCATAAAAAGGTGTAGAATGCAGAAAAGGTTTTCATTCTGTCAGACCGTCTCAATGGTTATGAAGTAATCATTGAGCCGAATACATAATTAGGAACGACAAACGCCACCCAAACCTACTCGGGTGGCGTTCTTATTTTTAGAAACAATAATAAAATACGACCGCTGTTGTTAGTGGTCGTATTTTATTATCTTATTCAGGGAAATATTTATCTGGATCTTCAGCTTTTCTTTCTGCCTCTTCAGCCATCAAATCAGCTTCACGTTGGCGACGTGTAATTGCATCTTCTGGATCTTCTCTCTCCGCATCAGCTGCCCAAAATTCATTGTCAGCTTCTTCCATTCTTTTAAGATTTGCAGCCTCGTCTTCTTCTGTCGATCCTATTGGTTCTTCTCGTTGTTTTTCTTCTGTCATATTTTTTAGTTAATAATAAATTGACTAATGGTCATTTTTTTAATCTAATAATGTCCCATATATCCCCAATCATCAACCTCTGAAACATGTCCTCCAAATTCTGATCGATCAGTTTTTTCATCCCATGAAATTTCACCAAAAGTGTATACGTATTTTTTTCCATCTTTAGTACCGGCATAAAAATCATGCGAAGCGTTGCGACCAAGCTGATAAAAATTTATACCTTCTTGCACTTCTGGTTTGGAAATATGACCATTATTAAAATCCATGTGTCCAATTAAAACTTCTTCCAAAACAAGGTCACCATTTGCCATCTCTTTTGCATAATCTTTCCGCGCCTCAAAAATACTATGATCTTTTCTATCCATTTGCAACACCTGTTCTATTATATTTTGATCAACTACTACAGGAAATTCACCGTTTCCAATATCATGAAATATAACTAACCTACCTTCCGGACCATCTGTTAACACATATTCTTTATTTTCAAGAGAATAAAGAGTTCCAACAATATCTTCTCCTGTTGCTGTTCTACTAGCACTAAAATAACCCCTCCGTTCTAAAGGTTGTTCGCGTAAAGGCACTTCTTTTTTCGGCTCTCTGCTTTCCAGATTTGGATCTCTTTCCATTGGATCAAACATATTTTTTAGTTAATATTAAATAAATTTACCTCCTGCTTTTATAATAACATATTATTAAAAATTCACAAATACTTATGAACATTACATCCCGCCTTCTATCCTTGGCGGAGTTGGGTCGTTTTCTTTAATTCTCTTTCTGCAAAATTGTTCAACTTCAAAGACATATGGTATGCCGGACATATGAATCACATCAGGGATAAGTTTCTCTGGTCAGTTTTTTGTTCTGACTACTCGGCCGGTTCTCATTTGTAATGAAATATTACCTTTTGGATCACGACCACTTACCTCAATATCTCCGGAAAATTGTTCCCAGTCTATAGATCGGATATTTCCATTTTGATAACGAACCAATCTTGTTGGGGTACCGACAAAATAACCGCTTTTTTAAATATTAGACTTGTCCATAAATAGCATTTTGGTTGAAATCTCCATTTTTTGGTCATAATCGTTGAAAAATTTTTCAGCTTATCTTACAGATAAACCTCAAAATTTATTCAACGATTCTGCCTCAAAAAATGAAAATTTCAACTCAAAAGCCTATTTAGGGACAAGTCTATTGAATAAATTCCAAAAACCAAGATACCAATACCGATCAATGAAAAAACTCCGATAACCAATGTCGGCGCTATGGCCGGACCAAAATTTCCCGGACCGGCAATTGTCGCGGATCCGTTCGAAGTAAAATGAATTTCTTTGCCCTGAAAAATTGGACCTAAAAAAGCAACAGCAAAAAAACCGGAGAGTACAGTCCAAATAAGCCCGGAAATAATTAAAGAAAAAGAATTTTTGGGCAGTTGATAATATTTGGCTTTAACCGCAAAATTATTTTTCTCAGAACCAATTGCAACACTTAAGTCTGGTGGTAAAGTAATATTTTGCATATTTTTATCTATTTCGCGCATCCGTATTTGCGCTCGATGAATAAACATGTTTTAAATCCGCTTCAGTTATTTTAAATTTACCGTCTGCACTTAATCTTCTTTTAAATACTTCTTCTATATCTTTTTCAGAAACAAACTGTCCGGCTATTGCTGATGTTTCTTCATATACAGAAGTGTCCCCGGCTTCACGCGCGGCTTCGGCAAAACCATACAACTTGCAACCGGTAGTAAATTTATCTTCCTCCAATTTTTTGTCCAATGAACTTAACTGTAATGTTAATTCATTAATTTCATCTTTTAATCTGTGTATCTGAAGTGTTTGGTACCTAAAAATATCCGCTTCAGTTTGTCTTCCGATAGATCGGTTGTCACCCAATTCTGTGTCAGCAACCTCTTTTTTCAATTTTTTTAATTTTTCCGACGGTATCTCTTTTAAATATTTCGAAACCACAGCTAATTTTTCATTTAATTCTTGAATTTGTTTTGGTAAAAATTCTTTCAGATTTTTTATGCATTCAACAAAATCAAGAATTCGGTCTGAAAAATTTCTTATATGCAAGACTAAATCTTTTTTTGAAGCCTTAAATTCTGCGTACTCTCTTTTTCCCTGTTTAAGATTATCCACCACATAACGATCTTTCAAATCCAATTTAAAAGGACAATCTTCAAATAATGATTCTCGGAGATTTTGTTTGTGCTCTGGCGCGAGCTCCTTGGCGCCCTGTACAATTTCCGCACTCGTCATTTTTCTATTTTTAACAACTGCTCCGGTTTCATTATTAATTGTCACTTCCCAAAAATAACCATCTTCATAGTCTCGTTGGTAAAGTGGCAGGTCTGCTTTGGCTGACTCTTTCGCAATTTCCATCAATCTTTGCGGATCAACTGCTTCCATACCAATAAACAACCCAGCTACTTTTGGATTACTAATTACATATTCTCCATGCGAATCCCCCATTGTCCGTTGAATATTATCTACTATTTCAGTTGGTTTCTTTTTTATTTGTCG
>Ga0209212_1004717_pt1 | contig 16672 bp, 12 predicted proteins | sample RifGroC2_FD_183996 | JGI IMG/M metagenome (GOLD analysis project Ga0209212, IMG submission 183996) | Groundwater microbial communities from Rifle, Colorado, USA - Groundwater C2 (SPAdes) (version 2) | ecosystem: Environmental > Aquatic > Deep subsurface > Groundwater | place: Rifle, Colorado...
ATCTTCAATATCGGAGCCGAAGGATCAGGCGAGGCCCTTCAATCCTTGTTCCACACACGGACCATTGTGGACCCGTTGCTGGGATTGAAACTCTCGGGGAAGATCGCCGCCAACCACACCTTCTCCACGTTGCTTGCGAACGACGAACTCAACGGAACCGTGTCGAGCGCGCATGATGCATGGTTCGGCTTTGCCCGGTACAAGCTCTCGCTCGCGGAGGATTCGTATGCCGGCGCCGCATACGCCGGCCGGGAACTCGGTTCTGCGTACAATCGTGTAGCTGGCGCTGACGGACAGGTTCGCGTCGGAGCGGGGTCCCAGATTGAATTCCACTCGTTTGCTTCGCTGGCAAAGGACTCCGGCTCAGGACCGATCCTGAAAGGTCACGCCGTCAGACTCACACTCCAGTCATCGGATCGGGACCTCCAGTATGCTTTGACCGCCACCAACCTCACGCGGGATTTCAGGGCGGACATGGGATATCTGACAAGGATCGGGATCACCAGATTCTCGGGATCCATTCTACCCTGGATCTATCCCTCGTCCTCGTTCTTCAACAGAATAGGGGTCGGGATTCAGAGCTTCCAGACGCGGGATCATTCCAGCGGCCTTTGGGAGACCTTGAATGTCCTTCTCGGGCAGGTACAGTTTCGCGGCAACCTCACCTTCTACACGCAGGCGCAGTACAGCACCGAGATATTTCTGAACGAACGATTCAAAACGAGCGGTCTCTACACAAGCATTGGCGGATGGCTCACCTCATGGCTGAACGTCAGCGTCAATTCCCGGTTCGGCGCGGGAATCTTTTATTCTGCCACTCCATTCCAGGGAAGGACCCGCAGGGCACAGGCATCCGTTGCGTTCCAGCCTTCGGAACAGGTCCGTATCGACTATTCGCTTGTGTATTCCGATTTTCACCGGGCGTCCGACGACGCTCAAATGTTCGCATACCCGATCAACCGGCTGAAAGCCGCGTACCAATTCAATAAGTACCTCTTTTTTAGGGTGATCGGAGAATACAACGGCTTTCGAAAGCGCCTCCTCACTGACTTCCTCGTGTCGTTTACCTACATCCCGGGGACGGTTCTTCATGCAGGGTACGGATCGTTCTATTACCGTCAGGAATGGGACCCCGGCTCGCTTTCGTATCGGCAAAGCAGCAATCTTTTGGAAATGAACCGGGGGCTCTTTTTCAAGGCATCCTACCTCTGGCGACTCTAGTCTGATCGTTTTCCCGAGAGCGGGACTTGACTCTCCAGCCAGAATTACCGACCTTATATCTGAACAACTGCTCAGGTGTTCAGGTTGAAAAACGGAATCCATAACCATCAGGAAGCGATTCGATCGGCCCGGAAGGCTATTCTCAAGCATGAGAGCATCTTGAGCCTGACGGAGACGTTCAAGGTGCTCAACGATCCCACGCGGCTCAGGATCGTGCTCGTCCTGTTGAAAGAAGAGCTTTGTGTATTTGACATTGCCGAGCTTGTGGGGATCAGCGAATCGGCAGTCTCGCACCAGATGCGCATGTTGAAAACGTTGCGGCTGGTCAAACAGCGTAAAGAAGGAAAGATGGTCTTCTATTCTCTTGAGGACGAACACATCGAGGATCTCATTCGGGTCGCCACCCGGCACATTGAAGAGCGCTAAAATCATGTCGGCATCGACACAACATACGGGTTTCGTCGTCAACGGGCTCTGCTGTGCCTCAGAAGAGGCTTTGATCCGCAAGAAGCTCTCCTCACTTTCCGGGATCCAGGACCTCCGCTTCAACATTGTGAGCCATAAACTCGATGTTGATCACACGTGCGGGAACGAACCGATCCTGAAGGCCCTCAACGATGTAGGGCTCCCCGGCGAGGTTGTCGAAGGAAGGCCGGTACTCCGACATAAGAACAACCGCGGCCAGCTCCTGATGACCGCGTCCTCGGGGATATTCTTTGGTCTGGGCCTCCTGCTCGACAGCATCGGGGCCAATGGAGGCGCCTCGCTCGCGGCATACCTCATTTCCATCGGCTTTGGCGGATGGAAGGTTGCCATAAAGGGATTCAAAGCCGTTCGTAATCTCTCCCTCGATATGAATTTCCTCATGTCAATTGCAGTCATCGGAGCGCTGGGGATAGGCCACCCTGCCGAAGGAGCGGCGGTGATCTTCCTCTTTGCCGTCTCGCTGCTCCTTGAGTCGATGAGCATCGACCGCGGCCGCCGTGCACTCGATTCGCTCCTGAGGTTAGCCCCCCTGACCGCCACAATTCGGGAGGCCGGGACTGAGACGGTCGTTCCGATCGAGAGAGTCCGGCTTGACTCTATCATGGTCATCAGACCGGGAGAGCGCATTCCGCTCGACGGCATCGTCACAGGGGGTTTTTCCTCCGTCGACCAATCGCCCATTACCGGCGAGTCTATTCCCGTGGCCAAATCGCCGGACGAGCCGGTGTACGCGGGAACATTCAATCAGAGAGGCGCACTGGAAGCACGGGTCACACGATTATCAGCCGATTCCACGCTCGCGACAATCATCCACATGATTGAGGAGGCCCAGCACAAGAAGGCACCCGTTCAGACATTCGTAGAGCGTTTCGCTTCGTATTATACCCCGGCGGTGTTCATTGCCGCCCTTGCCCTTGTGGTCGTGCCACCCCTGCTTTTCGGGGCTCCGTTTGACGTCTGGTTCTATCGCGGGCTCGTTCTGCTCGTGATCGCCTGCCCTTGCGCGCTGGTCATCTCGACACCAGTCACCGTCGTGAGTGCCCTGACGTCAGCCGCACGCCGCGGCATCCTCATCAAAGGAGGCCGGCATTTGGAGCAGCTCGCGTCCGTTCAGGCAGTTGCGCTCGACAAGACGGGGACTCTCACCATGGGTCAGCCGACTATCACTGACATCATTTCCGTCGATTCGCTCGCACCCGCTGAAATACTTCGCATCGCAGCAGCCATTGAACTGAGGTCGGAACACCATCTTGCGGATGCATTTCTGCGAAAAGCCGATCAGGATGGGATTGACCTGAGCGGGATCTCTGTCGGCCGGTTCGACTCGGTCACGGGGAAGGGAATCAGGGCGACAATCGATTCGAAGACGTACTGGGTCGGCAACCACCCTCTGATTGAGGAGATCGGTCTTTGCTCGCCGGCCCTCGAATCCCTGCTGATCTCCCTTGAAGAGAAAGGAAAGACCAGTGTCGTCCTCACCGATGAATCGGGCCCGCTGGGAGTTATCGGTATTGCCGACCAGCTACGAGATGAAAGTCCGGAGGCTGTTAAGACCCTCCATGCGGAGGGAATCCGACGGGTTGTCCTCCTGACGGGAGACAACAAGGGCGCCGCCGAAACGATTGGCCGGAACCTGGGAGTCGACGAAACGCATTACGAACTGATGCCGGAGGACAAGCTGAACGCGATCCGGTCGCTTCAGTCAAAGTACGGGCGCGTGGCAATGGTCGGAGACGGTATTAACGACGGCCCGGCGCTCGCAGCGGCCGATGTCGGCATTGCGATGGGAGGTGTCGGATCGGATACGGCTCTCGAGACTTCGGATGTCGTTCTGATGTCGGACAATCTGATGAGAATCCCCGCGGCCATCCGTCTGGGGAGAAAGGCTCTGTCAGTCATCAGGCAGAACATTGTGATCGCTCTCTCCGTCAAGGTCCTATTTCTGGGCCTGGGCGTGATGGGAATGACGAGCCTTTGGCTGGCCATTCTTGCGGATGATGGGGCGACGCTGGTCGTAATACTCAACAGTCTTCGATTGCTGCGTGATTCCGACATAAGCTTGTGAAAAGCTTTACCTCAGAGAGCACCCGTAGAGAACATCCCGATTCAAAACATCGGGACAAGCGGGGGCAAGCAAAGGAGGCACAGAGGTAAAGCAGAGTGCATTATCTCCCCTATTTCGTTGACTTTCACCCCTTTTTTGCCTAGATTATTTGTCCTGTTAAGTCCAATTTCCAGTTTTTCTTACGAATCCTGAGGCAGGTTTATGTACGCGGTGGTTGAGATCGCAGGTCAGCAGTTCAAAGTGGCAAAGGCGGACAAGATCATGGTCCCAAAGATCGAATCGGAGATCGGGGCCAAGTTGACCTTTGACAAGGTTCTACTTTTGGGGGACGAGAAACAAACCAAGATCGGGACCCCCTATCTATCCGGTTCGCAGATTGAAGCCAAAGTGCTTGGACATTCAAAAGACGATAAGGTCCTGGTCTTCAAGAAGAAAAAGCGCAAGGGCTACAGGGTTCGCCGGGGTCATCGGCAGCAATTCACGGAAATTGAAGTCGTCAAAGTTGGATAGATCCACGGAGAGAGAATATGGCACATAAAAAAGGCGGTGGAAGTTCCCGTAATGGCCGTGACAGTCAGGCGCAACGGCTGGGTGTCAAAGCATTTGGGGGCGAGGTGGTCTCGGCCGGCAGCATTCTGGTGCGCCAGCGCGGCACCAAGTTCTTCCCCGGCAACAATGTCGGGAAGGGCAGCGATGATACGCTTTTCGCTCTTGTCGACGGGGTCGTCAGATTCGAGAGGTCTGGAAAGACGAAACAGCGAATCAGCGTATACAGCGCACAATAGTGTTCCTACCAAATCCGCCTCCGGCGGATTTTTTATTTCCACTTAAAAACCACAACCGCTCTGTTTCCCCGGAGCATTAAACGCGGGAGTAATCATGAAAATCACAGTCATCGGTGCCGGGCACGTAGGTGCGACGGCAGCTCAACGTATTGCAGAAAAAGAACTCGCAAATGAAGTCGTGTTGGTTGATGTCGTCGAAGGCCTTCCACAGGGAAAAGGGCTGGATATGTACGAGTCTTCTCCCATCGAGGGATTTGATTCGCGCGTTATCGGGTCTAATTCTTACGATGCCACGGCCAATTCCAGCATCGTGCTGATCACTGCGGGAATAGCACGAAAGCCGGGAATGAGCCGGGACGACCTGCAGGCAACCAACGCCAGCATCGTCAAAGCCGTTACCGAACAGGCCGTCGCGAAGTCTCCGCAAGCCATCATTATCGTCGTTTCCAATCCGCTCGACGTGATGACGTACGTGGCAAAAAAAGTCAGCGGTTTCCCGCGGCATCGGGTCATGGGCATGGCAGGTGTTCTTGACTCTGCCCGTTTCCGAACGTTCATTTCCATGGAGCTGAATGTGTCCGTCGAAGACGTTTCTGCGTTTGTGCTTGGCGGCCACGGCGATTCCATGGTTCCCCTGGCGCGATACTCGACCGTCGCCGGCATTCCTCTCCCCGACCTCATGGACAAAGCCACGATCGATCGTCTCGTGAAAAGGACGCGTGATGGTGGCGCCGAGATCGTCAATTTCCTGAAGACCGGAAGCGCCTATTATGCTCCTTCGGCTGCAGCAGTCGAAATGATCGAGTCCATCGTGCGCGATAAGAAACGAGTTCTTCCGTGTGCAGCATGGCTTGAGGGCGAGTACGGATTGAAGGACGTCTATTGCGGCGTTCCTATCAAGATCGGGAAGAACGGGATGGAAGAAATCATTCAAATCAAGCTCGCCCCCGATGAACAGGCCGCGTTGGACAAATCGGCAGCAGATGTGAAGGCGAGCATCGCAAAACTGAACATCTGACCGATCCAAAGCATTGTTTTGAAAGCCCCGTCCGTCGATGGGGCTTTTTTGTTGCCATTTTGGCGTTTCGGCGGCAACGGGGGAGTATCTTGCTTGCATCTCTTCCAGAGGATTAGTAAGTTTTCGCACAGTTTCATGACGCATTGGGCCGGAGGTTTGTGACCGAACGATGAGCGTCATCACATCCTACTACAGGAGGTTGCCTTGAAGAACAAATTCCTTTCCGCTGCAGTTGTGGTGCTGCTCGTCGCCACGACGTCCTTCCTGTTTGCTGGCGGATACCAGGTAAACGAACACGGTGCACGCGCAATGGGTATGGGCGGAGCTTTTGTCGGCCTTGCGAACGACGCCTCGGCTGTCTTCTTTAATCCTGCGGGCATGGCATATCAGCGCGGTGTCGGGGTCATGGTCGGCGGGACATTCATCATGCCGGGCACATCATTCACCTCAGCAACTCCGGTACGTCCGGAGGCGAAGATGGTCAGCCAGACGTTCTTTCCTCCCAATTTGTACTTCACGTACAACATGGAGGATTGGACATTCGGCCTCGGAGTTTTCGCACCCTACGGACTGGGAACAGAATGGGAAGCGACATGGGACGGGCGACATTCGGCCGTCAAGACCGAACTGCAGGCCCTCTACATCAATCCCTCCGTTGCCTATCGGATCAATGACCAATGGGCAGTCGGCGCGGGCTTCAGCTACATCACCGGTACAGCGACGCTGAACCGCAAGATCCGCACCTTCTCCACGCTTGCTCCTCCCACACCATCTGCAACAGACGGGGAGATTACGCTGGACGGAAGCGGCAGCGGATTTACGTTCAACGTCGGCGTGCTCTTTAAGTATTCCGACGAACTCTCCGCAGGTGTCTCCTATCGGCACGTTGCCAAGGTGAAATACGAAGGGGACGCAAAGTTCACGAATATGCAGGCGTTGACTTCCTGGTTCCCTGGAGGCACCGGATCAGTGGAACTCCCGATGCCTTCGAACCTCCAAGCCGGATTTGCCTACAAGGCCATGCCGGAACTCACCGTGGTTGCCGACCTTCAGTTTGTCATGTGGAGCGCCTATGACAAATTGACAATCTCACTTCCGGACGGACCAAGCCAAGCACCCTTTGGCAGACTTCAAACGAGTTCCGTTCAGCTAAAAAATTGGGTGGATTCATTTATCTATCGCGTCGGCGCAGAATACAAGATGGACATGCTTACGCTTCGCGCCGGATTCATTTACGACGGCACCCCCCAGATCACTCCATCTGTTGAACCGATGCTGCCGGACGCAAACCGCACGGAGTTCACGCTCGGTGCGGGCTACATGATCGACGAAATGATTTCTGTCGATGCAGCGTACCAGTACATTTCTTCTGCCGACAGGAATGGGTCATTCAGCGACTATCTTGGAACCACTCTTCTTGCAAAATACACAGGGAACTACAAGAGCACGGCCAGCCTCATTGGTTTCAACGTCAATCTTCACTTCTAAGCCGTTCTTCACCTGTTGAAACACAAATCCCCTTCGGTATTCCCGAAGGGGATTTCTTTTGTTTGTCGCGATGAGGGTATTACCCTGAAGGGTAACACTTGTGCGAAGCAAGCATCCTGGAGGATGCTGGAAAAACAATCATCGCGAAGAATCGTCAGTCCGGTCTTTCGGACTTTCCTTGAAAGGCATGACCATTCATGGTCATGGTCTATTTCAGCCGCTTCAAATCAATGATCATTTCGATGATCGTCCCCTCTTTGGTGATGCTGTAATTAACCTTATCCATCATTGACCTGATCAGAAAAATTCCCCGTCCGCTTTCTTTCATGAGATTTTGATCATCCAGAGGATTCGGAACCGACTCAGGGTCGAATCCCCTGCCTTGATCTTTGACCCGCACAATGATGGCATCGTGGTTCACTGTACAGGAAATACAGACTGTCTTTGAAGGATCGGATTTATTCCCGTGGACAATTCCGTTATTCACGGCTTCTGTACTGGAGACAAAGAGGCGATAGAACGTACCATCATCCAACCTGGCAGTTCTGTTGATGCGCTTGAGAAAATCTTCCACCTTCCCGATCTCCTTGGGATTGGAAATACACTTCATCTCGAAGACAACGCGCTCGTGGTTCTGCCGTTTCACTTCAATTCGAGCCTTCTTAGCAGGTTTTCGGCCTTTGAGTGACATGGTTCTAAAGAGTCATGCCTACGATGACTGACACGTTTGAATATACCCGTTTTCTTGCCCCATCGACGTGTTGTGCCTCACGCCACCCCTCGAGAGCGACAACGCCTCCGTTTTGACCTCTCCATGAGACGGAGACTGTCGGTCCGTAGTTCTCGATCGTGCGCTCGAGTTTTCTTGATCGGCCTTCGTACTGATAGCGGGCCTGCGAGAAGTAACGGTATCCCACCGCCACGTCCATCATCGACCTGATTTGCAGGGAGATTTGCGGCCAATAGGACTGTTCCACAAAATAGTTTTCAGGCCTTTCCTTGAATTCCTTCCATTTCAAGATCCCCCGCTCGTATACACGCACAATCCCCAGCACTAAAGCCGAAAGTCTCCTCCCAATTCGCCAAACGGTGGAGTCACTCCACGAGGCTTGCCGGAAAGAATAGCTCTTGACGGACAAAACCTGTTCTTCGAAATCGTATACCGTGTAATTTGCCAGCACTTCGGAGGTGAGGATTGTTTTGAACGATCGATCGGGAAGATATTCGACCGTTGATCGAAGGCGAAGGATCCTGTTCCAGTTATTGTTGGCGCTTTGGAGTCGATTCAAATAGACCAGGTGACTCAGGGTCACATCTGCGAGCAACGAGAGCGTCAGCGAGCGGCTGAACCGGCGGACCTCTTCGACCCCGGCCACAAGCAGCAGTTCATCCCGATCGTCGGTGTTCAGGGAGTCGGGAGTATCGTATCGCAATATGCTTGCCGATCCTGTAAAATTCAATGAATCTTTTTCGCCGATTTTCGAGAGCAGATCGAGCGAAGCGCTGGTTCGGCGGGCAAGGTTGGCAAGCCGTTTGGCTGCCAGATTCTGCCGGGCGAATGTCTGATCCGGTACGAACGGACTATCTGCAACCCCGTGTCGTTCATCCCTTTCGTCGTAACTGAGCATTGCCTGCGACCGAAGCCATGGCGCAAGGTCGGCCGTAACGGATGCGCTTCCGAAAAGACGCGTTTCCCGGATTCTCGTGTCAAGAATCGTGCCTGCGGGATTTGAGAAGCTCTTGTATCGGTACGCCCGGTCGATTGTGCGCGAGAGAACTCCTCCGCTCAGCTGAATCAATGAAGCCGGCAGGCTCACCTCCAGGGTATCTGTAATCCCGACTTCGTACGCCTTTCTCTGAAAGACATTATGCTTCACCTGAAAATCATTCTGGACGTCGGCATCGGCCGCCACATAGAATTCCCGTTGTTGATTCGTCAAAACAACAGAAAGGCGATTGGACGACAATTCGCTGAACTCACGGGCAACTGATACGAAAGCCGTGTCTGCCCTCAGGGTCCGCGGATTCAAGGACGACCGATCCATGCCGGCCCTGAGGTCAATGAGAAACTCTTCCAGCGGGAGATCCTGGATCCGAAGCCTGCCCAGATACGACAATCCCCTGTCATGCACCTGTTCCTGTTTCGCCCACTCATATCCGCCCATCAAACCAAGAGTGGCATTCTCCCCAAAGCTGTACTCCGGCCCCGAAAGAATACGATGCCGGGAAAGATTACCCAACCCAAGCTGTTGATTATCGGACAACGACGAGGAAGAGGCCGATCCCGCGAGACCCCAATGCCCGGAGAGCGAGCCCTTCACGATCAGGTTCGATGCAAGCTCATCCTGAATGGCATCTGTGGTAGCACGAATCAGCCTTGACCGCGCGGTCTGACGAAAGTCCACGCCAATGCCCCCAACCTCCCGACGATAAAGAAGATTGCCTTTCCACAAGAAGGTTTGAAGAGTGCGAGCAAACTCGAGCGTAGAAAAACTGAGACTGTCGGGCCGCAGAACCTGCTGCGGCTGGGCCTGCAGGCCGGAGAAGAACAACAAAGCCACGATGAACCATCGAAAACGCAAATGAGTCATCTTATGCCCAAAGCCGCTCGTGAAAAAGCCTCAAGAATTGTTCCTTGTCGAATTTCAAAGCGACATCCGCTCTTCTTCCCCGCGCGGCCACACGGGAATCTGCGATCGACATCCCTCTCGTCAAGAGACCTCGCGTTTCGATTTCAACATGAAGTCTTTGGATCCGGAAAAGCGATGGTCGTATTGCGGCGGCCACGGCTATGGGATCGTGGAGGAACGCGCCAAAGAATCGCTCCGTTTTGAAGTGATACTGCATATAGAACTTCGTCATGCGCGCGATCAGCCGCGAGAGCGCATTCGCTCTCCGCAATGCCCTTCTTTCAAGATCACTTCGCATGAGAACCAGCTGTTGGGTGAGATCAAGAGGAATGACCGTGATTGGTATACTGCTTGAGAGAACTGCCTGGGCGGCCTCGGGGTCCACATAGTAGTTGAACTCGGCAACCGGGCCCGTATTACCCGGCACCCGAAACGCCCCTCCCATGGTTACGAGACGCCCAATCCGCGAAATCAGGCCCGGATAACGCTTGAGAACAAGGGCGATATTCGTCAGCGGCCCAAGGGCAATGATGGTCAATCCCCTACCCCATTTCCTGCATGCGTCTGCAATGACCCGGGTTGCCGCCAGCGAACTCGAGCTGCGACCTGAACCCTTTTTGGGTCGAACGTTCCCGAAACCGTCAGCCCCATGGACCTCAGGAGCAGTAAACAGACTTCGCACCAGTGGTTTTGAGGCACCTTCCGCAACGATGAAATCACTGCCAATGTGCAACTGGTCCAGAATTGCCATCACATTTCGCGTACAATGACGCACCTGGACATTTCCGGCGACGGTGGTAATGGCTTTGACCTCGAGCTCCGGGGACCGAAGTGCCAGAATGAGCGCAAGCGCATCGTCAACCCCCGCATCGGTATCGATCAAAACAGGTCGGGGCATGAGTCAGGGCTTTGGTCTGTGAGTTGCAAGGATATCTGATCGGCTGAATTTTGGGGAGAAGCCGAGAATCCGCCGCGCCTTTTTATTTGAGATGAGAGAAGCACGGTCTCGCAGGTCTCCAATCCTCCTTGTTTCGGGATAGAATCTCTTCATGAGTTCCTTCGAGGCGAAGTCGGTCCAATTTTCATCGGCACATATGAAGAAGGCATCGTGCTTTTCCGGCAGCGAGGTCAGAAGGGAAAGGCTCACTGCCTGGGCAACGTCAGCAACGTGAACATAGGCCCAGAGATTCTTATGCCATTGATCATATTCGGCGACAAGGCGCCGATACATCTCCACCTCAGGCTGGTCGGGCACCCAGATCCAGGGCGCGCGGAGGCAGACGGTGCTGAGATTCGACCGGCGGCTGTACCCTGCACACAGGAGCTCGCAAGCGACCTTGCTTAATCCGTATGGATCCTGCGGCCTCAACGGATGATGTTCGTCTACAGGGACGTACTCAGGCCACGTTCGCCGGGAGCTAAATGCGAACCCGAGAGTCGATTCGCTCGACATGAGCACGAACTTCCGGATCCCGTTATCGAGCGCCGCTTCGAGCATGTTGAAAGTCCCCATGACATTCACGCGAAACACTCTTTCGCCGGTCTCATTCAAGGGATGAGGGATTCCTGCCAGATGGACAACAGCGTCAAAGCCGGCGGTTTTCTCACGAAGGGTTGCGGGGTCGAGGACATCGGCCTGAATGAAAGGAACTTCCCGCCGCGCGGGAGGATTGATGTCGAGGTTGGCTACTTCATGCTCCTGCGAGAGAGCCGTAACGACATGGCGGCCGACGAGACCGCTCCCGCCTGTAATAAGAACCTTCACGCGGGGAAATCCGCCTTCTGGCCGCGTGCGGGGATTGTCGCGTTTTGAAATCCGGCCTCCGAAAGCTTTGCTGACAACTTTTCAGCCTGGGCGATCTCCCCGTGCACGAGAAATATGTTTTTGAGAGCCTGTTTGCTGAGACCGCCGATATAGCCCAGCAGTTCATCCTGTCCCGCGTGGCCCGAGAATGAATTCATGATGGCGACTTCGGCCTTGAGTTCGAAGACATCGCCGAAGATCTTGATTTCGGGGTGACGCTCGACGATGCGGCGACCCAGGGTATGTTCAGCCATGAATCCCACAACAAGGATAGTATTGCGGGCTTCTGTGCAGTTGTTGGCAAGGTGGTGCAGAATCCTGCCTCCTTCGCACATTCCCGACGCAGCAATGATCGCACACGGCTCTTTTCTCTCGTTCAACTTCTTCGAATCTTCCACCGATCTTATGTATTTCAATCTACCAAACCCGAATGGATCTTCGTGTTGATGGAGGAAACGGAGTGTCTCCTTGTCAAAGCATTCGGGATGCATGCGAAAGACGTCGGTCGCATTCACGGCCAACGGGCTATCGACAAAGACCGGGATGGGGGGAAGTTCTCCCTTATCTGAGAGCTGTGAGAGCATATAGACAAGCTCCTGGGTCCTCCCAACGCTGAACGACGGAATGATCACTTTGCCGCCCCTGTCGACCGTTCTCTTGATCACGGCGAGCAGGGACCAGGACATGTCGGAGGGCGGCTCGTGGATCTTGCCGCCGTAGGTCGATTCGGAAATAAGAATATCCACATCATCGATCGGTTCAGGATCCTTGAGAATGGGCATGCGTTTCCTTCCCAGATCCCCCGTAAAACCGAGCCGCGTGATGTGATTTCCTTCTTTCAGCTCCAATCTTGCGACAGCAGAGCCCAGAATATGTCCTGCGTCGAAGAATGTTGCCCGTACGCCGTCGGCCGGCATGAATTCCTTCCGATACGGCATGCTCACGAATTGACCGATTGTCTGATCAACATCCGCTGAGGTATACAACGCTTCGACAAGAGGTTCTCCTTTCTTCGCATTTCTCTTGTTGATATACTCGGCGTCGCGCTCCTGGAGGTACGCACTATCATAGAGCATGACATTACAGAGATCTCTTGTCGCTCCCGTTGAATAGATAGGACCGGAGAATCCGCTTTTAACAAGATTCGGAAGATTCCCGGCATGGTCGATGTGGGCATGCGACAGTATGACCGCATCGATTGACGAAGCCTCAAAGGGAAAATTGCGATTCCGCTCGTAGGAATCAGCTCTTTTCCCCTGAAAAAGGCCACAATCGAGTAGAATTCGGGCACCGTTTACCGATACAAGATGCATTGATCCGGTCACGGTCTGGGCAGCGCCAAGGAATTGGAGAGTCAAGTCGGTGTCAGTCTTTAGTTTACAGTTGTCAGCTACCCGCTTTTCGCTCCCGCCAAAGTAGGTATTAGAGGATAGAAATGCAATAAAGCGAGGAGGCGGCCAGCCTTTCGACCAACCGCCTCCCGTTGCCACGCTTCCTCCTCCCAAAGGTCGCGTGGACGACCAAAGAGCTGTCAGCTATCAGCCGTAAGCTGACAGCTACTTCAACATAATCATCTTCTTCGCCGTCACGTAGTCGGTCGAGACCAGCCGATAGAAGTACACTCCGCTCGGAACTTTCATACCGTCATCATCCGTCCCGTCCCATGTCACGGTGTAGTGACCCGCCGCACGCTCACCTTTCGCAAGGGTCTTGACCTTCTCGCCGAGGAGATTGAATACCTGCACCAACGCCCTGACGAACTTCCCTTCGACGTCCGGCACCTCAAACTCAATCTTCGTCTCCGCATTGAACGGATTCGGGTAATTCTGGAGCAGTCTGAATGTCAGCGGATAGACAGACGCTTTCAGCAGGAGGGGAACCTGCAGAGCAACGTCGAACGTCAAATCGGCTGTACTAACGACCATGTATGCCGAATCGATTTCCGTTGTATCGGCGAGCTTCAAGGGAAGCCGAACGATGGATCCGTAACCGGAATCGATCGGATCGTTTTGCAGGTTGTACGCCACCAGCCGCACCTCTTGACCCTGTGAATTCACGAAGAAATTCATTTGCCTTGCCCGACTGAAGACCACGTCGGTCTTACTCACCGACGCCGGAGTTCTGAGCCTCACCACGAGTTGGACACCCTTGAGCGGGATGTCGTTCGTGAGGTTCAGGCGCAAGCCGACAGGTGTGACTTCCAATTCGCCCGTGATCGTAGCGAGCGATCTCATCACCGATGGCGGTATGAGAGATGACGAGACCTTCGGGATCGACACCATCCCGAGGATCGAGTTCTGGATCCTCACGATATCGAGCACGTCTATTGTGCCGTCACGATTGACGTCCGCCTTCGACGAATCCAGTCCGGTCAAGACTCTCTTCCCGAGAATATGATCGACGATGGAGGTCAGGTCGGCAATATCAACACCGAAGTCGCTGTTCACATCCGCAAGAATGAAGAGCGCTGTCGCCGTGAACTGCGTTGGGGTCGCACCGCTCACGCTTGCGGTGACGGTGTAGTCTCCGGGCATGGTTCCGAGCCGCAGGACTGCCGAAGCGCGACCCAGCGAATCAGTCAAGGTCGAGGCGGGAGTGAGCTGCTGGCCCGATGCGCCTGCCGGGGCCGACGTCACCGTGAACTGGACAGTGGCTCCCTCGACAGGATTGGCGAACGCGTCGTGGGCTGTGATCACGAACGGTTGAGCCAACAGGGCCGATGCGACATTCGTCTGGCCGTCGCCGCTTGTCGTCAGAAGCTGGGCCGTTGCGCCGGACGAAGCCCTCGCAACGAATGCTGCCGTATCGGTCGGAAGAACGACTGTCGTGGCCGTCACGCGATACGATCCTGTTTTCGTGCCGAGTGTCATTACCGTGGATGCATTGCCGTTTACGTCGGTAGTATCGATAGCCTTGGAGAGGCTGTATCCCGTCGCACCGGCAGGCACGGATGCAACCTGGAATTGCACCGAAGCGCCGGCCACGGCATTCCCTCCGATATCCGTGATCGTGACGGTGAACGCGGAATCGAGCATGCTGGTAACCGGCTTCTGCTGGTTCGCACCGGCCGATTCAGCGAAGACAGCCGCCGCACCGCGCAAGGCCTGGGCGTTGAACGTAAGCGAACTGCCCGCGAGCACACCTGATGTTGCGGTGACCTGGTATGTACCGATCTTGGAGCCGAGCGTGAGGCGCGTTGAGGCGAAGCCGCCGCTGTCGGTCGTCGCATTTGTGACGCTCAGAGCGTGGCCTGTTGCGCCTGCCGGAATGCTCGTGATCGCAAACTGCACGGAGGCATTCGGGACCGCGTTGCCGCCTGCGTCGGTGACCCTTGCGACAAACAGACTATCAAGGGCCACGAGGATCGTATCCTGCTGAATTGTGGATCCTCCGCCCATCGCAAGCGCGGCCGCCGCGCCGTGGATGGCAGTTGCGCCGAGGGCCACCTGGACGCCGGGGAGCGTTGGGATCGTTGCGGTCACGTCATACAATCCTATCTTGTTTCCGAGCCGCAGGGTCGTAGTGGCAATACCCAGCCCATTGCTCGTTGCGGAGGTATTGCTGAGGGCGGAGCCGGTTTCGCCTGCCGGCCGGCCGGTGATTGAGAAGTTCACCGTAACGCCAGGGACAGAGATGCCGCCAATATCATTGACCCTCACGGCAAACGGCACCAGTGTCGCGCCGATCGTGTCAACCTGAGCATTCCCCGAGCTCAAGACCATGGCAGCTGCCGCGGAGGTGGCGGTGGCATTGAATGTCAACGGACTTCCCATAAGGGATCCCGAGGAAACCTGCACCCTGTATACGCCGCTTTGATTTCCAAGGGTCATGACCGTTGAAGCACGGCCGTTCGCGTCTGTTGTTACGTTGCCGGCGGACAATGACTGCCCTGTTGCGCCGGGCGGTATGCTGTCGATAACAAATGTCACCGGCACGCCCGGGATCGCGTTTCCGTAGAAGTCGACGATGCTGACAATGAATGGAGACAGGGTGGTTCCCAAGGGACCGCTTTGATTGTTCCCCGAGAACGTGGAGACCGTCGACGCGACCCATTCGTATGCGGCCGGGCCGAGAAGTGTCAATGTATCTGTCGCCGTCCAACGACTGAATCCGACAATGCCGGTCTTGACAATCGTGTTCAACCCGGGGAGGACTGTGCCGCCTTGCCGTCTCCACGTGGCACCGCCGTCGGGAGAACGCCACAACTCAAGAGCGTTCGGATCCTTTCCGTTTAGCTCATTAGGTGAATATCGGAACGTGAGCGTCCCGTTCAGGTTCGACCCGAAAGTCGGAGCAACGTCGTAGTATCGCAAGATCGACTGATTTCCGTTGCCGGTTGCAGCGGTTCCGGATGTCCGTTCCATGATTGTCGTGCCGGGTGCATTGCCCGTCCATGAAATCGATGCACCAACGTTTCCAAAACTGGAGGACGTCGTCGAACCTGACAGATCGACAGTTTTGCTGATCGTACCGGAGAAGTATCCTTGTTCATTCAGAGCTCCAAGAAGTGTGACTTTGAGACCGCTTGCCGTCGCCATGGTGACGGACGGTGCGATGGTCAGCGTGTCGCCCACAATGACGTTCCCTCCGGACGTGGTCTTCGTCCCCGAACCCGAGAGCACGAGGGATTGATATTGACGAGCCATGACCGTCTGGTTCGCGCCGAAGTATTCAAAGACTCCGTTGACGACGACGGGGAGTCCGGATGCCTGGTTCTTCACCCTGATCGTGCCGGTGTTTGTGATCGTGCCGGTATTCGTCAGGTCCTGGGCCCATCCAGTGTATCCCAATCCAATGGATACGGCAAGGGAGAACAGCAGCCGAAGCGCTCGGGCGCGATTCCGCCCCGGCGGACCTTCCCGAAGTGCGTATCGCGATCTGCTTATGATTGTTCCTGGAGCGACCATGTGGTCACCTTCTCACGTTAAGATGTTCATTAGCATTCAGCATTCAGCTGTCAGCTATCAGCACTTCTTACTTCTTATCCCGCCATAAGACGGCGGGACACAAACAACGTGCTTCTTACTACTTGCTTCCGATATGGCAATCCTGCAAGGAGCAGGCCCGCCTTCGCAAAAAGCGCTTCGGCGGGTAAACAGGATCGTCCACACCACAACACAGACCTGCGCGGACATTCTGAGCAGGATTGTCCGCACAAATCGTTTTCTCTGTTTC
>Ga0209212_1004719_pt1 | contig 16669 bp, 12 predicted proteins | sample RifGroC2_FD_183996 | JGI IMG/M metagenome (GOLD analysis project Ga0209212, IMG submission 183996) | Groundwater microbial communities from Rifle, Colorado, USA - Groundwater C2 (SPAdes) (version 2) | ecosystem: Environmental > Aquatic > Deep subsurface > Groundwater | place: Rifle, Colorado...
GGCTGCGCGGGGAGGCTCAGCCATTCGCCGAGCCACTCGCGCAGCCCGCTGGTGTCGGGCAGCGAGGGCAGTTCGAGATGGCCTTGCCAGAGGTGGCCGGTGGCGTTGCGGGTCAGCTGGCTGCGCAGCTGCAGCTGCGGCTGGCCGTCCAGCTCGGCGTCCAGTTGCAGGGCCAGGTCCTCGCGGCGGCCCTGCAGGTTGCCGTGCAGGCGGATATGTTGCGGCTGGCGCTGCAGCTGCAGGTCGAACGCCACCGGCAGCAGTTCCGCACCGGCGTGGTCCAGTTCGAGCGCGCCCTGCAGCGGGCACTGGCCGCGGGCGCAGGGCAGGTTGGCGACGAACTGCTCGATGTGAATGCGCCGCGGCAGCCAGGCCAGCAGGGGCTGCAGCTGTTCGAGGTCGGCGAGGGCGCTGCTCGGCTCGGCGGCCGTGGCGGCGGCGCCTTGCCAGCCCACTTGCAGGCGCCGCACCTGCAGGGCGGGCAGCTCGGGGCGCGCGGCGAAATGCAGGCGCCAGGCGAGGTTGAGGCCGTCGGCCCGCAGGCGCAGGTGACGGCCGGCGGCGGTGTGCTGCTCGAACTCCAGGCGCTGCAGGCGCAGGCCGTTGCCGCCCAACTCGAGGCCCTGCCAGTCGAGGCCGACGATGCCCTGCTCCTGCTGCACGCGCTGCCATTGCCGCCAGCCGTAGCCGGCCAGCGCCAGCAGGGCGAGCAGCAGGGCCAGCGTCAACCAGAGCAGGAAGCGGCGCCAGCGGTGCGGGCCTGCGGCCATGGGTAAATCCTTGCGGTGATCCCGATCTCTCAGGGTGGTGTGTGCGGCGGGCAAGATCAAGGCGTGCGGCGCTTCGCGCCGGCTGCGGAATTGTCGGCCGTCGCCTGTTGTCCACAGGGCGCTGTGCTAACCTGCGCGGCAGTTTTCCGGGCCGCGCCGCCCGTATTCGAGGTCATCCATGCATATCCACATTCTCGGCATCTGCGGCACCTTCATGGGCTCGCTGGCGGTGCTGGCCAAGGAACTCGGCCACCGCGTCACCGGCTCCGATGCCAACGTCTACCCGCCGATGAGCACCCAGCTCGAGGCCCAGGGCATCCAGCTGACCCAGGGTTACGACCCGGCGCAACTGCAGCCGGCGCCGGATCTGGTGGTGATCGGCAACGCCCTGTCGCGCGGCAACCCGGCGGTGGAATACGTGCTCAACCAGGGCCTGCCCTACGTCAGCGGCCCGCAGTGGCTGGCCGACCACGTGCTGCAGGGGCGCTGGGTGCTGGCGGTGGCCGGCACCCACGGCAAGACCACCACCAGCAGCATGCTGGCCTGGGTGCTGGAAGATGCCGGGATGAGCCCGGGCTTCCTGATCGGCGGGGTGCCGCAGAACTTCGCGGTGTCGGCGCGCCTGGGCGGCACGCCGTTCTTCGTGGTCGAGGCCGACGAATACGACAGCGCCTTCTTCGACAAGCGCAGCAAGTTCGTCCACTACCGCCCGCGCACGGCGATCCTCAACAACCTGGAATTCGACCACGCGGACATCTTCCCGGACCTGGCGGCCATCGAGCGGCAGTTCCACCACCTGGTGCGGACCATTCCCGGTCAGGGCCTGATCATCCGCCCCGCGGCGGAAACCGCCCTCAAGCGGGTGCTGGAGATGGGCTGCTGGACCCCGGTGCAGACCACCGGCGCCGGCGGTCAGTGGCAGGCCCGGCTGCTGAGCGAGGACGGCTCGCATTTTGCCGTGCTGTTCGACGGCGCGGAGCAGGGCACGGTGGAGTGGGAGCTGACCGGCCAGCATAACGTCGCCAACGCCCTGGCCACCCTGGCCGCGGCGCGGCACGTCGGCGTGACGCCGGCGCAGGGCTGCGCGGCGCTGAGCAGCTTCAAGAGCGTCAAGCGACGCATGGAAAAGGTCGCCGAGGTCAACGGCGTGACCCTCTACGACGACTTTGCCCACCACCCGACCGCCATCGCCACCACCCTCGACGGCCTGCGCAAGCGCGTCGGCAACGCGCCGATCATCGCGGTGATCGAGCCGCGCTCCAACTCGATGAAGCTCGGCGCCCACCGCGCCGGCCTGCCGGACTCGGTGGTGCAGGCCGACCGCGCGATCTGGTACGCCCCGGCCAACCTCGGCTGGGATCTGGCCGCCACCGTCGCCGGCTCCACGGTGCCGACCGAGGTGTGCGACTCGCTGGAAGCGATCATCGCCGCGGTCAAGGCCAGCGCCACGCCGGGCACCCAGGTGGTGGTCATGAGCAACGGCGGCTTCGGCGGCCTGCACGGCAAGCTGGCCGCGGCCTTGGCGGAATAAGGAGCATGGCGATGAGCGGACCCGAGCGCATCACCCTGGCCATGACCGGCGCCTCCGGCGCCCAGTACGGGCTGCGCCTGCTCGACTGCCTGGTGCAGGAGGAGCGCGAGGTGCACTTCCTGATCTCCAAGGCGGCGCAGCTGGTGATGGCCACCGAGACCGACGTCGCCCTGCCGGCCAGGCCGCGGGCGATGCAGGCCTTCCTCACCGAATACACCGGCGCCGCGCCGGGGCAGGTGCGGGTGTTCGGCCAGGACGACTGGATGGCGCCGCCGGCCTCCGGCTCCAGCGCCCCGGCGGCGATGGTGGTGGTGCCGTGCTCCACCGGCAGTCTCTCGGCGATCGCCAGCGGCGCCTGCAACAACCTGATCGAACGCGCCGCCGACGTCGCCCTCAAGGAGCGCCGCCAGCTGATCCTGGTGCCGCGCGAGGCGCCGTTCTCCAGCATCCATCTGGAGAACATGCTCAAGCTGTCCAACCTCGGCGCGGTAATCCTGCCGGCCTCGCCGGGCTTCTATCACCAGCCGCAGAGCGTCGACGACCTGGTCGACTTCGTGGTGGCGCGCATCCTCAACCTGCTGAACATCCCCCAGGACATGCTGCCGCGCTGGGGCGAGCACCACCGGGTGAGCGGCGATGAGTGAGCCTGTAGGGGCGAATTCATTCGCCCGCCTCGCTGCCAAGGCGAACAAATTCGCCCCTGCGCTCCTGCTGCTGGCGCCGCTGCTGCTGCCCGGCTGCGCCAGCGTGCGCGTGCTCGACGCGGCCAAGCCCGGTGCGCCGCTGATCTACGCCGGCACCCGGCTGGACTGGTACGCGCTCAACGGCGGCTGCTGCCCGCTGGACCACTTCGGCGCCGAAGCGCCCCGCTATCCGGGCCTCGATCTGCCGGCCAGCGCGCTGCTGGATACCGTGCTGCTGCCGCTCGCGGTGGCGACGGAGCTGGGCATCGGCCTGCAGGTGCGCGGCGGCAATTGAGCCGCTGCGCGGCTGACCGGCTCCGCGGCCCTTGAGCGTTCCGGGCGGGCAGCCGCTCTCTGCGGCAGGCTTGCCCGAGGTCAGGACATCGACCGCCCGGGCGTGATACACCTCTGCGCCTCCTCAGATCGTTCCCGTCCCGCCATGACCAACATCCACCTCGTCGTCATCCGCCGCCTGCTGCTGGCCTGGCTGCTGATCTCCCTCGTCATCGGCGCCGGCCTCTACCTCATCGAGAGCGAAAAGATCGACGATCGGGTGGTCGCGCTGGCCAAGAGCGAGTCGGAAAAGTTCGCCGAGCAGAACCTGCCGCTGCTCGAGCGGCCCAGCCCGAGCGATCTGGCCTTGCTCGAGCAGCGCGCCCATGAGTTCGCCAGCCAGCATTTCGTCGTCGTCGAAATCTACGACCGCCAGCGCGGCAAACTGGCCGAAGCCACCCCGCCGAAATACCAGGCGCTGGAGCGCGAGCTGTCGCGCCAGCCCCATCATTTCCCGGCCGGCGAAGAGTTCCATTACGAGAAATACCTGATCGGCGGCGAAACCGTGGTGCAGGTGCTGGTGCCGATCCGCGACCAGCACGGCCAGGCCCGCGGCTTTTTCGAGGGCGTCTACGTGGTCGATCCGGCCACCCTGCGCCGCCTGGAGCAGGACATGCTGCACTCGCTGATCGTCGTACTGGCCGCGGTGCTGCTGACCACCCTGACGCTCTATCCGGTGCTCATCGCGCTCAACCGCGACGTGTTGCGCTTCTCGCGCGAAGTCCTCAAAGGCAACCTGGACATCGTTTCGGTGCTCGGCGCCGCCATCGCCAAGCGCGATTCGGATACCAGCGCGCACAACTACCGGGTCACCCTCTATGCCATCCGCCTCGGCGAGGCGGTCGGGGTGGATGCGCAGGCGATGCATGCGCTGATCCTCGGCGCCTTCCTGCACGATGTCGGCAAGATCGGCATCAGCGACAACATCCTGCTCAAGCCGGGCAAGCTGACGGCCGACGAGTTTGCCGCGATGCGCCACCACGTCGCGCTGGGGGTGGACATCATCAGCGCGTCGGACTGGCTGGCGTCGGCGCGCGAAGTGGTCGAGTGCCATCACGAGAAGTACGACGGCAACGGCTACCTGCTGGGCCTGCAGGGCGATGCCATTCCGCTGGCGGCGCGGATCTTCGCGATGGTCGACGTCTTCGATGCGCTGACCTCGCGCCGCCCCTACAAGGAGCCGATGCCGCTGGCCGAGGCCCTGGCGATCATCGAGCGCGACGCCGGCAGCCATTTCGATCCGGCGCTGGTCAAGGTCTTCGCCGAGGTCATTCCTCCGCTCTACCACGAGCTGGTGCAGGCGCCGGAAGCGCAGATCGTGGCCCGCATGCGCGAACTGGCGATGCACTATTTTCTCAAGGCGGCGGGGCTGGCCAGCCCGGTTGCGGCTCAGGCGCCGCGCCAGTCGCGTGCGCGGCTGGCGCGCTGGGCGGCCGCCGTGTCCGCTGGCGGCGCCGCGCTGGCGCGGGCTCGGGAGGAGGGGCAGTAACCGCCCGACAGGACCGCCGCATTCGAGCGTTGCCCGAGTGCGGCTGGCCGGGGGCGTCCCGCGATCAGGCGCGTTCGGCCTTGGCCACTTCCTTGGCGTATTGCTTGCCGGCGGTGCCGATCATGAGCCAGATGGCGAGCGCATGCAGGCCCGCCACGATGGCGAGGGCATAGAACACCGGGCCGAGTGCCAGGGGCGCCGCCGAGGTCGCGGTGACGATCAGGACGATGCTCGACTGCAGCAGCAGGTCGACCACCAGCATGCCCAGAAGGATCGAGCGCTGTTCCGCGCCGCTGAGATAGCGCCCGTTGCGCTTGGCGAACGACAGGCAGGCCCACATGACGGCGGCCAGGAGTGCCGCGGTATTGGTGCCGGAGTTGCTCTGCAGGCCGATGCAGCGGAGGCCGATGGCGATGGCGAAGAGCAGGAACAGGTAGGCGAGAGCGAAGCGGCCGAGCAGGGCGACGAGAGACATCGGGCAAGTTCCTTTTGCTGGGAAGGGCCCGCGCTCCTGCAGGGGCCGCGCGGGAGCTTGGACGCCCCCGCAACGGGCCATTAGATCCCCAGGCCATGGGGCCTGGGTAGCCCGCGGGGGTGATCCGCCTCACAGCCGCAGCATGTTCGGCGGCGAAAAGACGTTGCTGTAGCGATGGCCGGTCACTCCGCCAGCCCCGCCACCTCCGCGCAAGGCTCGCCCAGGCCGAACTTGCCCTTGGCGTCGCGGTTGACCCGGCCCATCGCCACCTGGGGATCGTGGGTGAACACCAGCCGGCCGCCCCGCGCCAGCAGGTCTTCCAGCAGCGCGGTCTTTTCCTCGATCAGGCCTTCCGGGAAGCGGTCGTAGCCCATGGTGATCGGCAGGTGCACCCAGGGCGCGCCGGGGATCAGGTCGCCGGCGAACACCACCGGGCCGCCGGGCATGGCGACTTCGGGCAGCAGCTGGCCGGGGGTGTGGCCGTCGCTGAGGTGGAAGCGCCAGTCCGCGCCGAGGGCCGGCGAGACCTGGCCGTCGTCGAGCAGCTCCAGGCGGCCGCTGGCTTCGAGCAGGTCGAGCAGCTCGGGGATGTACGAGGCGCGGTCGCGGGCGTGCGGCGCTGTGGCGCGCTGCCACTGGCGGCGGCCGGTGACGAAGCGGGCATGGGGGAACAGCAGGCGCGGCGGCTGGCCTTCGGCCCAGGGCGCGAGCAGGCCGCCGGCGTGGTCGAAGTGCAGGTGGGTGAGCACCACCACGTCGATGTCGGCGTCGGACAGCCCTTGGGCGGCGAGGTTGTCGAGCAGCACGTGGCGGCTCTCCTGCACACCGTAGCGCTCCTTCAGCTCCGGGCTGAAGAAGGCGCCGATGCCGGTCTCGATCAGGATGTTGCGCTCGTCCTCGCGCACCAGCAGGGCGCGGCAGCCCAGATCGATGTGGTGCAGTTCGTCGGCCGCCATCCAGCGCTCCCACAGGGCGCGCGGTGCGTTGCCGAACATGGCGCCGCCGTCGAGTTTCTGGCTGTTGCCAGCGAGGGTGGTCAGGGTTCGCATGCTCGATTCCTTTCTTGTTGTTGTCGGTCCGGGTAACGGGGTCGCTCAGGAAGAATAAAAAAGCGCGGCGGCCACAGAGCGGCACGCCGCGCCAAATGCCCGAGGGTTGTGGGCTTAGAACTGCTCGGCGTCGAGGCCGTACAGCGGTTCGCTGCCGGCGCGGATGGCGGCTTCCAGGCTGTGGATGCGCGGCAGCAGCTTGGCGAAGTAGAAGCGCGCGGTGGCCAGCTTGGCGGCGTAGAAGCGCTCGTCGCTGGCGCGGCGCTCGCCGGCCACGGCGGCCATGCGCGCCCACATGTAGGCATAGGCGACGTAGCCGAACAGGTGCAGGTAGTCGACCGCGGCGGCGCCGACCTGTGCCGGGTTGGTCGCCGCCTGTTCGCCCAGCCAGGCGCTGAGGCTTTCCAGGCGCGCCAGGGCGCCGAGCAGCTCGCCGGCGAACGGCTGGGCGGCGCCGGCCGGGCTGTCGACGAAGGCGCGCAGCTCGTCGGCGAACAGGCGCAGGCTGGCGCCGCCGCCGGCCAGCACCTTGCGCCCGAGCAGGTCGAGGGCCTGGATGCCGTTGGTGCCTTCGTAGATCTGCGCGATGCGCGCGTCGCGCACCAGCTGCTCCTGGCCCCATTCGCGGATGTAGCCGTGGCCGCCGAACACCTGCTGGCCGTGCACGCAGCTTTCCAGGCCGGTGTCGGTGAAGAACGCCTTGGCCACCGGGGTGAGCAGGGCGACCAGCGCCTGCGCGCGCTCGCGCTCGGCGCTGTCCTCGGCGTACTTGGCCAGGTCGAGCTGCTGGCCGACCCAGCTGGCGAAGGCGCGGCCGCCTTCGGTCAGCGCCTTGATGGTCAGCAGCATGCGCCGCACGTCGGGGTGGACGATGATCGGATCGGCGCTCTGCTGCGGCTGCTCGGCGCCGCCCGGCGCGCGGCCCTGGCGGCGCTCGCGGGCGTAGGTCACGGCGTTCTGGTAGGAGGCCTCGGCGCAGCCGATACCCTGGATGCCGATCGACAGGCGCTCGTAGTTCATCATGGTGAACATCGCCGCCAGGCCCTTGTTCGGCTCGCCGATCAGGTAGCCGGTGGCGCCGTCGAAGTTCATCACGCAGGTGCTCGAGGCCTTGATGCCCATCTTGTGTTCGATGGAGCCGCAGTGCACGGCGTTGCGCGCGCCGAGGCTGCCGTCGGCCTCGACCAGGAACTTGGGCACCAGGAACAGCGAGATGCCGCGCGGGCCGGGCGGGGCGTCGGGCAGGCGCGCCAGCACCAGGTGGACGATGTTGGCGGTGAGGTCCTGCTCGCCGCCGGTGATGAAGATCTTGCTGCCGCTGATGGCGTAGCTGCCGTCGGCCTGCGGCTCGGCGCGGGTGCGCAGCAGGCCGAGGTCGCTGCCGGCCTGGGCTTCGGTCAGGCACATGGTGCCGGCCCACTCCCCGCTGTACAGGCGCGGCAGGTAGGTCTGCTTGAGCTGCTCGCTGGCGTGGGCGTCGATGGCCAGGCAGGCGCCGGAGGTCAGCGCCGAGTACAGGGCGAAGCTGGAGCCGGCAGCGTAGAGCATTTCCTCGAACTGCACGGCGAGCATCTTGGGCATGCCCAGGCCGCCGTAGGCGGGGTTGCCGGCCAGGCCGACCCAGCCGCCGTCGATGTAGGTGGCGTAGGCCTCCTTGAAGCCGGCCGGGGTGCTCACCGCGCCGCCGTCGAAGCGCGCGCCTTCCTCGTCGCCGCTGCGGTTGAGCGGGGCGAGCAGGGTGCCTGCGACCTTGGCCGCTTCCTCGAGGATGGCGTCGGCGGTGTCGGCGTCGACCGTTTCGCTGAGCGCCGGCAGGCGCGCCCACAGGGCCGGGGCGTCGAATACTTCGTGGAGGACAAAGCGCATGTCGCGCAGCGGGGCGTTGAATTCGGGCATGGCAGAATCTCGATGGTTCGGGCGGCGGGGCGCCGGATGGTCGGGGGTGGGGCCGCGCATCCCGCCGTGGGGACGGCGCGGCCCGGCGCGACTGGGCGGGGCGTTACAGCGCCCGCGCCCACTCGCGCAGCACGTATTTCTGGATCTTGCCGGTGGAGGTTTTCGGCAACTGGGCGAACACCACCGTGCGCGGAATCTTGAAGTGCGCCAGATGCTCGCGGCAGAAGGCGACGATGTCGCTGTCGCGGGTGTCCTGCTGCTCGCTCTTGAGGGTGACGAAGGCGCACGGCGTCTCGCCCCACTTCTCGTCCGGTCGCGCCACCACCGCGGCCTCGAGCACCGCCGGGTGGCGGTAGAGCACGCCTTCCACCTCGATGGTGGAGATGTTCTCGCCGCCGGAGATGATGATGTCCTTGAGGCGGTCCTTGATCTCGACGTAGCCGTCGGGATGGCACACGGCCAGGTCGCCGGTGTGGAACCAGCCGCCGGCGAAGGCTTCCTCGGTGGCGCTGGGGTTCTTCAGGTAGCCCTTCATCACCGTGTTGCCGCGCATGAAGATCTCGCCGATGGTTTCGCCGTCGCGCGGGGTCGGTTCGAGGGTCTTCGGATCGGCGACCATCACCCCTTCCAGGGTCGGGTAGCGCACGCCCTGGCGCGCCTTGATCCGCGCACGCTCGTCCAGCGGCAGTGCGTCCCACTCCTCGTGCCAGGCGCACACGGTAACCGGGCCGTAGACTTCGGTGAGGCCGTAGACGTGGGTGACCTGGATGCCCATTTCCTCCACCGCGCCGATCACCTTGGCCGGCGGTGCGGCACCGGCGACCATGGCGTGCACCGGATGGTCGATGGCGGCCTTGGCCGAATCGGGCATGTTGACCAGCGCGTTGAGCACGATGGGCGCGCCGCACAGGTGGCTGACGCGGTGCTCGCGGATCAGGGTGAGGATCTTCTGCGGGTCGACCCGGCGTAGGAACACGTGGGTGCCGGCCAGCGCGGTGATGGTCCACGGGTAGCACCAGCCGTTGCAGTGGAACATCGGCAGGGTCCACAGATAGACGGGGTGGTGGCCCATGGCCCAGGTCATCTGGTTGCCCATGGCGTTGAGGAAGGCGCCGCGGTGGTGGTAGACCACGCCCTTGGGGTTGCCGGTGGTGCCGGAGGTGTAGTTGAGGCTGATCGCCTGCCACTCGTCGCGCGGTCCCTGCCAGGCGAATTCCGGGTCGCCCTCGGCCAGCAGGGCCTCGTAGTCGAGGTCGCTGATCCGGTGGCCTTCGCCGTATTCCGGATCGTCGACTTCGATCAGCAGGATCGGCCGGCCGAGCATCCCGACGGCGGCGTGGATCACCTCGTGGAATTCGCGGTCGGCGACCAGCGCCTTGGCCTCGCCGTGCTGCAGCATGAAGGCGATGGCCTCGGCGTCCAGGCGCACGTTGAGGGTGTTGAGCACCGCGCCGATCATCGGCACGCCGAAGTGCGCCTCGAGCATGGCCGGGATGTTCGGCAGCATCACCGCCACCGTATCGCCCTGGCCGATGCCGCGGCCGGCCAGCGCCGAGGCCAGGCGCCGGCAGCGCTGGTAGGTTTCGCCCCAGGTGCGGCGGATCGCGCCGTGGATCACGGCCGGGCGCTGCGGGTAGATGCTGGCGGTGCGCTCGAGGAAACTGAGCGGGGTGAGGGCAACGTGGTTGACCGGGGCGGGCGCGAGGCCCTGCTCATAGATCGACATGAAAGGAGTATCCGCTGGCTGATTATTAGCTCTGTTTTTGGGTTCGATCATCGAAGCGGCGCAGCCGTGTCGACGACCAGCGGCACCACGGTCCTGTGGTGTCTTGATTCGAGCATACCCATGCGCAATGGAAATGTGTATGGATTTTTAACCATAGATATATAGTGTAAATACTATATTCAGCCGGAGGGGTCGTGGACGCTACGCAACCGATGGACTGCCGCGGGACGGCTGCCCCGCTGGAGCTGCTCGAGCTGTTGCGCCTGGCCGGCGCGGGGGCGGCGCGCGACGAACTGGCCGATGCGCTGTTGCGCCTGGCCCTGAGCCGGCCGCAGGTGCAGCAGGCCTACTATCTGGCCTGGCAGGCGGCGGCCGGCACCTATGCCGAGCGCGGCAGCGCCGGGCGCCTGCCGCCGGGGCCGGGCGATCCGGCGCGGGCCAGCGACGCCGAACTGTTCGCGCAACTGGCCCGCACCGGCGAGCTGAGCGTGGCGCAGTTGCAGCGCTTGCCCTGCTGGCTGGCCGGGCGCCTGCGCCGCGCCGGCATCCGTCACGGCGTGGCGCTGGCGCTGGAGCTGGTCCCCGGCGAGCCGGGCCTGCTGCTGCTGGTGCTGCCCGGCGAGGCCGCCGCAGGGCTGGCCGGCTGGCTCGGCGAGCTGCTCGCCACCCTGCTGGCGCTGGGGCGCCAGCAGGTGCGACCGTCGCCGCTGCTGCAGGGCGATGCCGAGCCGACCTTGCTGCTGGACGTCGACGACCGCCTGCTCGACCGCAACCGCGCCGCCCAGCAGCTGCAGCACGACTGCGGCGTGGAGCAGGCGCTGGCGCTGCTGCCGGTCAATCATGCGCAGCTGCAGCAGGCCTGCCGCCGCCAGCAGCGCAGCGTGGGCCCGGTGGCGGCGGAAGTCGGCGGGCGCAGCCTGCTCTGGCAGTTCATCCCCGAATCCGGCGGCGGCCGGGTGCTGGCCCGCGGCCGCGACGCCAGCGCGCAGCTGCGCGGCGAGCGCGAGGCGGCCCAGGCCAGCCGGCTGTACCGGCTGATCACCGAGAACACCACCGACCTGATCTCCCGGCATACCCCGGACGGCTGCTTCCTCGACGCCTCGCCGGCGTCCTGGACCCTGCTCGGCTACTGGCCGGAGCAGCTGCGCGGCACGCCGGTGCGCGCGTTGCTGCACCCGGACGACCTCGGCCAGATGCGCCAGGCCGCCGAGGTGCTGGAGCGCCTCGGCTACCACACCCTGAGCTACCGCCTGCGCCATCGCGACGGCCGTTACCTGTGGTTCGAGACCGCCTGCCGGGCGATCCGCGAGACCTATACCGGGGCGGTGGTGGAGATCGTCTGCGTGTCGCGCGACGTCACCGCGCGGGTGCAGGGCGAGGAGGCGCGCCGGCGGCTGGCCGAGGTGATCGAGGCGACCACCGATCTGGTGCTGTTCATCGACCGCGCCGGCCAGCTGACCTACCTCAACCAGTCGGCGCGGCGCACTCTCGGCCTGGCCGAGGGCGAGGCGGCGCCGACGCTGGCCGCGCTGATGGATGCCGGCGACCGCACGCGGCTGCTCGCCGAGGGGCTGGCCTGCGCCGAGCGCAGCGGCGTATGGGAGAGCGACATGCGTCTGCAGCGGCCGGGCGGCCAGCCTTCGCTGCCGGTGTCGCTGGTGCTGCTGGCCCACGCCGGCGCCGCTGCGCCCCGCTATTTCTCGCTGGTGGCACGCGACATGACCGAACGCGAGCTGCGCGAGACCCAGCTGCGCCGGCACCAGGACGAGCTGGCGCACACTGCGCGGCTGGTCACCCTCGGCGAGCTGGCCTCGGGCATCGCCCACGAGATCAACCAGCCGCTGGCGGCGGTGGTCAACTACGCCAGCGCCAGCCAGCGCTACCTGCAGGGCGCGGCCGACAATCCGCAGGCGCTGGAGCGGGTGGCCCAGGGCCTGGAGCGGATCACCGCCCACGCCAACCATGCCGCGGAAGTGATCCGCCGCCTGCGCGCCTTCCTGCGCAAGGGGCAGCGGCGCATGCAGGCGCTGGACGCGGCGGCGGTGGCGCGCGAGGCGGTGCGCCTGTGCGCCTGGGAAGCGACGCAGGCGCAGGTGGCGATCGATGAGGATCTGCCGGACAATCTGCCGCCGGTGTACGCCGACCGCGTGCTGCTCGAACAGGTGCTGCTCAATCTGCTGCGCAATGCCATCGAGGCCAACCGCGAGGCCCATCCCGGCGCGCCCTCGCGCCTGCGCCTGGCGGCGGCACTGGAGGCGGGCGACCAGCGCCTGTGCATCGGCGTCGAGGATCAGGGACCGGGGGTCGAGGCGGCGGAGCTGGAGCGGATCTTCACGCCGTTCTACACCAGCAAGGCCGACGGCCTCGGCCTGGGCCTGCCGATGAGCCGTTCGATCGTCGAAGGCTTCGGCGGCGAGCTGCGCGCCAGCCTGCATTCCGGCGGCCTGCGCCTGACCTGCTGCCTGCCGCTGGCGGCACGCGGCGAGGCGGCGGCCGTTGGCGGACAAGCGGAACCATCAGAACGACAGGAGTGAGCGATGCCGTTGGCGCAGCAACAGGTGGTGTATGTGGTCGACGACGACCAGGGCATGCTCGATTCGACCGTCTGGCTGCTGGAGTCGGTCGGCCTCGAGGCCCTGCCGTTCACCGGCGGGCGGGCCTTTCTCGACGCCTGCGATCCGACGCGACCGGCCTGCGTGCTGCTCGACGTGCGGATGCCGGAGATGGGCGGGCTGAACGTGCAGGAGGAGCTGCGCGCGCGCGGCCTGGAGCTGCCGGTGATCTTCGTCAGCGGCCACGCCGACGTGCCGATCGTGGTGCGCGCGTTCAAGGCCGGCGCCTGCGATTTTCTCGAGAAACCGTGCAACGAGCAGCAACTGCTCGACAGCGTGCAGCGTGCGCTGCGCCGCGACGCCGAGCGCCTGGCCCGCGCCGACGGCACGGCGGCGCTGCGTGCGCGGCTGGACAGCCTGACCCCGCGCGAGCGCGACGTGCTGTTGCCGCTGGTGCAGGGCTACACCAGCCGCGAGATCGCCGAGCAACTGGCGATCAGCGCGAAGACCGTCGACTTGTACCGCGCGCGGGTGATGCGGCGCATGCAGGCCGAGCGCCTCAGCGATCTGGTCGGCATGGCCTGCGTCGCCGGGCTGATCGACCCGCTCGATCCGCGCGGCGCTCAGTCGGCGCAGGCCCCGCAGGCGCAACCGGCGTAACAGGCATAGGCGCTCAGCAGGCGCTCGAACAGTTCGTGGATGCTCATGCTCGTTCCCTCCGGGTGTGATGCCCCGATTCTCCGCCGGGGCGCGGGCGGGCGCCGCTTGAATCGGTCTATGGCCCCGATAGCCGACCGCTGGCAGGAACTTGCCCGGCGCCGCGGTGGTCTTCCTTGGGTATAGCCGATACCTTGCCGTGGAGCCCCGTTTAGTGACCCGTCATCCCCTAGCCGCCGGCCTGCTGGCCCTGTTCAGTCCGTCGCTGTGGGCGGCGACCTGCAGCGTCGATATCGAGGCCAGCGACCGGATCGCCTTCAACACCCATGTCATCGAGGTCAGCCGCAGTTGCCGGGAGTTCACCGTCAACCTGCATCACGTCGGTACCCTGGAAAAGACCCTGATGGGCCACAACTGGGTGCTGGCGCGCGCCGCCGACCAGCAGGCGGTGGCCACTGCCGGCATGGTCGGCGGCCTGGCCCGCAGCTTCGTCCGCCCCGGCGATGCGCGGGTGATCGCCGCCACCCGGGTGCTCGGCGGAGGCGAGTCGGACTCGGTGAGCTTCCCGGTGGCGCGCCTCGAGGACGGTCAGCAGTACCTGTTCTTCTGCTCCTTCCCCGGGCATTCGGCGCTGATGAAAGGCACCCTGCGCCTGGTCGACTGAACCGGGCCGGCGGCTCAGGACGGCTGCGCGGCGCGCGGGCGCTGCTGCTTGACCGCGACCCAGTGCTCGACCAGTTCGCGCAGCTGCGACAGCTCCACCGGCTTGGCCACGTGGCCGTCCATGCCGGCCTTGAGCGCGCGTTCCTTGTGTTCGCCGAGGATGTGCGCGGTCAGCGCCACCACCGGCGTGCGCGGCCGTTGTCGGCTGTCTTCCCAGGCGCGCAGCTGTTCGGTGGCGGCGAAGCCGTCGAGCACCGGCATGTCGCAATCCATCAGCACCAGGTCGTACTGCTGGCGCTGCATGGCCAGCAGCGCCTCGCGGCCGTTGCCGACCAGGTCCGGGGTGAGGTCGAGCTTGCCGAGCATGCCCTGGATCACCTTGGTCGAGATGCTGTTGTCCTCGGCCACCAGCACGCGGAAATCCTCCGGCACCTGCAGCGCCGGGCGCTGGCGGCTGCCGCCGGGGACGCCCTGGCCGCGGCGCTGGCGGCCGAGTTCCTCGGCCAGGGTGGCCTTGAGCGTGTAGCCGGCCACCGGCTTGGCGAGGATCCGGCTGATCCCGGCGTTGCGCGCCACCAGCTTGCTCGGCGCCTGGCTCTGGCCGCCGAGCATCACCAGCAGCAGGTCGTGGTTGATGTAGGGGTCGGCCTTGATCTTCGCCGCCAGCTGCAGACCGTTCATCCCCGGCATGTCGTAGTCGAGCAACACCGCGTCGAAGTATTCGCGCAGGTTGGCCTTGGTCCGCAGCAGCGCCAGCGCCTCGGTGCCGGAGGCCGCGCCGCTGACCTGCAGGCCCCAGCCGCTGCACTGTTGCAGCAGCACCTTGCGGCAGGTCTCGTTGTCGTCGACCACCAGCACCCGCGCTTCGCGCAGCTGCAGGTCGGGATCGAGAAGCGCCTGGCTGAGGCTGGCGGCGTCCAGCGGCAGGCTGAGCCACAGGGTCGAGCCCTGCTGGTTGCCGCTCTCGATGCCGAACTCGCCGTGCATCAGCTCGATCAACTGGCGGCTGACGATCAGCCCGGGGTGGCCGGCGGAGTGGCCTTCGTCGAAGTAGTCGCGGCTGTGCAGCCGGCGGTTCAGCAGCGCCTCGCGCTCCTCGGCGCCCAGCGGCCGGCCGCTGTCCTGCACGGCGATGCGCAGGCGCGGCGCGGCGCCGTCGCGTTCCAGCGCGGCCACCAGCAGCACCTCGCCCTCGTCGGTCTGGCGGAAAGCGTGGTCCAGCAGGTTGAGCAGGGCCTGGCGCAGGCGCGCCGGATCGCCGCCGATGGTGCGCGGTACCTGCGGCTGGACGAAGCCGATCAGCTCGACGCTCTGCTGTTCGGCGCGGACGCGGAAGATGTCGAGGCACTCCTCGATCAACGCATGCAGGTCGAACTGCACCTCGGCCAGCTCGATCTTGCCGCTCTCCAGGGCGGAGATGTCGAGGATCTCGTTGATCAGCAGCAGCAGTTCGTTGCCCGCGCTGTGGATGGTCTGCACGTAGTCGCGCTGCTTGGCCGACAGCGGGGTGCCGAGCAGCAGTTCGGTCATGCCCAGTACGCCGTTCATCGGCGTGCGGATTTCGTGACTGATGCGCGCGAGGAACTTGGCCTTGCCGGCCTGTTCGGCGCGACTGGTGGCCTCGGCGCGGCTGGCGCTGAGGCGCGCGTGGATGCGTTGGCGCTGGCGCTCGCGCAGCTGCCGGCTATAGAGGTACAGCGCGAGCAGGCTGGCGCCCAGCAGGCTGGCGTTGACCAGCACCGGCAGGCTCGGCCAGGCGCCGCTCAGGCCGAGCAGCAGCGGCAGGGCGCAGAGGGCGGCCGGGATCAGGTTCCGCTGGTCGCCGTTACTGGCGAAGCGCGTCAGGTGGTAGACCCCCAGCATCAGCAGCGAGCCGCACAGGGTGCCGAGCAGCAGCGCCGGATCGAGCTCGGCTGGCAGCCACCCGGCCGCGGCGGACGGCGAGACGAGCAGCGCCAGCAGGGCAACAGGCAAGACCAGCAGCAGGCTGGCGAGCAGGGGCAAGGCAATCCGAAGCCAGCGCACAATCGGGCATCCATTCAGGAGGAGTGGGCGGATTATAGTGAAATGCGCCTGCCAGGAAACGGCGGCGGCATGCGACTGGTCGGGTGGGCTGGACCGCGGCGGGTCCGGCAGAGGGGGCGGCCGGCCACCCGCGCTCCGCGCGGGGACCGGCCGTGGACATCAGCCTTCGCCGCGCTCGCGGGCGATGGCGCGGTAGCCGATGTCGTGGCGGTAGAAGCAGCCGCTCCAGCGGATCTTCTCGGCCAGGCGGTAGGCCTGCTGCTGGGCGTCGGACACGCTGGCACCGATGGCGGTGGCGCACAGCACGCGCCCGCCATTGGTGACGATGCGGTTGGCGGTGTCCAGCGCGGTGCCAGCGTGGAACACCTTGCCGTCCAGCTGGGCGGCTTCGTCCAGACCCTCGATCACGTCACCCTTGGCGTAGTCGCCCGGGTAGCCGCCGGCCGCCAGCACCACGCCGACGGTCGGCCGCGGGTCCCAGGTCGCCTCGACCTTGTCCAGCGCCTTGGCCAGCGCGGCCTCGACCAGCAGCACCAGCGAGGACTCCAGGCGCACCATGATCGGCTGGGTTTCCGGGTCGCCGAAGCGGCAGTTGAACTCGATGACCTTCGGCTTGCCGGCCTTGTCGATCATCAGCCCGGCGTAGAGGAAGCCGGTGTAGACGTTGCCCTCGGCCGCCATGCCGCGCACGGTCGGGTAGATGATCTCGTCCATCACCCGCTGGTGCACTTCGGCGGTGACCACCGGGGCCGGCGAGTAGGCGCCCATGCCGCCGGTGTTCGGGCCGCTGTCGCCGTCGCCGACGCGCTTGTGGTCCTGG
>Ga0209212_1004720_pt1 | contig 16668 bp, 14 predicted proteins | sample RifGroC2_FD_183996 | JGI IMG/M metagenome (GOLD analysis project Ga0209212, IMG submission 183996) | Groundwater microbial communities from Rifle, Colorado, USA - Groundwater C2 (SPAdes) (version 2) | ecosystem: Environmental > Aquatic > Deep subsurface > Groundwater | place: Rifle, Colorado...
CCCAGAAAAATCATTGCTCCCGGAAAACCCTTGATTGTCCGATGCGCTCATTCCCATGCGGCGCGTGGGAATGAGACTAACTCCTCAGCACTGCCAGCATTTTTTCCAGCCGCTTCACCGACACGATCACCGGGGTCTTCAGCTCCTGCGCAAACAGCGACACGCGCAGTTCCTGCAACAGCCAGGCGAATTCGTCCACGCGCTGATCCGGCTTGCCCTGCTGCGCCTGGCGCAACTTCTGCCATGCCTGCGACAGCGGCTGCATCTGCGCCATGCACTGCACATCGCGCGCCGGGTTGGCGCGCAGCTTCTCGATGCGCAGGCCGATCGCCTTGAGGTAGCGAGGAATGTGCTGCAAGCGCTCGTAATGCGTATCACGAATAAACTTCCCGTGCAGCAACCATTCCAGTTGCGCGCGCACATCTTGGTTGGCCTGTGCATGCGCCTTGAGCTGCGGCAAATTTTTCTGTACCGCCTGGTATTCGGTCAGCACATTGCCGACCAGCCGCGCGAGCTCCTGCGCGATCAGCAACAACCGGTTCTTCGCTTCCTTGCCGCGCGCGGCAAATTCCGCTTCACCGGTTGGCAACGGATCGTTCAGGCAGCAACGCTCGAAAGTCATCTCCAGTATCTGCTGCTGCAATTCCTGCTGCGTGCCGCTAAATGGGGAATTGGGTGCCATGAACAACATACCGAGCCGTTGCGCATCCGGCAGGTTTTTCTCCAGATATTTCACCTGGTCTTTAAGCAACAGCATGAACAGGCGGCGCAGCCCGCCGCGATGTGCGATTTGCGCGGCATCGCGCGTATCGAAGGCGCGCAGCACCACCGCATCGCCCTCGTCCACCAGCGCATTGAACAGCGTGACGTTCTGTCCGGCGCGCTTTACCTCGCGTGCCTCTGTAAAGCTGCCGAAGCTCCACGAGGTGTAACGCTGTTCCGAAACGGATTCGCCTTTTTTCCCAGTCGCCGTGCCCGTCACCGCCACGATTTCGTGGGCGACACGCGGCGCAAGCTCGCCGTGCAGTTGCGCGAAGTTGCGCGACATGCCGAGCTGCCGGCCATGCTCATCCACTATGCGAAAGTTCATCAGAAAATGCGGCGGCAACTGTTCGAGGCGGAACGCATCCAGCGGCACGTCGAGCTGTTTCTGTTCACGGATATAGCGTGCCAGCGCCTGCAACAACGGCAGGCTGGAGGCGGGTATTTCCCGACTGAATGCCGCCGCGAATTCCGGTACCGGCACCAGATTACGGCGCAGTTTCTGCGGCAGCGTCTTGACGAGTTGCGCCACCTTCTCCGCCAGGATGCCCGGCACCAGCCACTCGCATCGCGCCGCAGCCACCTGGTTGATCAACGCCAGCGGCACGGTGAGCGTGATGCCGTCGTCATTTTTGCCCGGTGAAAAGTTGTAGCTCAACGCGAAGCTGACGCCGTCGATCTTCATCTGCGGCGGGAACTGGTCGGTGGTGATGCCCGCCGCTTCGTGGCGCATCAGGTCATCTTTTTTCAGATAAAGCAGCCTGGGATTATCCTGTTCCGCTTCCTTGCGCCAGTGCTCAAACGCCGCGCCGTTGTGGATATGTTTTGGCACACGCTCATCGTAGAACGCGAAGATCAGTTCGTCGTCCACCAGCACATCGGGGCGGCGCGCCTTGTGCTCCAGCGTTTCGATATCGGCGATCAGTTTCTGGTTGTGCGCAAAGAACGGCGCGCGCGTGTCGAACTCGCCGCCGACCAGCGCCTGGCGGATAAACACCTCACGCGATTCTGCCACATTCATCGGCCCGTAATGCACGCGCTTCTTTGCGTTCAGCAGCAGGCCGTGCAGCGTGCTGCGCTCGTAAGCGGTGACTTGCGCGGCCTTCTTTTCCCAATGCGGATCGTAATAATGCCGCTTGATCAGATGCGCGCCGACCTCCTCCAGCCACTCCGGCTCAATGCGCGCCACGCAGCGCGCATACAGGCGGTGCGTCTCGATCAGCTCGCCCGCCATCACCCATTTGCTGCCTTTTTTCGCCAGCACCGAATTGGGCGCGATGAAAAATTTGATGCCGCGCGCGCCGAGGTATTCGTTGCCTTCCACGCTCTTCATGCCGATATTGCCGAGCAGGCCGCACAGCAGCGCCTTGTGGATTTGTTCATAGGTCGCGGGTTGTTCATTTCCGCGCATCCCCATCTCCGCGACTTGCGCATGCAACTGCTGATGCAGCTCGCGCCATTCGCGCAGGCGCAGCGGCGACAGGAAATTTTTCCGGCATTCTTCCGCCAGCAGGCGGTTGGATTGCTTGTGCGCCAGCCCCTGCTCGAACCACGCCCACAGCTTCAGATAAGCCAGAAAATCGGAACGCTCATCGGCAAAACGTTTATGCGCGGTATCCGCCGCCTCCTGCCGGTCCAGCGGGCGCTCGCGCGGATCCTGCACCGACAGCGCGCTGGCGATAACGAGGATTTCCGTCAGGCAATGGTACTGCCGCCCTGCCAACAGCAGGCGCGCAATTTTCGGGTCGAGCGGCAGCTTGGCCAGCTCATGCCCCAGCGGGGTGAGTTGCCGCGCCTCGTCAATTGCGTTGAGCTCGGCGAGCAGTTGATAGCCGTCGGCGATCATGCGCGGGCTGGGCGGCTCGATAAACGGGAACTCGGCAATATCACCCAGCTCCAGCGCGCTCATGCGCAGGATCACGGTCGCCAGCGACACGCGGAAAATCTCCGGATCGGTGAATTCGTCGCGTTGCAAGAAATCCGCCTCGTCGTACAGCCGGACGCACACGCCGCTCATCACCCGCCCGCAACGCCCGGCACGCTGGTTGGCGGCGGCGCGCGAGATCTTCTCGATATGCAACTGCTCGACCTTCTGGCGGATGCTGTAGCGGTTCACCCGCGCCAGGCCGCAGTCGATCACATAGCCGATGTTCGGCACGGTCAACGACGTCTCCGCGACATTGGTCGCCAGCACCACGCGGCGCTGCGTGCCGGTCTTGAACACCCGATCCTGCTCCGCCGCCGACAGCCGCGCGAACAGCGGCAGCACTTCGATGCCCCTGTGATGCGCACCCGGGGGATGGTGCTTGCGCAGCGCCTCCGCCGTGTCGCGAATCTCGCGCTCGCCCGGCAGGAACACCAGCACGTCGCCGCGCAGGCCGCCAGCCGCCAGCTCATCCAGCGCGCTGCTCACCGCCTGCGGCACATCCTGCGCCTCGCCTGCGTCGCTGATCTGCAACGGGCGATAGCGCGTCTCGATCGGGTAACTGCGCCCCGACACCTCCAGCACCACTGCGCCAAAATGCGCGGCGAAGCGATCCGCATCCAGCGTGGCCGAAGTGATGATAAGTTTGAGATCGGGGCGGCGCGGCAACATCTGCTTGAGGTAGCCGAGCAGGAAATCGATATTAAGCGAGCGCTCATGCGCCTCATCGATGATCAGCGTGTCGTAATTTCTCAGCAGCGGATCGCTATGAATTTCCGCCAGCAGGATGCCGTCGGTCATCAGCTTGATGCTGGTGTCGGGCGACACCTTGTCGTGAAAACGTATTTTGTAGCCGACCGCACCGCCCAGCTCGGTTTTTAATTCGAATGCGATGCGTGTCGCCACGGTACGCGCCGCCACACGGCGCGGCTGGGTATGGCCGATGCAACCCTGAATACCGCGCCCCAGCGTCAAACAGATTTTCGGCAACTGCGTGGTCTTGCCCGAGCCGGTTTCGCCGCACACAACCACCACCTGGTTAGCGGCAATGGCGCGCGCCAGCTCCTCGCGCTTGCCCACTACCGGCAGATCGGCAGGGAATTCGATTGCCGCAAGGGAATCGAGCCGTGCCTTGCGGCGCATGGCACTCGCCGATAACACGATATTCATGGACAAAGACACCTTATGAAAGACACCTTATGAAAGAAAAAAGGACCCGGTTACCCGAGTCCCTCATCTTAAGCCTGCAACCTGTATTTAAGGTTCAGCGCTCAGTTCAATATCGGCCAGTTTTACTTGACGAATATAACGATGGCGGCGACGGCAAGAATAACTACGGCGATAGGCAACATTGTTGAAAGCATTTGAGCGACCCTCAGATAATTAATAATGGGGCGCGCACAATATCAACTGCATGTATGAATGTCAACTTTTAGGGGGTAAAACAAAAAGGCCTGCATCGCTGCAAGCCCTTGTTTTAATGGTGGGTCGTCACGGACTTGAACCGTGGACCAAAGGATTATGAGTCCTCTGCTCTAACCAGCTGAGCTAACGACCCGTAAGAGATTAGCCTTCGCTGTCGAGGAAGCTCTTGAGCCTCTCGGAACGTGACGGGTGACGCAGCTTGCGCAGCGCCTTGGCTTCGATCTGGCGTATGCGTTCACGGGTTACGTCGAACTGTTTGCCGACTTCTTCCAGCGTATGGTCGGTGTTCATTTCGATACCGAAGCGCATCCGCAATACCTTGGCCTCGCGCTGGGTCAGGCTGTCGAGAATGTCCGCCGTCGCGCCGCGCAGGCTCTCGTAAATGGCTGCATCGATCGGTACGGCGGTATTCGAGTCTTCGATGAAATCGCCCAGGTGCGAATCGTCGTCTTCACCCACTGGCGTTTCCATGGAGATCGGTTCCTTGGCGATCTTCAGAATCTTGTGGATTTTATCTTCCGGCATTTCCATCTTGATGGCCAGAGTCGCCACATCCGGCTCCAGGCCGGTTTCCTGCATGATCTGCCGCGAGATGCGGTTCATCTTGTTGATGGTTTCGATCATGTGTACCGGAATGCGGATGGTGCGCGCCTGATCGGCGATGGAACGGGTGATCGCCTGGCGAATCCACCAGGTTGCGTAGGTCGAAAACTTGTAGCCTCGGCGATATTCGAACTTGTCCACAGCCTTCATCAGGCCGATGTTGCCTTCCTGGATCAAGTCGAGGAATTGCAGACCGCGGTTGGTGTATTTCTTGGCGATGGAAATCACCAGACGCAGGTTGGCCTCAATCATGTCGCGCTTGGCGCGGCGCGCCTTGGCTTCGCCGTTGGTCATCTGCTTGTTGATTTCCTTCAAATCCTTGATCGGGATGCCGACGCGGCGTTCCATATCCAACAGGTGCTGCTGCTGCTCGACAATGGCGTGCTGATAGCGTTCCAGCATTTCGCTGTAAGGCTTCTTCGCCTTCAGTTCCTGCGCGACCCATTGCAGGTTGTCTTCATTGCCCGGAAACACCTTGATAAAATGCGGGCGCGGCATCTTGCCTTTGACCACGCACATCTCCTGAATACTGCGCTCGCTGCGGCGCACCTCTTCAACCAGGCCGCGCATGGTGTCGCACAGCGCATCCACCTGTTTTGCAGAGAAACGGAAGCTCATCAATTCGTCAGAAATGCCGGACTGGAACTTGTCATATTGCTTGCTGCGATAGCCGTATTTTTCGTAAGCCTTGCCCATCTTGGTGAACAGGTCGGCAATCACGGCAAAACGCGCCAGCGCATCGGCCTTTAGCTGCGCCAGATTGGCCGCTGCGGCAGCGGCAGCAGCCTCTTCATCCTCTTCTTCGTCAGCGGCATGATTGTTGGCTTCTTCTGCTTCTTCTGCTTCTTCTGCTTCGTCTGCGGCTTCCGCTTCTTCGTCGCCGGCGGCCGCTTCATCTACGGTCTCCACAAAACCGTCGATCAGCTCATCGATGCGCATCTGATCGTGTTCGATTTTCGTGGCCAACGCCAGGATTTCGGCAATGGTTGCCGGGCACGCGGAGATTGCCTGAATCATGTGCTTCAGGCCTTCCTCGATACGCTTGGCAATCGCAATTTCCTTCTCGCGAGTGAGCAGCTCGACCGTACCCATTTCGCGCATGTACATACGCACCGGGTCGGTGGTGCGGCCGAATTCAGAGTCCACCGTGGACAGCGCGGCTTCTGCCTCCTCGGCGGCATCCTCGTCGGCCGCCGCCGGTGCGGTGTCCGTCATGATCAGCGCTTCGGCATCCGGTGCGACGTCGCAAACCTTGATGCCCATGTCGTTGATCATGCTCGCCACGCCTTCGATCTGCTCGACTTCGAGCATATCCGGCAAGTGATCGTTGATTTCCGCATAGGTCAGGTAGCCGCGCTCCTTGCCCAGCACAATCAAGGCTTTCAGGCGCGTGCGCCGTGCCTCGATATCCTGCTGCTGGTCCACGACCGGCAGCGGGATAGCGATAGCTTGTTTTTTGTCCTGCTTTTTCTTGTCGTTAGGCTTTGCCATATTCAGATTCCCAATTGCGTATTGCGTAATGATGCCGCGCAGAAAAGCGGCGGATTATACCCGATTTCATCAACCATTTCTTAACCTTGTTAGATAGTTAGCCGCGTTGCAGCAGATGCAGGTATTGCTCGCGTTCCGAATCGCTCAGGTTGGTCAAACCGCCTTGCGCCAATTTTGCCTGCAAAACCTGAAACTGCTGCCGGCGTTGCCCTTCATTGAGCCTGCTCATCAACCCGGAAAACTCCGCCACCACGTCAAAATTATCGCCCCAGTTCAACATATCCGCCTCTACCGCCGCAAGGGTTTTCTCATGCGCCGTGCCTTGAAACATTTGCATCAGTGCTGCGCTGCTTGCCTCAAAACCGGCTTCGCGCAGAACATAGAGCACCGCCGCCACCGCCTCGGCTTCAGCGCCGTCGCCATGCCAGTCGGCATGAATTTGTGTGCCCAGTGCAGGCTGCGCAATCAGGCATTGCAGCAATAGCCGATGTGCTGAAGGCGCCGCACGCCCGACTTTCTGGAAGGCCCGAGGCATCGCGCGCGCGACCGGTTTGATTTCATACAGCGCCTCCAGCTCCGCCTGGCTCACCCCGGCGAGCGCCGCGACTTCCTTGCGCAGCAGCAAGGCGGTGGTCGGCGCGGTAATCGCCGTCAGCAACGGTTTGGCGCGCTGCAGCAATTGATTGCGCCCTTCCTGGCTGCGCAAGTCCAGCTCCGCGCTGACTTCGCGCAGTAGGTAGCCAGACAACGGCATCGCCTCGCGCACGCGTTGCTCGAAAGTGTCCTTGCCAAATTCGCGGATGAAACTGTCGGGGTCATGCTCGACCGGCAGGAACAGGAAGCTGATGCGCTTGCCGTCCTGCAAATAGGGCAGCGCGTTTTCCAGCGCGCGCCAGGCCGCTTTTTGCCCCGCCTTGTCGCCGTCGAAACAGAATACGATTTGTTCGGCAAGGCGCAGCAATTTCTGCACATGATGTGGCGTAGTCGCCGTGCCCAGCGTTGCCACGGCATATTCCACACCGTGCTGCGCCAGCGCGACCACATCCATGTAGCCTTCCACCACCAGCACCCGCTGCCCGCCGCGGATGGCTTTTTGCGCCTGGAACAGACCGTACAACTCGCGGCCTTTTTCGAACAGCGGCGTTTCCGGCGAATTGAGATATTTGGGCTCTCCCTTGTCCAACACCCGCCCGCCGAAGCCGATGACCTGGCCGCGCACATTGATGATGGGGAACATGATGCGGTCGCGGAAGCGGTCATAACGCTTCCCCTCGTCGCCGGCGATCACCAATCCGGTCTCGGCCAGCGCATCGCTCTGGTAATCGGAAAATGCGGCAACGAGATTTTGCCAGGCGTCCGGCGCGTAACCGATGCCGAATTTTGCCGCGATTTCGCCGCTCAATCCGCGCTGTTTGAGGTAATCGATTGCGCGCGGCGACTGCTTGAGTTGCTCGCGGTAATAGCGCGTGGCGGCTTGCATCACCTCATACAAATCCGGCGCAACTTTTTGCCAGATTTTTTTCTGGTCATCGCCTGCGACGGGGTGCTCACGGGGAACCTCCAAACCGACGTTGCGCGCCAACTCCTCGATCGCCTCGACATAGCCGAGCCCGGCATGTTCCATGACGAAGCCGATCGCCGTGCCATGCGCGCCGCAGCCGAAGCAATGGTAAAACTGTTTGGACTGGCTGACGGTAAACGAGGGGGATTTTTCGTTGTGAAACGGGCAGCAGGCGACAAAATTCGCGCCGGCCTTCTTGAGCGGCACGTACCGCTCGACCACGTCCACGATATCGAGACGATTCAGCAGGTCTTGAATAAAACTTTTCGGAATCAAGCCCGCACCTTTCATCACTGCCGGCAAAGCGCCGGCGGAACGGTTAACCGGGAATTATTTGCCGAGTTGCGCCTTGATCAGAGCAGAAACCTTGCCCATGTCGGCGCGTCCGGCCAATTTGGGTTTGAGCATACCCATCACTTTGCCCATATCTTGTGGACTGGCCGCGCCGGTTGCGGCAATCGCCTCGGCCACGGCGGAGGCGATTTCGCCTTCGCTGAGCTGCTGCGGCATATAGGTGGCCAATACACTCATCTCGAATTTTTCGACATCCGCCAGATCCTGGCGGCCCGCCGCTTCATATTGACTGATGGAGTCGCGCCGCTGCTTGTTCATCTTTTCGATGATGGCGACTACATCCGCATCCGACAACTCGATACGCTCATCCACCTCACGCTGCTTGATGGCGGCGAGCAACAGACGAATCGCCCCGAGGCGCGCCGTATCCTTGGCGCGCATCGCGGTTTTCATGTCATCGGTGATTTGCTGTTTGAGACTCATGGGCGCTTCTATAAATCCAGATTTCATTCCAACTGCGTCGTTGCTCATAAATTTTCTTGCTTGCATATAAACCATATGCGGCGCGGCGAAAATTTTTTCGCGTCTTGCATTTGGACGAACTCTGAATTTCTAGAAGCGCCCAAATATCGAAACCAACCGCTGCGCCAAAAGCAGGCGCGGCAGATCGGCAAACCCCAAGTTAGTAAAGTTTGGGAGGAAGAGTTTGGCTGCGCAGGCGCTTGTAATGGCGCTTTACGGCGGCAGCCAGCTTGCGCTTGCGCTCTGCGGTAGGCTTTTCGTAAAACTCGCGGGCGCGCAGATCGGTCAGCAGACCGGTTTTTTCCACGGAGCGCTTGAAGCGACGCATTGCGACTTCAAACGGCTCGTTTTCTTTAACTCGTACAGTTGTCATGAACTAAACTACCTTCCACCAAAAATTTGAGGGCGCGATTCTAGCAAAATGCCTTGCCCCCCACAACCTGAATTTAACTGACCGTTATCCGCGCAAATTTGCGCTTGCCGACCTGCGCCACCACCACCTTGCCGGCCTCGACCACAGCGGCCTTGTCGTTGACGCGCTCGCCGTCCAGCTTGACCGCGCCCTGCTGGATCATGCGCATCGCCTCGGAAGTGCTTTCCACCAGCCCGGCCTGCTTGAGCAGTTGCGGCACGACGATGCCGCCGCCAGATGCGGAAACGCTGATTTCCGGCATATCGTCCGGCAACACGCCATGGCGGAAGCGCGCTTCGAATTCCGCCAGCGCGGCTTCGGCAGCCTGTTGCGAATGGAAGCGCGCGATGATTTCCTGCGCCAGCAATACCTTGATGTCGCGGGGATTGCGTCCTGCGGACACCTCTTCGCGCCAGCCGGCGATCTCGCCGATGCTGCGGAACGACAGCAATTCCAGATAGCGCCACATCAGTTCGTCGGAAATCGACATCAGCTTGCCGAACATCTCCTGCGGCGCATCGGTGATACCAATATAGTTGCCCAGCGACTTGGACATTTTATTCACGCCGTCCAGCCCTTCCAGCAGCGGCATGGTGAGCACACACTGCGCCGGCTGCCCGTAATGTTTTTGCAGCTCGCGCCCCATCAACAGGTTGAATTTCTGATCGGTGCCGCCCAGCTCGATGTCCGCCTTGAGCGCCACGGAATCATAGCCCTGCACCAGCGGATAAACGAATTCGTGGATGGCGATCGGCTGGTTGCTTTTGTAGCGCTTGCCGAAATCGTCGCGCTCCAGCATCTGCGCCACGGTATGCGTGGCCGCCAGCTTGATCAAGTCCACCGCGCTGAATTTGTCCATCCAGGTCGAGTTGAACACAATCTCGGTCTTGTCCGGGTCGAGCACCTTGAACACCTGGTCGCGGTAGGACTGGGCGTTTTCCAGCACCTGGTCACGCGACAGCGGCGGGCGGGTCGTGTTTTTGCCGGTCGGATCGCCGATCATGCCGGTGAAATCGCCGATCAGGAACAGCGCGTGATGCCCCAGATCCTGCAACTGGCGCATCTTGTTGAGCAGCACGGTATGGCCGAGGTGCAAATCCGGCGCGGTCGGGTCGAAACCCGCCTTGACACGCAGCGGGCGGCCAGATTTCAGTCTTTGCTTTAGCTCCTCTTCAAGCAGCAGCTCATGGGCACCGCGCTTGATCAGCGCCAATGCATCGGCTTGTATTTTTTCTGGAGATGTCATTTCAGTCATATTCGTTATCAATTCAAATTCGGAAAAACCAAATTACCGTTCATTCTCGTTTCTCAACCGCTTGTCGCTCAGGTTTCACCGCTCGATTTTTTCGAGCCCCATCTATCAGCCCGGTTTTGAGGGAATGCTCCTTTCTGGTAAAGTGCGCACCAGTCAAAAACGCAGCGCGTTACAAAAACAAGATCAAGCAACTCAAGGAGGCGCGAATGTTAACCCAAAATCTGCACAGCCAAGAACGCAAAATGCCGGAAGGCAAAAAAAAGCTGCGCTGGCTTGTCACGCTATCCACCATGCCGTTGCTGGGCGTGGTCACCGCTTTCGGGCTGGTGCCGCAAAGCGATCTTGGCCTGGATTCGACCAAAATTGCCATCGAACAAATCGCTTTGCCCAAAGCCGCCCCCGGCGCAACCACTGCCGCCAGTTTCTGGCACAACGAACATGTGCGGCGCGGCGACACCGTGGCCGAATTGTTGCGCCGCCTGAATGTTGAGGATACCGCTGCCAGCGCCCATTTGCGCACTGCCAGTGAAGCGGAATCGTTCCGCAAGCTGGCTGTCGGCCGCGAAGTGCAAGCCGAAACCGATGCCGCTGGCGGACTCATTGCATTGCGTTACCCGGGCGATAACAACGCGCAAATCGTGATTAAAAAACAGGGCGATGGTTACACAACCCGCACCCTGCCGGCACAACTGGAAAAGCGCTTGTTTGTACGCACCGGCGAAATAAAGACCAGTTTATATGCCGCCACCGACGCAGCAAACATGCCGGAAGCCGCCGCCAACCAGTTAGCCGAGATTTTTAGCGGCGATATCGACTATTACCATGATTTGCGCAAAGGCGACAAATTCACCGTGGTGTATGAAATGACCTACAGCAACGGCGCCCTGGTGCAGACTGGCCGCATCCAGTCGGCCGAATTCATCACTCAAGGACAAGCCTACCGCGCGGTATATTTTCAAAGCGATGAACAACACGGTGACTACTACACCCCGGAAGGCAAGAGCATGCGCAAGGCCTTCTTGCGTTCACCCATTGAATTTTCGCGCGTAAGCTCCGGTTTTACCAATTCGCGTTTTCATCCGGTGCTGAACAAATGGCGTGCGCATAAAGGCGTGGACTTCGCCGCCCCGATCGGCACAAAAGTCAAAGCGACTTCAGACGGAGTCGTCTCATCCTTCGGCAGGCAGGGCGGTTATGGCAACTTCATCACAATCAACCATCAAGGGCGTTTAACCACCGTGTATGGTCATTTGTCGCGCTTTGCCAAGGGATTGCACCGCGGCCAACGCGTGGTGCAGGGCGACGTGATCGGCTATGTCGGCATGACCGGCATGACCACCGGCCCGCACCTGCACTATGAATTCAAGATCGACGGCCAGCAACGCGATCCGCTGCGCGTCGCGCTGCCGGATGCGCAACCGGTCGATGCTGCGAACAAGGCCGCGTTTCAATTGGTGGCGGATAATTTCGTGGCACGCCTGAATTTGTTGCGCAATACCAATCTCGCCCAACTCGATTAACTATCCTGTGCAGCACCCGCCGGAACTGTATGTGGGTTTGATGTCCGGCACCAGCCTGGACGGCATTGATGTTGTCCTTGTCGATCTGGGCAAGGCGCAACCCAGGCTGCTCACCAAGCACTATTCCCCCTTCGACGATACACTGAGGAACGACCTGCTGGCGTTGCACCAATCCGGCCACAACGAACTGCACCGGACGCAACTGGCCGGCAATCAACTGGCGCGGCTCTATGCCGCAGCAGTCAACGCGCTGCTCAGCGCAGCAAACTCATCAAACGCAAAAATCAAGGCCATCGGCTGCCACGGCCAAACCATCCGCCACCGCCCCGAACACGGCTACACGCTGCAAATCGGCAACGCCGCACTGCTCGCCGAACTGACCGGCATCACCGTGGTCAGCGACTTCCGCAGCCGCGACATCGCCGCCGGCGGGCAAGGAGCACCGTTGGTTCCCGCATTTCATGACAAGGTACTGCGCCACCCCGGCAGCCACCGCGTCATCGTCAACATCGGCGGTATCAGCAACCTGACCAACCTGCCGCCTGATGCCGCCACCTCCGGCTTCGACTGCGGCCCCGGCAACTTGCTGATGGACGCTTGGTGTATGCAATGCCTCGGCAAGCCTTACGACGACAACGGCGCATGGGCGGCATCGGGAAAAATGCTGCCCGCATTACTGGAAAAAATGCTCGACGAGCCGTTCTTCGCCCTGCCGCCGCCCAAAAGCAGCGGGCGCGATCTGTTCAATGCGGAGTGGCTACGCGGCAAACTGCAAGGCGACGAATTGGCGGAGGACGTGCAAGCCACCCTGCTGGAACTGACCTGCCGCACCATCGCACAAGCCATCCGGCAACACTGCGCCAACGCAACGGAAATCTATCTGTGCGGCGGCGGCGCGCACAACTCAACCCTGCGTCACCGCCTCGCCGCCCTGCTGCCGGGCAGCAGCATACAAACCACCGATATCCTCGGCGTGGATGGCGATTATCTGGAAGCCATCGCCTTCGCCTGGCTGGCGCAACAAACCCTGCACGGCAAACCCGCCAACCTGCCGCTGGTCACCGGCGCAAAACATCCGTGCATTCTGGGCGCAATCTACCCCGCATAAATGCAAACGGGGCGCGTTGCGCCCCGTAGCCTTCCAGCCGATCAATGGCCTAAACTGAAAACGACGAACCGCAGCCGCAGGTAGAGGCAGCCCCCGGATTTTTGATGACGAACTGCGAGCCTTCCAAGCCTTCCGAATAGTCGATTTCCGAGCCGGCCAGATACTGGAAGCTCATCGGGTCGATCAGCAGTTGCACGCCGTTCTTGGTCATCACGGTATCGTCTTCGTTGACCTCTTCATCGAAGGTAAAACCATACTGGAACCCTGAACAACCTCCGCCGCTGACGAACACGCGCAGCTTGAGATCGGTGTTGCCTTCTTCCTCGATCAATTGTTTGACCTTGTTGGCCGCGTTGTCGGTAAAGGTCAACGGATCAAGTGTTACATTTTCCGGTGTTTCGGTTGCCGGTGTTTCTGTCACTGCGTTCATGTTTATCTCCTTAATAAATTATTCACCGCTATTCAATTTGAATGCCACAACTTTGTCCTGCGCTGCGACGTTACTGTGTATCAGGCGGCCTTCAACGATTGCGCCCAACTGGATTTCCAGCGTTTTGTAATGCACATCGCCATTGACCTTGGCTTTGCTCTGCAGTTCCAGGTATTCGCTGGCAGATACCGGGCCGCTGGTCGTGCCATTGATGACCAGATGGGTGACGTTGATCTCGCCGTTCACCTGCGCATGCTCGCTCAGCACCAGTGTGCTCGGCTTGCCCGGCGTTGCGACCACGTTACCGTTCACCTGCCCGTCGATGCGCATCCCGCCGCTGAAATTCAAATTGCCTTCGATGGTCGTTCCCGCGCCGATCAGTGAATCGATACGGCTTTGCGGTTTACTGTGTTTTTTGCCAAACATAAACCCTCCTCATGCCCAATTTTTTATGACAGACTGACACTTTGCCGTGCTTTCGGCTCGCTCGCGCCCTGCTCAAATATCCGCACTTGTACACTTTCCAGCTGGGCATCCTGCGGCAACTGGATGCTTTGCTCAACGCGCTGATAATACTTGAAACTGAGCTGAAATTGGGCGTTCCCTGACGCGTCTTGTGGAAATAAATACGTCGTCCGCACCCCGTTGCTCAGCACCGTGGCAACCAGCTGATAGCTGCCGCTAAATTCCTTGGCGCGCTGCCCGCTCTGCACCAGCAACATGCGCAGATGATATTCGCCGGGCATTTTGTCCCGCTCCAGCCTCAGGCGATGCACTCCCAGATCGCCTTCCTTGCCGCGCATCGCGGTGAGGTTTTGAAAAAACGCCAGATCCTCCTGAAGACGGCCATTTTCGTCCGACAGGTTTTTTAACTGCTTGGAAATTTCCTGGCTGCTGGCCTGCTCCATCTGAATTTGCCGCTCATATTGCGCAACCTGACTGTTCAGTTGCGTATTTTCCATCCCCAGCCTGGCTGTCTGCTCACGCAATTTAGTCAATTCCTGCTGGGCTTCCCCGCGATGAAATCCCGCAAATTCCAGCCCGCTGCCATAAGCCCACCAAGCCAACCCCAACGCCGCCAGCACGAAGGGCACCGTCAGGCTCCAGCGCAAATACCACGGAATATGCAGCCGCACCGACAGTTTCGGTGCGGAAATGCCAAAGCTGCGTTTAACGCGCCGCCACATCTCAGGGGAGCAACGGCACGTTATTCAGGGCGTTAGCCTCCGGCAGGCCGAACATGAGGTTCATGTTCTGTACCGCCTGCCCGGCCGCCCCCTTGACCAGATTATCGATCACCGACAACACCACCACCGTATCACCGCCCTGCGGCCGGTGCACCGCGATGCGGCAACAGTTCGCACCGCGCACCGAACGGGTTTCAGGATGGCTGCCGGCAGGCATCACGTCCACGAACGGCTCATCGGCATAACGCTGTTCAAACAACGCCTGCAAATCCACCTCGCGTGTCAACCTGCCATACAGCGTGGCATGAATGCCGCGGATCATCGGGGTCAGGTGCGGCACGAAGGTCAGGCCGACCGGATTACCGGTCACGCGCGCCAGCCCTTGTTTGATTTCCGGCAAATGGCGATGCCCCGCCACGCCATAAGCCTTGAAGTTGTCCGCTGCCTCGGAAAACAGCGTGGCGATTTCCGCCTTGCGTCCCGCGCCAGAAACTCCCGACTTGGCATCGGCAATCAAACTGTTCGGTTCGATCACGCCCGCTTCCAGCAACGGGATGAAGCCCAGTTGCACCGCCGTCGGATAGCAGCCCGGATTGGCGACCAGCCGTGCCGATTTTATTTTTTCGCGATTCATTTCCGGCAAGCCATATACCGCCTCGCCCACCAGATCGGGGCAGGCGTGAGGCATGCCATACCATTTTTCCCATGCGGCGATATCCTGCAAACGAAAATCGGCGGCCAGATCGATCACTTTCACGCCCGCATCCAGCAGCGTACGCGCCTGCTGCATGGCAATGCCGTTCGGGGTGGCGAAGAACACCAGGTCACATTGCTCCAGACGCGCTTCATCGGGATGGGTAAACGGCAAGTCCATATAACCGCGCAAGCTGGGAAACATCTGACTGACCGGCGTACCGGCATCGGCACGCGAAGTAATCACTTGCAACGCTACCTGCGGGTGTGCCGCCAGCAGGCGCAGCAACTCAACGCCGGTATAACCTGTCCCACCAACTATGCCAACCTTAATCATTGCAGCCTTCCTTAAAAACGCTTCACATCATACAACAAAACTCCAATGCAAAAGCCGCCCGGAGGCGGCTTTGCGATACATCCAACCAAGCCTTAACGCTTGGAGAACTGCTTCCTGCGGCGTGCCTTGCGCAAGCCAACTTTTTTACGTTCCACTTCGCGCGCATCGCGGGTCACCAGGCCGGCGTGCTTCAACACGGGCTTGAACGAAGCATCGTAGTCAATCAATGCGCGGGTAATGCCATGACGCACCGCACCTGCCTGGCCTGATTCGCCACCACCGGAAACGTTTACCATGATGTCGAATTTGGTCAGAGTTTCGGTCAATGTCAGCGGTTGACGCACGACCATGCGGCCGGTTTCGCGGGAGAAAAATTCATCCACCGGCTTGTCGTTCACGACGATGTCGCCCTTGCCCGGCTTCATAAACACCCGCGCCACTGCACTCTTGCGACGGCCGGTTCCGTAGTTGTAATTCACGCTCATGGTTAAGCCTTCAATAAATTAACTGGTTTCGGTTGCTGCGCTTCATGCGGATGCGTCGCACCGGCATACACCTTCATCTTGCGCAGCATTGCATAGCCCAGCGGGCCTTTGGGCAACATGCCCTTGACCGCTTTTTCCAGCACACGGCTCGGATGGCGCGCCTGTAGCTTGGCAAAATTAGTGGTATACAAACCGCCCGGATAACCGGTGTGGCGATGATACAACTTGGCTTCCGCCTTGTTGCCGGTCACGCGCAGCCTATCCGCGTTGACCACGACGACAAAATCGCCGGTATCCACGTGCGGCGTGTAAATCGCCTTGTGTTTGCCGCGCAAACGCGCAGCAATTTGTGCGGCCAAACGACCCAGCACCTGATCGGCTGCGTCAACCAGAAGCCAGTCGTGCTGGACTTCCTCGGCTTTGGCGGAGAATGTTTTCATGGCCATAATTCCTAAAAATTCTTTAAAGTAAACCTCGAAGGGCGCGCATTCTAAGTCGGGCATCCTCCCCTGTCAAACGAAAGTTGCCCCAAGGGTGCATTCGAAAGTGGTGGACGCCATTCAAGCGGCGAGTGCATCCCAGTAGGAGTGCCAGCAGTGGTTGGCGCGGGCGGTACGCAGATTGAGCATCGCTTGGGCATTGTCCTTGTTCCACCAGGC
>Ga0209212_1004724_pt1 | contig 16654 bp, 13 predicted proteins | sample RifGroC2_FD_183996 | JGI IMG/M metagenome (GOLD analysis project Ga0209212, IMG submission 183996) | Groundwater microbial communities from Rifle, Colorado, USA - Groundwater C2 (SPAdes) (version 2) | ecosystem: Environmental > Aquatic > Deep subsurface > Groundwater | place: Rifle, Colorado...
CCCCCGCGACACCGGCTGGAGCGTGGTCTGGGTCGCTCCGGTGGTCTGGACGGCGGTGGAGAAATTCTGGCCCGAGATCTTCCCCAATTACCTGGGCGCCAGCCAGTACCGGCTCCCCTATCTGACCCAGATTGCCGAAGTCACCGGGATTCTCGGCGTCAGCTTCCTCGTGGTGTACATTAACGCCACCATCTACTCGGCGCTCTCCTGGTGGATCGAGAGCCGGCGTCTACCCTGGCGCCAGTTGGGCGTATTTGCCGCAGTCCTTGCGTCGGTGCTGGTTTTCGGCGCCGTGCGCGTCGGCACCGTGGACCGTCAGGCGGCCTCCGCGGAAAGGCTGACCATCGGGCTGGTCCAGGCCAACAGGGGGGCCGCGGACAAGCATATCGACCCGGAAACGGTGCTGCGCGAGCATCAGGAGATGACGCGCGAACTGGCGGCCAGGCAGGGAGTGGACCTGATCGTTTGGCCCGAAGGTGTCTGCAGGATCGCCCTCTCCTCCCGCGACAGCCGGCTCCCCTACGAGCTACTGGGGCAGACGGGGACGCCGATGCTGCTGGGAGCCTGCCTGCGCATGGGGGAGAACGACTCGGTACGCTACTTCAACAGCGCCCTTCTGACCGATGCCGGCGGCACCATCGTGGGGAGCTACGACAAGACCATCCTGGTTCCCTTCGGGGAGTACATCCCCATGGGCGAGATGTTTCCCCAGCTTTACTCCTGGTCCCCCTACGTGAGCAGGTTCTGGCCCGGCGAAAGCGAGGAGCCGCTGGTGCTGGGCCGGCATCTGCTTTCGGTGAACATCTGCTACGAAGACATCTTTCCGGGTCACATCCGCAAGCTGATGCGGGGCGGGCGCGAAGGGCGCATCCCGCAGGCGATGATCAACCTGACCAACGATTCCTGGTACGGCAACTCCACCGAGCCGGTGGAACACCTGGCCCTGGCGAGCTTCCGCTCCATCGAAACGCGCCGCCCCTTGGTGCGTGTCACCAACACGGGCATCTCCGCCTTCGTGGACCCGGTGGGGCGGATCGTAAGCCGCACTGGTGTCTGGACCCGTGAGCTGTTGGTCGACCGGGTACCCCTCATGAGCGGGCGCACCACCTACATGGTGCTGGGCGACTGGCTGGCCTGGCTCTGCGCCCTGATCTGCGCAGCAGGGATCGTGCAGGCTTACCGCAGCCGTAGCTAATCACCTTGGTGGTTGCATCTTTACAAGCAAATGAGAGAATATATCCCTATCGGTTAACCTAAGGAGGTGGGGAGTGGCCCCACGTGTTCCTTCCGGCTGGCCGATCGCGGCATCTCTTCAAAGGACAGACAGGTTCTGATGACAAAAGCTAACGAAAAGGCAGAAAAGGCAGGCGAGTCACCTTCCGATCTCAACAGGGGCAATACCTCTCCACTGGGCGCCACCGTTTTCCCTGGCGGCGTGAACTTCAGCGTCTTCGCCAGGGACTGCACCGGGATAGAGCTTTTGCTGTTCGACCGGGCCGAGGACGCCAAGCCCTCCCGCGTGATCCCGCTCGATCCCCGGGAAAACCGCACCTATCATTACTGGCATACCTTTGTTCCCGGCATCGGAGCCGGCCAGCTCTACGGCTACCGCGTGGCCGGTCCCTTCGACCCTCAGCGCGGACGCCGCTTCGACCCGGGCAAGCTCCTGATCGACCCTTACGGCCGCGCGATTGCGGTGCCCGTGGGGTACAATCGCGCCGCTGCCTGTGTGCCGGGCGACAACCTGCAGGTCGCCATGAAGAGCGTGGTCGCCGACCCGCGCGGCTATGACTGGGAGGGGGACCTGCCTTTAAAGCGCCCCTATTCCAGCACCGTCATTTACGAGATGCATGTCGCGGGTTTCACCAGGCATCCCTCTTCCGGCGTTTCGGAGGCCCAGCGGGGCACCTACGCCGGCCTGATCGAGAAGATCCCCTACCTGCAGGATCTGGGCGTCACCGCGGTCGAGCTTTTGCCGGTCTTCCAGTTCGATCCGCACGATGCACCTGACGGGCTGGGCAACTACTGGGGTTACAGCCCGATTTCCTTCTTCGCGCCCCATGCCGGTTTCAGCTCCCGCCACGATCCGCTGGGTCCCCTGAACGAGTTCCGCGACATGGTCAAGGCGCTGCACCGCGCCGGCATCGAGGTGATCCTGGACGTGGTATTCAACCACACCTCCGAAGGTGACCATCAGGGGCCCACCTTCTGTTTCCGGGGCTTCGCCAACGACGTCTACTACAGCCTCACCCCGGACGGCAGTTACATCAACCACACCGGCTGCGGCAACACCCTGAACGCCAACCACCACGTGGTACGCCGGCTCATCATCGACAGCCTGCACTACTGGGTCAAGGAGATGCACGTCGACGGCTTCCGCTTCGATCTGGCATCCATCCTGTCGCGCGACGGCGAGGGGCGCCCGCTCAAGAACCCGCCCATCCTCTGGGACATCGAGTCGGACCCGGCGCTGGCCGGCATCAAGCTGATCGCCGAGGCCTGGGACGCCGGGGGGCTGTACCAGGTGGGGAGCTTCATCGGTGACAGCTGGAAGGAATGGAACGGTGAGTTCCGCGACGACGTGCGCCGCTTTATCAAGGGAGACGAGGGGGTGGTGTCCCGGTTTGCGGCCCGGCTTCTGGCCAGTCCCGACATCTATGGGCACCAGGAGCGGGAGCCCGAGCAGAGCATCAACTTCGTCACTTGCCATGACGGCTTCACCATGAACGACCTGGTCTCCTACAACACCAAGCATAACGACGCCAACAGCGAGCAGAACCGGGACGGCTCCGACGCCAACCTGAGCTGGAACTGCGGTATCGAGGGGCCCATCGACGATCCGGCCATCGAGGCGCTGCGCAACCGCCAGGTGAAGAACTTCATGGCCGTCACCCTGCTGGCCCTGGGGACCCCGATGATCTTGATGGGGGACGAGGTGCGCCGCACCCAGTGGGGCAACAACAACGCCTACTGCCAGGACAACGAGATCAGTTGGTTCGACTGGAGGAAGTTCGATGCCCACTCGGATATCCACCGTTTCACCCGTGAGCTGATCAAGGCCCGGCTGATGCACAGCGACTCGGTCCTGGAGGACCTGACCCTGAACCAGCTCCTGGGGCAGGCGCGGCTCGAGTGGCACGGCGTGCATCTGGGGACGCCGGACTGGAGCCACCAGTCGCACAGCATCGCCCTGACCGCCTGGAGCGTTTCTAAGCTGGTCGTGTTCCATTACATGGTCAATGCCTACTGGCAGCCGCTCCGGTTTCAGCTCCCCTCTCCGGAGAAGCTTCCAGGCGGCACCTGGTATCGCTGGATCGACACCTCGCTCCCGTCGCCCCAGGACATCGTGCCGTGGGACGCGCTGCCCGTGGTGCGGGAAGAGAGCTACCTTGTGCCCGAGCGCTCCCTCTCCGTCCTGATCGCCAAGAGCCCCGCGCCGCGGCGCCGCTAGCTGAAAGGCCTTTGGCCTTGCCTCTGAAGGAGGTTCCCCATGTCCTCCGTTTTCGGCACTCAATTCAAGGTTTCCACCTTTGGCGAAAGTCACTGCCCGGCCGTCGGGGCGATCGTGGACGGTTGCCCTCCGGGAATGCAGCTCACCGAGGCCGACATCCAGCCCCAGTTGGACCGGCGCCGCCCGGGACAGAGCGATCTGACCACCCCGCGCGACGAGCTGGACCTGGTCACCATCCTCTCCGGCGTGGAAAACGGTATCACCCTGGGGACCCCGATCGGGCTCATGGTGCAGAACCGCGACCAGCGCCCGGGCGACTACCAGGAGATGCTGACCATCCCCCGCCCCTCCCATGCCGACTACACCTATCAGATGAAGTACGGCCACCGCGCCGCAAGCGGCGGCGGCAGGGCCAGCGCGCGCGAGACCATCGGAAGGGTGGCCGCCGGAGCCATAGCCGAGAAGTTTCTCCTGGAGCGTTTCGGTGTGCAGATCGTGGCCTGGGTGGACAGCGTGGGGCACATCGAGGGTGGCGCCGTCGACATGGAGGCCATCACCCGCCAGATGGTGGACGCAAGCATGGTCCGCTCGGTCAACCCGCTCACCGCCCGGGCGATGGCGGAGTTGATCGCAGGCGTCCGGGACAACAACGACTCGGTGGGGGGAGTGGTCGGATGTGTCTGCAGGAATGTCCCGGTAGGGCTGGGGGAGCCCGTTTTCGACAAGCTGGAGGCGATGCTGGCTCACGCCATGCTGTCGGTTCCGGCCTCCAAGGGATTCGAGATCGGCTCTGGCTTCGCAGGGAGCAGGATGCTGGGCAGCGCCCATAACGACCCGTTCGTGCAAAAGGGAGAGCGCCTGGGCACGTCAACCAATTACAGCGGCGGCGTCCAGGGAGGGATCTCGAACGGCGAGTCCATCTATTTCAGGGTAGCGTTCAAGCCTCCGGCCACCATAGCGCTGAAGCAGAGCACCGCGACCTTCGACGGCGCCCAAGCCGAGCTGGAAGCGAAGGGGCGCCATGACCCGTGCATCGTGCCGAGGGCGGTGCCGATAGTCGAGAGCATGGCGGCGCTGGTGATCATGGATCTGCTGTTGCGGCAGGAGAGCCGGGAGAGGGTGCGGAAGTAGGTCGGGTTGGAAGAGGTCGCGCCAGAAGAGGTCGGGTTGGAAGTAAGTCGGGTCAGAAGATGCCGGATCAGAAGCTGCCCGGATCAGAAGCTGGCCGCGTCAGAAGTAGGTCGCGTCAGAAGTAGGTCGGGTTAGCCCCGGAGAAGGGTAACCCGACCTGAGTGACGAGATGAGATGGGTGGGGCTGGGGTCGGACTACTGGCCGCAGGCCTCCTGAAGCACGTACCACATCCGGGTCTCGGGCGGGATCGCCTCCAACTCGGTGACAGACGAAAGATCCGTCGACCTCAGGGGGGTGCCGTCTTCGGCAAGGTGGGCCGCGCTCAGAAGCCGGCTTTCCCTCTCCCCGCACACCAGGTCGTGAACGTAGCGCGATTCGTACAGCTTATCCATCCCTTTATACTTCGACAGCACCTTCAGTGCTTCCGCCTTTCCTTCCTCGGAATAGACAACCCGCGTCACCACACGGACCATCCCCTCCTGGGGTTTTGTCGTGCCGTTCTTGTCATAGAAGAAGGTGGATTCCATGTTGTCGTCCAACTCCACCCAATTCGGTCCGGCACAGAAGGCCGAAGGCGCAAGAGTCGCGCCGATAGTCAAAAGCATAAAGACAAAGATACCTGCAAAAGATAAGCTTTTCATGGTGCCTGCTTCCTCCGGTTAACTGGTTATAGTGCCTGGCGGCTCACCCCTGTGAGCTCTTTGATCCATTGTCTCCATCTCTTCCGCTCTAGATTTCAGCCCGCGCAACTCGCTCTCGAGATCCGCGATTATCTCCTCTTCCCCCCCCACGATTCCTTGCACCTTGAACGACTTCCGCTGCAGTTCAAGATCATATTCAAGGTGCTGCGGCGCAACCGGGCTCTGCCTGGCGCTGCGTACGATCCTAATTACGATCTTTCCGGTGAATCGGGGGTGTTCCAGAAGCTCGTGGTCAATTTCGCTGTCATAGGGCTTCACGGTGATCCGTTCTTTTACCAGTTCTCCGTGCAGCTTCAACTCTCGGAGTATCACGTCGTCAGTCTTTTCCACGATGCGCATCTCGGAGACACCCGGCGTGAAGCGCTCTGGATGCAGCAACCTGTCCAAGAGCAGGTTCCAGATCGTGTCATGTTCTGCATGTACAAGAACTTGCAAGGTCCTGACTAGCATAATATGCCTCCCTGAAAACTTTAGATAGTAGAGCAGTTAATCTGTCTAATTCACGAGTCCGGTAACATAAAGCTGCTGCAGAACAGATAGGCTTCAAAACTGCTCAATTATAGTCTGACATGCCGCATGGTCAAGGGCCGTTATTGTGGGGAGGGGGAGTTGGGATGCCTCAGATTGACAGGCTACAGCCGGAGGATAAACTGGCGTGGTTGGCTGGGGCTGGAGTCGCATGGTTCGTATGGACAACCTGCAGGAGTTCAAGCGGAGGCTGCCATGTCAGGAACTGAAACAGCGGTAAAGATGCTGCAGAGCAGGCATCCCATCCTGGTCTTATCGCCGGCGCAGTATCCGGAAGGACAGACAAGTTTTTTGACCGCTTCGTAAGCAAGAAACAGAAGAGGCGGGACCGGCGGCTGCGCGAGGCCTCGGCCCATCAGATGGCGGGACCCTACTTCGCCTCGAAGATCCTGGGCAAGAGGCTGAACGAGCGGCAAAAGAGGCGCTCGCGTCTGGTGTTCAGCGTCGCCTACGGCCTGGGGTGGGGGCTCATCCACGGCAGTCTGAGGAGAAAGTTCCCCACCCTCACCCTCTGGGCCGGGCTTCCCTTTGCCGTTCCCTTCTTCTTCGCCTGCGACGGCTTCATCGCGCCGCTGCTGGGTGTGTCACCTAAGCTGCGCCGAATCCCTTGGCAGCCCAGCGTGAAGGAGATGGGGAACCACATCGCCTGGACCGCTGTCGCCGAAGTGATCCACCGGCTGGCGGCGCCGAGGAGAGGAGAAAAGCTGGGCGCATAACGATCCAGCAGGGGCTACTCCCTTTCCCCATCATGAGGCGGCTGGAGGGCTTCCCCCTCCTGGCCCTCCCCCTCTGGGGGAGGGGAACTCAAACCAACACTTCTTGCGGTTTGGTACGGCTTTCAGCATTCGCCCCTGCCGCGCTGACTCCCGTAGGGGATTCGCCCCTGCTGCGCCGACTCACGTAAGGGATTCGCCCCTGCCGTGCTGACTCCCGTAGGGGCGAACCTTGTGTTCGCCCGCCTGAACAACCAACCGCAACCACGGGGAGGAAGTTGTCCATCTAGCCCCCTCCCTTGATGGGAGGGGCTGGGGGAGGGTGAAAGTAAGAGCCAGGAGGAGGGACTATGGCCAAGAGAGCAGGTGTGATGACGCGCGAACTGCCGCGCTGGCTCAATGCGGTGCTGGTATTCGGGACGCTGGCGGCGGTGGTGCTTTGCGAGATGAAGCGCCCGCTGCGCAAGTCCAGGCAGAGCAAGCTGGAGCGCGACGGCCGCAACCTGGCGGTCTCGGTTCTGGCGGCTGCGACGGTGGCGCTTGCGGAGAAGCCCGTGACGGCCCCGCTGTCGCTGGCGGTGCACCGAAACCGCTGGGGACTTCTCAAGATGGCCCGACTCCCGCTGGCGCTGGAACTTCTCCTTTCCGTGGTTCTGCTCGACTACACGCTGTACGTCTGGCATTACCTGACCCACAAGATACCTTTCCTTTGGCGCTTCCACAGGGTGCACCACGTCGACCTCGACCTTGACGCCAGCACCGCGCTCCGTTTCCATACCGGCGAGTTGGTGCTGTCGGTACCCTGGCGTGCGGCGCAGGTCCTGCTGCTCGGTGTCTCGCCGCTGGCGCTGGCCCTCTGGCAGACGCTCACCCTGGTGGAGATCATGTTCCACCACTCCAACCTGCGGCTGCCGCTGGACCTGGAACGCCGCCTGTGCCGGCTCATCGTCACCCCCCGCATGCACGGCATCCATCACTCCATCGTAAGGAAGGAGACCGATTCCAACTGGTCCACGATCTTCACCTGGCCCGATTACCTGCACGGCACCATCCAGCTCAATGTCCCGCAGCAAGCGATCACCATAGGCGTGGCTCCGTACCAGGATCCGGCGGAACTGACCTTGGGGAAAATCCTGGAACTTCCCTTCACCCCCCAGCGCCCGTGGACCGAGCCGGAACGGGAAGCGCTCGCCCTTCCGAGGACCACTCTGGCGGGGTGAAGGAGAATGTTCTAAACTCCCTGACGCTTCAGGTCCCCTCCCCCGGAGGGGGAGCAAGGCTAGGGAGGGGGAATTTCAGGTTCCAGCCGGCATTCTTCCCCCCCCCAACCTCCCCCCTCTGGGGGAGGGGTGTTGTGGATAGCTGGGGGAATAAAAAGGGGACAGGCTACTTTATTTTTATCATTAGATTGAAAAGTAGCCTGTCCCCTTTTCCTGTGATGTTCCCTTATTGTGGAGCGAGAGGACGGGAAGCTGGAGTGACGTGACCTGACGGAAATGAACAAGCCCCATCGGGAATCATCCTGATGGGGCTCTTTGTTTCCATTTGGAATAAAAAGGGGACAGGCTACTTTATTTTTATCATTAGATTGAAAAGTAGCCTGTCCCCTTTTCCTGAGATTGAAAAGTAGCCTGTCCCCTTTTCCTGTGATGTTCCCTTATTGTGGAGCGAGAGGACGGGAAGCTGGAGTGACGTGACCTGACGGAAATGAACAAGCCCCATCGGGAATCATCCTGATGGGGCTCTTCATTTCCATTTGGGTTTCTGGCTCTGCTGCCTGTCGTCATACCGTCGGTCCTTTCGGCGGATCCTTGGGGCGCGTCTTAACTACACCGGTCAGTACCGCGATGTCAGGCAGGCGATCGCTATCTTTACTAATTCCACACCGGCCGTGAGCAGCGCCCACGCCACTCCGGCAATGATCAGTATGAACCCGACGAGATAGAGCGCGAATGACATGACCGTTCTCCTTTGTCCGAATGAGACACCGGCTGCTTCCTGGAAGCCTCCAACTGCGCATTGAACCGGAACTTAACCATCATGTTAGTCGTGGCTAATTTTTATGTCAAACCTTGTAAAGGGGAGAACCGGCTGTCTCAAGGTAGGTAAGGTAAAGCCTTGTGTCGAACTCGAGCTGGTGGTAGCCCGACTCCATGTGTTCGCACAGTTGATAGAAGGCCTTGTTGTGCTCCTTCTCTTTCAGATGGGCCAGTTCGTGAACCACTATCATCTTCAGGAACTCTATGGGAGCCTCCTTGAAAAGGGAGGCCACCCTGATCTCGTTCTTTGCCTTGATCTTCCCCCCCTGGACCCTCGATACGAAGGAATGGAGACCCAGGGCATTGTTGATGACGCTGATCTTGTGATCGTAGACCACCTTGCTAAGCGGCTGTGACTTGCGCAGGAACTCGTTCTTTATCTCGACGGTGAAATCGTAGAGCGCTTTGTCAGTCCTGATATCGTGGGCGCAGGGATAGCGCTCTAACAAAACGGAGCCTAGTCGATTCTCCGCTATCAGCTGGCCTACCTTGCCGGTAACATTCTCCGAATAACCTGCCAGATACTTCAATCCACGCATACGTTGAGTTTCTTCCTTGATATGTTGAGCAACGAACGGGTCTGACGTTAGCACATCGCCTGCGAATGTGCAAATCCAGTAGGGGATGGAGGGATTGTCAACCTTGTCGTCCGCGCTGGTTGACGAACCTCGTTTTCCTGTGTTAATAAGATGGTTGACTTCTAGCCCCGAGTCCCCAGCCCCTGATTTAAGGAGATCCAAGTGCAGACATTTGCCGATGAGCTGGACGCCCTGCGTGCGGAGGGATTGTACCGCAGCATGAGGGTGATCGACGGCGCGCAGGGAAGCCGCGTGGTGCTGGACGGCAAGGAAGTTTTGCTGCTTTGCTCCAATAACTACCTGGGCCTTGCCGACCATCCGGCGCTAAAGCGGGCTGCCGTTGAAGCGGTCGAACTGGGCGTAGGCTCCGGCGCCTCCCGCCTGGTCTCGGGGACCATGGAACTGCACGAAAGGCTGGAGCGGCGTATCGCCGCCTTCAAGGGGACCGAGAAGGCGCTGCTGTTCAACTCGGGGTACGCCGCGAACACCGGGATCATCTCGGCCCTCATGGGACGCGGCGACGCTATCTTCTCGGACCGGATCAATCACGCCAGCATCGTGGACGGCGCGCTCCTGTCCCGGGCCGGTTTCTACCGTTACCCGCACCGGGACATGGATGCCTTGGAGCGGATGCTGCGGGAGAAGGGGGGCAAAGGGAGGCGCCTGATCGTCAGCGACGGCGTCTTCAGCATGGACGGCGACATCGCCCCCCTGGCGCAACTGGTTCAGCTTGCCAGGCGCTACGATGCGCTGCTCATGGTCGATGACGCCCACGGCTGCGGTGTGCTGGGAGCGACCGGGCGCGGCAGCGCCGAACTGTGCGGCGTCCTCGATGGCATCGATATTCAGATGGGAACGCTGGGCAAGGGGCTGGGAAGTTTCGGCGCCTACGCCGCGACCTCCGGCATCATTCGCGATTACCTGGTCAACAAGGCGCGCAGTTTCATTTTTTCCACGTCGTTGCCGCCGGCAGTGCTGGCCGCGTCCGTGGCGGCCATCGATCTGGTCGACTCGCCGGAAGGGGCCCGACTCAGGGAAAAGCTGACAGCCAATGTGGAACTCTTCAAGGCGAGGCTTGCGGCGTCCGGTTTCGACACCATGGGGAGCGAGACCCAGATCGTCCCGATCTTCGTTGGCCCGGCCAAGGCCACCATGGAATTCAGCGCGCAGCTTCTTGAGCAGGGGTTGTTCGTGCAGGGGATCAGGCCCCCCACCGTCCCGGCCGGCAGCTGCCGCCTGCGTTGCACCATCATGGCGACGCATGAAGCCGCGGAGCTGGAACAGGCTGCGCAGACCATAGCCCAGGTGGGCCAAAAGCTCGGGGTCGTCAGGTAAGAGTAAGGGCGAATACAAGATTCGCCCCTACCGAGAACTTGTAGGGCGGAACCGAGAAATCGTAGGCGCGAACCCGAGCACTCGTAGGGGCGAACCCATACCGAGAAATCGTAGGGGCGAACCTTGTGTTCGCCCTCTTTCAGACAGGGAATGATGTATGCCATTTGTTGAGACCCCTTCAGGTGTGAGCCTGCATTACGAAGAGACAGGCAGCGGCCGCCCCGTTGTTTTTCTGCACGGCTGGGCCATGTCGGCCCGCGTCTGGCGCTTCCAGCAGGAGCTGACCGGGGATCGCAGGCTGATATTCCTGGACCAGCGCGGCCACGGGCAATCATCCCCCGGGGCCGGATACACCATTGAAGACTTCGCCGGCGACCTGGTGGCGTTCTTCGAGCAGACGGCGCTAAGCGACGCGGTCCTGATCGGCTGGTCCATGGGGGTGCAGGTCGCGTTGCAGGCTTTCCCCTCCCTTCGCTCCCGTCTCGCTGCCCTTGTCCTGGTCGGTGGTACGCCACGGTTCACCTTGACTGAGGACTATCCCCACGGGCAGGCCCCGGTCGAAGTGAAGGGGCTGAATCTCCGGCTCAGGCGCGATTACCAGAAGACGATGGGTGACTTCTTCCGCGGCATGTTTGCCGAGGGGGAGATGGACAAGACGCAGTACCAGCGCATCGTTCATGAGATTGTCATGGCCGGCCGCTCCCCCGACCCGGACACGGCGCGACAATCGCTACAGATCCTTTCCGTGGCGGACCTGAGGGAGGGCCTCCCCCTGGTCGACCGGCCGGTCCTGCTGGTGCACGGGGAACAGGACTCCATCTGCCCGGCCTCCGCTTCGGCGTACATGGCGCAGCGGCTCCCTATGGGGGAACTCAGGGTGATGCAGGGGTGCGGCCATGCCCCCTTTATGACTCGGCCGGAGCAGTTTAATGAGCTGGTGCGGGAGTTTTTGGCTCGGCTCTGAAGAGGGTGAATCGCGCAGTATCTTTTTCTTTTGAACGGACGGTACCTTGATGGTTGCAAATATAGATAGAAAGAAGGTGCGGGAGTCGTTTCACCGGCAGGCCAGCGATTACGACGACCATGCGGTGGTGCAGCGCAGGGTGGTTGAGCGGCTGGTCGGTTTGCTGCAGGAGGAAGGGGTGCGCCCGGCACGGCTTCTCGATGTCGGTGCCGGGACTGGCCGCTTGCTGGCCAGGCTCAGGGAAAGCTATCCGGACGCGCTCGCCGTCGGCGCTGACCTGGCCTTCGGGATGTGCAAGGCCGCCTCGGCAAACCTGGCGCAGGACCGAGTGCAACTGGTAACCGCGGATGCGGAGCATCTTCCCTTTGCCTCCTCCGGCTTCGACCTGGTCCTCTCGACTTCGACCTTCCAGTGGCTTACCTCGCTCGATGCCGCCTTCGCCGAGGCGTACCGGGTGCTCTCGCCGGGTGGGCTCTTCTGCTTTGCGCTCTTTGGCGAAAAGACCCTGTTCGAGTTGCGCAGTTCCTACAAGGCCGTGCTGAGGGACGGGGCCGACAGAAGCCACAGTTTCTTTGCCCAGGCCGACGTGGCAGCCGCCCTGGAGCGCACCGGTTTCAGCGGGCCCACCGTGCTCTCCGAGATGGAGGTACAATGGCATGCCGATGTCCCCGAAATGTTGCGCTCCCTGAAGCGTATCGGTGCCGGAAGTGCAGCGCCGGTCGCCGCCAAGGGGCTCTCCGAGCGGAGGGTGATGCTCGACATGATGGAGGTTTACCGGAAGAGCTACGGCAAGGACGGAGCCGTCCCGGCAAGCTATGAGGTCGTCTACGGAGTGGGCAGGAAAGCTGGGTGAGGCTTTCCACCACTTGATGGGCTTGCCCAAGCTCCCCCTCGCCCTCCGGGAGAGGGCCGGGGTGAAGGCGTTGCTGTGGGCACCACTGTCGCTTCGTGGCGCCTCCCTCACCCGCCCTTCGGGCACCCTCTCCCGGAGGGCGAGGGTAATTCGACAGCTGATAAAAAAGGGGGCGCCTCATCATGAGGCGCCCCCTTTTCTGTTCATGTTGTGCCTACTTTAGCCTGCGGCTAGGGGGACTGGCACCTGCGGAGCCAGTCCCCTAGGCCCTTTCCTACACCCTGGTCAGCTGCCGGTACCTGATCCTGTGCGGCTGGTCCGCTGCGGTCCCCAGGCGGGCATGGCGGTCTTCCTCGTACTCCGAGTAGTTACCTTCGAACCAGACCACCTTGCTGTCCCCCTCGAAAGCGAGGATGTGGGTGGCGATCCGGTCCAGGAACCACCTGTCGTGCGAGATCACTACGGCGCAGCCAGCGAAGTTCTCCAGTGCCTCCTCCAGTGCCCTCATGGTGTTCACGTCCAGGTCGTTGGTCGGTTCGTCGAGAAGGATAACGTTCCCGCCGTCCTTCAGCGTCTTGGCCAGGTGCACGCGGTTTCTTTCGCCGCCGGAGAGCAGGCCGACCTTCTTCTGCTGGTCCGAGCCGGAGAAGTTGAAGCGGGCCACGTAGGCGCGGGAGTTGACTAACTGCTTGCCGAGCTGGAACTGCTCCTGGCCGCCGGAGATCACCTCCCAGATGGTCTGGTTCGGATCCAGTGCGTCCCTGCTCTGGTCCACGTAGGCGAGCTTTACTGTATCCCCGATCTTGAAGCTGCCGGCATCCGGCGTCTCTTCGCCGGTGATCATCCGGAACAGGGTGGTCTTGCCGGCGCCGTTGGGGCCGATAACGCCGACGATCCCCCCCGGCGGCAGGCGGAATTCCATCCCCTCGACCAGCAGCTTTTCGCCGTACCCCTTGTTGACCCCCTGCGCCTCGACCACCACGCCACCCAGGCGCGGCCCGGGCGGAATGTAGATCTCCAGATCCTTGCCCCGCTTCTCGCTCTCGGTGTTCAGCATGTCCTCGTAGGAGCTGATGCGTGCCTTACCCTTGGCGTGGCGCCCCTTGGGGGACATCCTGATCCACTCCAGCTCGCGCTTCAAGGTCTTCTGGCGCTCGCTCTCGGTCTTTTCCTCCTGGGCCAGCCGCTTCTCCTTCTGCTCCAGCCAGGAGGAGTAGTTCCCCTGCCACGGGATCCCCTGGCCGCGGTCCAGCTCCAGGATCCAGCCGGCCACGTTGTCCAGGAAGTAACGGTCATGGGTGACCGCGATGATGGTGCCGGCATAGCGCTGCAGGTGCTGCTCCAGCCAGGCCACCGATTCGGCGTCCAGGTGGTTGGTCGGCTCGTCCAGAAGCAGGATGTCCGGCTTCTGCAAGAGCAGGCGGCAGAGCGCCACGCGACGCTTTTCCCCGCCGGAGAGGCTCGCGACATTGGTCTCGGGGGGCGGGCAGCGCAAGGCGTCCATGGCCAGCTCAAGCCGGCTGTCCAGGTCCCAGGCGTCCAGGTGGTCCAGCTTCTCCTGCACCTTGGCCTGGCGGTCGCAGAGCTTCTCCATCTCGGCGTCGGTCATCTCCTCGCCGAAGCGCATGTTGATCTCGTTGAATTCGTTCACCAGGTCGACGACTTCCTGAACCCCTTCCTCGACGCACTGCTTTACCGTCTTGGACGGGTCGAGCTGCGGCTCCTGCTGCAGGTAGCCGACCGTGTATCCCGGGGAGAGGATGGTCTTGCCGTTGAACTCCTTGTCCACGCCGGCCAGGATCTTCAAAAGGGAGCTCTTGCCCGAGCCGTTCAGGCCGAGCACGCCGATCTTGGCGCCGTAGAAGTAGGAGAGGTAGATGTCTTTGAGGATCGGTTTCTTATCGTAGAACTTGCTTACTCCGATCATGGAGTAGATTACCTTGTTGGGGTCAATAGCCATACCGTGTAGGTACCTCCTGAGGTCAAGAATATCCACTCATTCTTACATGCAAGCGGTGGGCAATGTCAACTGAGTTTCCACAGAGACCGTCCTTGACTTTCCTCGGCAGGTATAGTTAAATCCGCTGGATAAATTAAAATGGCGAGGGGACTCTCTTTATGGCACTTCGTAAGCCCACGGGCTTTCTGATCTCGGCTTTGTTATTGGCATCGGCTCTTCTACATGGCTGCGGCGGTTCATCTACTGACAGCACCACCATTCCCTCCAATGTGGATACCTTCTTCGCCCACAGCGCGACCTTCAGAAACGACACCAGCAGCACCCTGTTCACTTGGGGCTACAACGCTTTCGGCCAGTTGGGCAACGGCAACCTGGAGACCCAGGCGGTGGCGGCTCCGGTGCCGGGACTCGGGGCAGCGAGGCTGTTCTCCACCGGGGGCAACCACACCCTTGCCGTCACCTTCGCCAACATAAGCAGCGTCTATGGCTGGGGTTGGAACAGGCAGGGGCAGATCGGCCCCAATCCGACGCCGGATAGCCAGGCGCACAGCCCGGTCCCGGTGCGGATCGCGCTCCCGGGCAGCACGGCGGTCAACGCCATCGCGGCTGGAGGGGTGCACTCGCTGGCTGTGGTGGACCTGGCGGAAACGACGGGAGCGGTACGTGCGTGGGGGCTCAACTCCTCCGGGCAACTGGGCAACAACAGTTTTGCGGACAGCTCCGCGCCAGTCTTTGCCGTGTTCAGCAGTACCACCCGCACCACCCCCTTGAGCGGCATCGCCACTGTCGCAGCCGGCAGCAGCCACTCGCTGGCCTTAAGTGCGCCGCTCCCCGGCAAGGTCTACTCCTGGGGACTCAACCAGAGCGGTCAGCTCGGCCGCGACACCACGGCTGCCGGTGCCATCTCGCAAGGGAGGGCGGGGCTGGTCAAGATGCCCGACGGCACGGACCTGGCCGGCGTGGACCAGATCGCCGCCGGCGGCAGCACCAGCTACGCGCTCATCGGCGGCCGAGTCTGGTTCTGGGGTTTCAACCCGACCACCTTTGAGAATGTCAGCAGCCCGACCCAGATCCCTATTCCCCCGATCACGATTCCCGGCGATCGCCGGATCAGCAGGCTCTCCGCAGGCTGGAGCCACCTGCTCATGCTGGCAGAGGACGGCACCTTCTGGGGCTGGGGCGCCAATGACAAAGCCCAGTTGGGGGACGGCACCGACCAACTCCTGCGGGGGGACGGCACCACCGTGATAGCACCGGTCCAGGTCCGTTTCTCCCCGAGCCAGTTCATGACCGGCGTCACCGAGTTCATCGCCTTCGGCACCCACTCCCTGGCCAGGTCGAACGGGGTCTGGTTCGGCTGGGGAGAGAACGCCAACGGGCAGCTTGGCAACCCCATTGCCACCAGCTCGCTAAGCTACATTAAGGTTCCCGTTCGGGTCCAGGGGCTGTAGCTCCCGGCGCCGTCAGCGGCGCCTGTCGCGGCGCGGCGGCAGGGGGCTTTTCCCTTGACTTGCCGCGGGCAAATGGGCTAATTTGACGGATTGTTTTTCCAGCCAAAGGCGTTCAGAAAGGTTCAATAAAGATATGGAAGAGTTGAGCGAACTGCTGTTGCAGAGAAGACGTAAAGTTGATGCACTCTGGGAGGCGGGGATCAACCCGTACCCCAATGATTTCAGGCCGCAGCACACCTCCGCGGACCTGCGCGAGGCCTACGGCGCTCAGGAGGTCATCGAGGAGAACCCGCAGCACTTCGTGGTGGCCGGCCGCATCCTGGCGCGCCGCTCCTTCGGCAAGGCCGCCTTCGTCCAGATGCAGGACCGCAAGGGGCGGGTGCAGCTTTACCTGAAAAAGGATACGCTGGGCGACGAACTGTTCGCCGAGTTCGAGAACTACGACATCGGCGACATCGTGGGCGCCTCCGGCTACCCCTTCCGCACCAAGACCGGCGAGCTCTCCCTCGCGGTCAGCGAGATCCGCCTGCTGACCAAGTCGCTTTTGCCGCTTCCCGAGAAATTCCACGGTCTCACCGACGTGGAGACCCGCTACCGGCAGCGCTACGTCGATCTCATCGTGAGCCCCGACGTGCGCGAGGTCTTCTTCAAGCGCTCCCGCATCGTCTCCCTGATCCGCGAGTTCATGACCAGGCACGACTTCCTGGAAGTGGAAACCCCGATGATGCAGCAGATCCCCGGGGGGGCCACCGCCAAGCCGTTCGTCACCCACCACAACGCGCTCGACATGCAGCTTTTCCTGCGCATCGCTCCCGAGCTCTACCTGAAAAGGCTCGTGGTCGGCGGGATGGACCGGGTCTTCGAGATCAACCGCAACTTCAGAAACGAAGGGATCTCGGTGCGCCACAACCCCGAGTTCACCATGATGGAGTTCTACCAGGCCTACGCC
>Ga0209212_1004729_pt1 | contig 16645 bp, 15 predicted proteins | sample RifGroC2_FD_183996 | JGI IMG/M metagenome (GOLD analysis project Ga0209212, IMG submission 183996) | Groundwater microbial communities from Rifle, Colorado, USA - Groundwater C2 (SPAdes) (version 2) | ecosystem: Environmental > Aquatic > Deep subsurface > Groundwater | place: Rifle, Colorado...
CCCAGCCGGTCCGGAGCCTTGATCTGCCCGCGGTAGGTGCCTACATTTAGAACACCGGTTTCCGGGTCGCGGGACACCCAATTGCCCGCGGTCAGGAAGGGGGCGCTGTCAAAGCCCGGCGTCGAGATCGGCACGGGCAGCCGGTGCAGTCCCTGCTCCTTCAGCCGCTCCCGGGGGATCACAATCTCCTGCACCGGACCCGCCTGGACAACGGTCGGCTGAATCGGCGTCGCCAGTGCCGCCTGCCACTTTGAGTAGATCTCCTGGGGTTTGCACTGCATGCCCATGGCATAGATCTCACGATTACCGGCGTAGCAAGCCACCACCACGGGCATGTCGTAGCGGTGGCCGTGGCCGTCAACCACGTGCTCAAAGAGGAAGGCCCGGCGCTGCGCGGGCGGCAGGCCCCGATACTGCAGACGGACCAGTGGGTGCAGTTCCGTATCCTTGTTGATCGGTCGTGTGACCCGCAGAAGCTGTCCAGATGCCTCCAGGGTTTCCAGGTAGTCTCGCAAGCTGTGGTAGTATTTCATAGGTTCCTCTCCCGGCCTTGATCTCGGATTGGCGCAGAAGGCTGGTGTTCACACTGTAACGGAAAGCCCTCAGGCAGCCCTGCGACCTCTTTCCCGCTTAGGCATCCAGTTGAGTGCGACCTGCTCGATCCGCGATGTGATGATGTCGAGCATCAGCACCAACAGGACCAAAATGATTACGCCGACGAAGGTGCCAGCCATATCCAGCACGGACGCTGCCTGCCGCACATACACCCCAATCCCGGCACGAGCTGCCACGAACTCTCCAATGGTCGCACCGATCACCGAGAGGGGAGCGCTGGAGCGGATACCGGTAAAGATGTCCGGCGATATGGCGGGCAGGATCACGCCGAAGCTAAGGGTGCTGCCCTTGGCCCCCAGCAGCCGCGCGAAACTGACGAAATCCTCGTCCATGTGTCGCAGTCCGGCATACGTGTTGAAGAAGCAAAAGAAGAAAGTGGTAAACATGACAATGGCGACCTTCGATGTCAGCCCGATGCCGAACCAGACGATGAAGAGAGGGGCGAAGGCCAGCGTCGGAACGCCCTTGATGCCAATGATGAAGGGGCCGAGCACCTGACCCAACACGCGGTAGCGGCCGAGCACGTAGCCCAAGACGACGCCCACCACTACCCCCAGCGGGTAGCCGATCAGAATGCTCTGCAAGGTGGCGCTCAGATGCGGCCAGATTTCCCCGCTGGCAACGAAGTCGTAGAGCCGTACAGAAACCTCCGTTGGACTGCTGATGGTCCATTCAGGAATCCAACGCCCCGAAGCCAGTTGCCACAAGCCGAGCACAGCGATGGTCAGCGCAATACGGCTACCGATGATCATACCCATTGGCACGTCGCAATCCTCCTACGCGTTCCGCACCAACTCATCGTGCAGGAGCGGCCACAGTTTCTCATACGTGGAATCGAATCCCGTCTGGCCATGAATATAGAAGATGTCCCGGGGGCGCGTCATTTCCACAGCGATTTCCGCTTTCAGCGTTCCGGGCGCGCGGCTCATGACGAACACCCGGTCGGAAAGCGCAATGGCCTCCACCATGTCGTGGGTCACGAAGATGACCGTCTTCTGTGTTTCCTGCCAGATCCGCAGCAGCTCTTCATGCATCAGCATGCGGGTCTGCGAGTCCAATGAGCCGAAAGGCTCGTCCATGAGCAAGAGGACCGGATCATAGCTGAGCGCCTGCGCGATGGCCACGCGTTTTCTCATGCCGCCCGAGAGCTGGTAGATAAACTGGTTGGCTGCCTGGGTCACTCCCACCAGCGCCAGCAGTTCGTCGACCCGTTGCCGTCGCCTCGCTTTCGGCCACCCCTGGGCTTTGAGGGGAAACTCGATGTTGGCAGCCGTTCGCAGCCATGGGAACAGCCGATTGTCTTGTGGCACGTAGCCGATCCGGCAGTTCGTATCGATGCCCCGCGTCAGGGCGTCAAGCACGTACACATCGCCATCGGTGGGAAAGACGAAGCCGGCGATGATGTTGAGCAGCGTTGACTTTCCACAGCCGCTGGGTCCCACGATGCTGACAAAGCGTCCTTGTTCCACCGACATATCAATGGGGCCAAGGGCATGCACCGCACCGCTATCCGATTGATAACGTTTTGTGATGCCCTGCACACGCACAGCCAATGCTTGTGTGCGTCCTTCCGTGTTCGGATGGTTGCGGATCTCCTCTAGCTGGGACCGGGTGATGGAGGCTCCTTTCATGTCGGGTTTATACCCGACGGGTCAGCAAATGAATTCTATAGATCAATCACTTCCCTCAGTCAACCCATTAAACTCGACGGCATGATGAATTCAGGCAGGAGGCACTCAGGAAAATTTCAACCAAAATGATAAGTTGACAATCTTTTACAGATTGACTATCGTTTTCGTCGACCGGAATCAGTATTCAACCACACACACACGGAGGGGAATGACGATGCGACAAATCAGGTTGCTGATCATGGTGGCGGCGCTCGCCATAGAGATAAGTCCGGCTGCCTACGCCGGGGAGGCCGGAAAACCGACGCCGGTGAAGATTGCGCCCGCCCTGATCGCGCCAAGCTACACAGCCGGTTTGATCGTCGCCCAGAAGAGAGGTTTCTTTACGGAGGAAGGTCTCGACCTGGGGATTCTCGGCACAACCGCTGCTGAGGGGGCGATGGCCGCACTTGCCTCCGGCGATGCCCACTTGGGGCTTGTACCGGCAGACGGCATCGTTGTTGCGCACGACCTGGGCAATCCGCTGATGGCGGTTTACCCGGCGAAGCGGCGTAACACCATCGACATGATCATCCGCAAAAACGTGGCGGCTGAACGCGGGATCACCCGGAACCTGAGTATGAAAGAGCGCGTGGAGCATCAAGCAAGGCCGGCCCGTTTCGGATTTACACCTTCTACCTGATCCATAAACAGGGGTTCGACCCCAATACGCACATCCAGACCGCGTACATGGGGGCGCCGCCGAACTTCATCGCGGCGCTTGAGGCCGGCCAGGTCGACCTCATTACCCTTTCAAAGGAGGACGCCCAGCGGCTGGTCCAGGAAGGGAAGGCCGACCTGCTGGTGGATTTCCTGAATGACAAGATCACCGACTTGGAGCCGAACTTTCTGGTTTCGCTTTATGCCACCACCAGGGCTTACTACAAAGCGAACGCGGAGACGCTGCGCAAGGTGGCCCGGGCGATACGGCGTACAGACGAGTGGGTGCTCAAAAACCCGGCCGAGAGCCTGAAGATTCTCCGGGAGTACTGGAACAAACAGCCGCCGGCATATGTGCGCTCGGGGTTTGAGCGGAGTTACGTGGCGGGCATGGCGGAGCCGGGCTTCCGTTTTTCGGTTGAGAACTTCAAGGCCGAGGTCGACGTGTTGATGGTCAATAACTTGATCACCAAAGAACCCGATACCAAGGAAGGGGTCATGTGGACGAATGAGTTCATCCCACGCTAGGAGGTTCAACAGGCCCTTACAACTTCGTTCCCGGCTGCCGGTCCGGCGCAAAGCCGGCCTACCGTGAGTGCGGCGGTGGAAATCCGTGGCGTCACCAAGCGCTTCCGGGTGGGGAAGCAGCACATCGAGGCACTGGGCCATATTGACCTGAGGGTGCCGCCCGGCTGTTTCCTTAGCATTGTGGGTCCGAGCGGCTGCGGTAAGAGCACCATCATCAAGATGATTGCGGGCTTCGTCTCTGCAACCACTGGCGAGATTTACGTGCAGGGGCGGCGCATGCAAGGCATTGCCGACAACAGCGGCATCGGCTACGTGGCCCAGGATAACCAGCTCTTTCCCTGGCTGACCACCTCTGCCAACGTGGCGTTTCCGTTGGAATCCCGCGGCTGGCCGCTCCGCCAGCGCCGCGAACGGGTGGCGGAAATGCTTGCCCTGGTGGGCTTGTCGGACGCGGCAGATAAGTACATTCACCAGCTGTCCGGAGGGATGAAGAAACGCGCTGCCATCGCCCAGGCGTTGAGCTACGATCCCGCCATCCTCCTGATGGACGAACCCTTTGGTTCACTGGACTCGCAAACCCGGATGATCCTCCAGCGTGAGTTGCAGAAGATCTGGCAGCGAACGGGCAAGACGATCCTTTTCGTCACCCATGACTTGGTGGAAGCCATCGCCTTGTCGGACGTGGCCGTGGTGTTATCGAGTGGACCGGGGATCATCAAGGCCCAACTCGATGTGACGCTGGCTCGCCCACGGGACATATTCAATATTCACATCCAGCCGGGTTTCGCTGAAGCGTACCAGACCTTGTGGCCCTTGCTCCATGACGAGCTTGAGGCTCCGTCAACCGCGCGCCAGTTATAGGCAGGAAAGGTGACAGATACCATGCATAGGCTGATAGTGTGGATCATGCGCGGACTTTTGGGTGCCGTAGTCGTCGTTCTCTGGGAGTGGACTTCAGGCAACTGGATTGAAGCCTGGCTAATCAGCAGTCCTTTGCGCATTGGCGGGCGGTTGTCGGCGGTTGTCGTCAGCGGTGAGATCTGGCCGCATGTCATCGCCACCGTTAGCGCAGTCGCGGTTGGTTTCCCACTGGGTGTAATTTTCGGGATCATGCTTGGTTATCTCATGGGACGGTACCGGCTCCTGGCGGAGCTGTTGGGGCCGTACCTGATGGGGTTGTACGGGATACCCAAGGTCGGCTTTGCGCCACTTTTCATCATCTGGTTTGGCATCGGGATCAGCTCGAAAATCGCGCTGGTGGTCCTGATCAGCTTCTTCTTCAACTTCTTCAATACGTATGCGGGAATACGGCACATGAATGAAGACATCATCCGCTACGCCCAGCTGCTCGGGGCCAAAGGCTCCCGGATCACGCTAAAGGTCATCCTGCCCGCGATCTCTCCTTACATCATGACCGGAATCCGCTCCAGCGTCCCGCTGGCCGTGATCGGCGTGGTGACGGGAGAGTTCATTGCGGCGACAGCCGGACTGGGTCTTTATGTGCGGCAAGCCGTGGGTTTATTGGATATGACCGGCACCTTCGTGGGGATGATCTTTCTATTCTTTTTAGTGGCGATTCTGAACGACCTGACGGAGCGGCTGGAGCGACGAGTACTGAAGTGGATGCCGGAGCACGAAGCGGTAGCCCAATCGGCATGAAACAGATCCTCTTACCAGTCCCAAGTGTCAGGGAGAGATGCGGATCGTCAGCTTCATCGACCAGCCTAAGCGGATTTGAAAAAAAGCCTGCCACTACTTCGAAAAAAGACGTTGCCATTTTTGCGCAGTATACGCCATGAATTCCGGACTAGATTCAGTTACCTGAGGAAACTCATCGATCCAATCAAACGGTTTGCAGGCATCAATAAGAGCTCTGGAATTGTAGGTCGGGCCCGGTTCTCTTCGCATAGGGTCAACTTTGCTTCCTTGTGTCTTCCTCAAGATTTCGATATCCGCGGCCGGGTCGACTCGCGTGCATAGCGCCCATATCACCTCTTCCAGGTTCATGTAGTCGATATCCTCATCAACCACGACCACATAGCGATTCATATACGAAGCTTCCGGACACAGCGCGGTTATGGCAGCCACTTGCCGCGATTGGCCGCAAAAATCTTGTTTTATGGAAACCACTATAAAGGAACGGCCTCCACCGCATTGCGGCGCCCAAACTCCGCGTATGCCTCTTAAACCGGCTCTGATCAAGGCGTCGTGAATCATCGCGGATTTCAAGACTGATTTCATATAAGAGTAATCGTGGGGAGGCTTTCCGGGAGGGGCGCCCAGGAGTACGGGATTCTTTCTGTGAAGAATGGTATTTATTTCTAAGACAGGGGCCGAGCCGGATCTTTTGCTCCCGGTATAGTAACCCGTCCACTCCCCGAAGGGCCCTTCCTTGGCCTGTTTGTCGGGATAAATCCACCCCTCCAACACAGCTTCCGCCCCTGAGGGAATGGGAAGCCCAGTCTTCGGAGCAGCAACGACATCGACGGGTTGTCCCATGATAGCGCCAGCGTAATTATACTCTCCCACCCCCAATGGGATTTCGAGCCCCGCTAACGCAAATAGTAGCGGGTCATGCCCAAGCGAAATAGCAATGGGGCACCTTCCGTCCCTGTCCCACCATTTCTCGTAATGAAGTCGGCCTTGTTTGCCCATCCCGATGAGCACGCTAACGCGCTTATCATCCAACACCATCGTCCTGTAAGCGCCGACATTAACCCAATCTGAATCTGGATCACGCGTTATGACAGCGCAACCCGTACCGATATACCGCCCGCCGTCTTTCTCGTGCCAGATGGGTGCCGGAAACTCCAAAACATTGACATCTTTGCCCTCATGGACCTCCTCGAAAACAGGTCCGGAATCAACCTGGTGAGGCGGGAATTTGTGGGCTTCACTCTCCCACATGAGGGGCTTTCCCCGAAACTCTTCAATCAATCCTTTATTATCCAAATCCGTTGAAATCCGAAATGTCAGCGCTAATCGTCGAGTACTCCCCATAGAGCTCGTCAATACACGATAGCCGGCGGGGTAATCCTTTATTTCATCAAAAAGGAGCGCCTTGTTGGATGGTTGCCTATAATTTAGCTGGGATATGGCTCCAATTTCTTTGTCCCAATCGGCTCGTTCAACAAGTTGTAGCTCACCCATTGAATCCACCGCGCGCAACCAGTCCCTCATGTCCCGAATCCGGCCTACTTGTTGGTTTTCCTGTTGCTGCTGCCTTCGCCGGAGCTCAACATCGCTTGCCGATGAACGATTATCATCTTTTTGCGACTCACTGCGCATGGCGTAGTCCTCCGTGAATTCCAGGTTCTCGACCGTCCGAGGCTGTCTATAGATTCTGCTCCCAGGAAATAAACGATGTTGACAAACTCGAAAGAAAAAGATAATCGGAGCCTATGTCAATAATGTTTTTGATTGTTTTCTTTTTCTCTCTTCTTAGCGCCCCGTCAAGCCTTCTTGCCCTCGAACGTCACATTCACGCTAGCGCCGGAGCCGAAAGCGCGCAGCAACTGCCGACGTACGCTGCCAAGGACCTTGGGCTTTTTGAGAAATACGGTTTGGATGTGGAGTTACTGGTCATCAGAGGCAGTTCAACTCTCTTGCAAGCTCTGGTCAGCGGGAGCATCCATTCCGCCAACAATTCGGCTATTCAGCCGACGCGAGCAATCCTCTCCGGCGCGCAAATAGTTATCACTGGGACAATACTTAACACAAACCTATACGCGTTTGTAGCGCGAAAAGATATCCGCAAGCCCTCAGACCTGCGCGGTAAAAAGATTGCTATTGCCAGTTTTGGAGGAGCGAACCAATTTAGCGTTCTTATCGCGCTGAAAGCATGGGGTATTCCAGCGAATACGGTAAAATTGCTCGTGGCTGGTAATAACTTGGCGCGCATGACCGCTATCGAAGCCGGCCAAATGGATGCTACAGTAATTCCAATTAGCAGCGTCGGTTTAGCTTCCGAGAAAGGAATGAACATCTTGGCGAACATACCGGACATCGTGAAAGAATTTCCTGACAGAACGATTGTTATGCCGCGTTCTTTTCTTAAGAATAGCCGAGGGAATGCCAAGCGATTCTATCAGGCAGTCAGCGAAACGATCTACCGTTTGAAGGCAGAGCCGCAGTTGCGAGAAAAGACTGTGGCAATTATGGCGAAACGATTCAGAATGGATCGTAAGCTGGGTGAGGAGGCATACGATACTTATCACAATGTCTTCTCCTTTCCTCCGCGCACCGGACGAAGGGGCTTGCAAGACGTTCTGGAGATAATCCAGCAGGAAACAGGCCGCCCCGAAGCAGACTTTGCTTTAAGCCGCTTTCTTGATGAGAGTATCGTGGACGAGCTGGAGCATGAAAAATTCTTTAATTTCAAATAGCTTTAATATAACCTCATATCCTTCTTCTTGCACACATCCTCCAACAGTGAACGGGCTGCTTCCTCCCCTTTTGGGTCTACCAACTTCCCGGAGGGTGTCAACCCTCTAGTTGACAACCTCACTGTTGTGAGATAGTTGCAATCTGGTAATGCATGTCAATAGAATGTTGTCCCTTGTGAAAGGAGGGTGTTCGTGATGAACATGCTGCGGGGTTTGCTTACAGTCCTTTTCGCCGGTCTCTTTTTTCTGTCCGCCTGGGGCCATGCATTATCCCAGTCATCTGGCCCCGCCAAGTCAAGCCCGGCCCCGGCGTCGCAGTCCAAGCCAGCGGCGCCGGCTGCGGCTCAGAAGGGTGGTAAACCAGAAGCGGCGGCAAAACCCGTCGTGGAAAAGAAGACTATCAACATGTCGGTGAACGTAAATGCGATTAGCACTGTGACCCCGCTCCAGCTTGCTAAGGATTTGGGCTACTGGCGTAACGAGGGCTTTGAGGATGTCAAGGTCACTTTCACGGGCGGTGGGGCCGACGCGCTGACCATGCTGGCCAGCGGGGATGTGGACGTGGCCTTGATCGGCACCAGTGACATCATCGTGGCTGCCGCCCGGCCCGGGCTCGACCTCATTACCGTGTACCCGATCCAGCTGGGCATTGCCTTTCAGTCTGTTGTGAGATCGGATGTGGCTAAGGAGAGGGGAATTACCCCTGACCTGCCGTTGAAAGATAAACTGACCCGTTTGAAGGGCCTCACTTTTGGCACCACCAGCAAGGCGGGCTTGTACTATACCCGCACCATTGACCTGTTGGATCGGTTCGGGTTCGACGCGGAGAAGCACATGGATGCGGTTTTCATGGGCAGTCCCGCCAACTTCCTGACGGCGTTCGGCCAGAGCAAGGTCCAGGTCATCACAGCGGCGGCCGACTCGCTGGTGCCCTTCTACAAGAACAATCAGGCTGTAATGCTCATCGACTTTGCAAATATCCCGACCGACATCTTCCCGACGATACCCCATACCTCCGTCGTTCTGGCGAAGAGTTTCGCAGCGAAAAATCCGAATACGGTTCAGGGGTTGGTGCGGGCCTTTGTCGGGGTCTTCCAGGCCCTGCGCCAGGATCCGAAGAAGGCGGCTGAAATCGTCTACACGCAATTCAAACAGGTCAATCGGGAGACGTTCTTCGGCGGTCTCTTCGAGAGCCAGGCCCTGGTCGGGGCGGTTCCGGACGGGTATCGCATGTCGAAGCAGGAGTGGAACCACGTAGTCGAGTTTGCCGTGCGCTCACGTATCGTGACGAAGGATCAGGCAAGTAAGATTGATACGTCGGAGGGCGTACTCTGGACCAACAAGTTTATCCCCAAATAAAAGTAGCCGGGCCCGCCGCTTTCAACTAGCGCGTTGACAACCTCACTGTTGTGCGATAGTTGCCATCTGGCAATGGATAGCTATAGAATATTGTGGCTTATGAAAGGAGGGTGTTCGTGATGAACATGCTGCGGGGTTTGCTTACAGTCCTGTTCGCCGGTCTCTTTTTTCTGTCCGCCTGGGGCCAGACATCGTCCCAGTCATCTGGTCCTGTCAAGTCAAGCTCGGCGCCGGCGTCGCAGTCCAAGCCAGCTGCGCCGGCTGCGGCTCAGAAGGGTGCCAAACCGCAAGCGGCCGTAAAATCAGTCGTTGAAAAGAAGACTGTCAACATGTCGGTGAACCTCAAGGCGATTGCCGGTACGACCCCGCTCGTGCTGGCTAAAGAGTTGGGCTACTGGCGTGACGAGGGCTTTCAGGACATCAAGATCACCTTTGGGGGTGGTGGGGCCGACGCGCTGACCATGCTGGCCAGCGGGGATGTGGACGTGGCCCTGATCAGCACCAGTGACATTATCGTGGCTGCCGCGCGGCCCGGGCTCGACCTCATTACCGTGTACCCGATCAACCTGGGCATTGCCTTTCAGGCGGTCGTGAGATCGGACGTGGCGAAGGAGAGGGGTATTACCCCTGACCTGCCGCTGAAGGATAAGCTGGCCCGTTTGAAGGGCCTCACTTTTGGCACCACCAGCAAGGCGGGCGCGTTCTATACCCGCACCATTGACCTGTTGGATCGGTTCGGGTTCGACGCGGAGAAGCACATGGATGCGGTCTTCATGGGCACTCCCGCCAACTACCTGGCGGCGTTCGGCCAGGGCAAGGTCCAGGTCGTTACAGCGTCGGCGGACACGTTGGTGCTCTTCTACAAGAACAATCAGGCTATGATGCTAGTCGACTTTGCAGATATCCCGACCGGCATCTTTCCACCGATACCTCATACCTCCGTCGTTCTGACGAAGAGTTTCGCAGCGAAAAACCCGAATACGGTTCAAGGGTTGGTGCGGGCGCTGGTCAGGGCCTTCCACGCCCTGCGCCAGGATCCGAAGAAGGCGGCTGAACTCGTCTACCCGGAATTCAAACAGGTTGATCGGGAGACGTTCTTCGGCGGCCTCTTCCAGAGCCAGGCCCTGGTTACGGCGATTCCGGACGGATATCGCATGTCGAAGCAGGAATGGGACCACGTAGTCGAATATGCGCTGCGCTCCCGCATCGTGACGAAGGATCAGGCCAGTAAGATTGACACGTCGGAGGGCGTACTCTGGACCAACAAGTTCATCCCCAAATAAAAGTAGCCGGGCCCGCCACCGATGAACGGTTATCATCGGAAATAAACAATGTTGACAAACTCGGAAGAAAAAGATAATCGGAGCCTATGTCAATAATTTTTTTGATTTTTTTCTTTTTCTCTCTTCTTAGCGCCCCGTCAAGTCTTCTTGCCCTCGAACGTCACATTCACTCTGGCGCCGGCCAAAGTCCGCAGCAACTGCCGATTTACGCTGCCAAGGACCTTGGACTTTTTCAGAAATACGGTTTGGACGTGGAGCTCGTGGTCATCACAGGCGGTGCAACTCTGTTGCAAGCTCTGATTGGCCAGAGCATCAATTCCGCGAATGGTTCGGCTATGGCGCCGGCGCGAGCAATCCTCTCCGGCGCGGACTTGGCTATTATCGGCACAATACTTAACAAGAATCTATATACGTTTGTAACGCGAAAAGATATTCGCAAGCCCTCAGACCTGCGCGGGAAAAAGATCGGTATTGCCAATTTTGGAGGAGCTAACCAGTTTAGCGTTCTTGCCGCGCTGAAAGCATGGGATATCCCAGCGGATGCGGTAAAACTGATCCCGTCCGGTAACGACCCGGCGCGCTTGATCGCTATCGAAGCCGGCGGACTGGATGGTACAGTAATTCCCAATAGCGCCGCGGGCATAGCTGCCAAGAAAGGAATGAACATCTTGGCAAACATACCGGACATCGTAAAGGAATTTCCTGACAGGACGATGATCATGGAGCGTTCTTTTCTTAAAAAGAACCGAGAGAGCGCCAAGCGATTCCTTCAGGCAGTCAGCGAAGCGATCTACCGCTTGAAGGTAGAGCCGCAGTTGCGAGAAAAGACTGTGGCAATTCTCGCAAAACGATTCAGATTGGATCGCCAGGTGGCTGAGGAGGCATACGATATTTATCGCAATGTCTTCTCCTTTCCTCCGCGCACCGGACGAAGGGGCTTGCAAGACGTTCTGGAGATAATACAGCAGGAAACGGGCCGCCCCAAAGCAGAGTTTGCTTTAAGCCGTTTCCTTGATGAGAGTATTATGGACGAGTTGGAGCATGAAAATTTTTTTAATTTCAAATAGCTTTGGTATAACCTCACGGCGAAAGCGGATCATCAGGGTCGCAGGAATGGAAGGAGGGACTCGTTAAATGAGCATTCAGGTTTCCCCGGTACCATCTAAGCTGCACTTTCCGGGTCTGCGCGGGTGGATGGAAAGCGTTCGCGGGCTGGGGAAGCTCCGCGAGATTCACGGGGCCTCATGGAACCTGGAGATCGGCGCCCTGACCGACCTGAACGTCAAGGGCCCAAAGTGGACGCTGCTGTTCGGGCAGATCCCGGGCTACCCTGATCGGTACCGGGTATTGACCGGCACGATGCCCGATGTGGGCCGCGTGGCCCTTGTCCTGGGCCTGTCGCCAGAGCTGCAACCCATGGAGCTGGTGCAGATCCTACGCCGCAAACTGGCGGCGATGGGAAACCATCTGTCCGAGTATCGGGCGGAACAGGTTACCGATGCCCCTTTTCTTGCGCATACCCTCGAAGGCCCGGCCATCGACATCCTGAAGTTTCCGGTGCCCAAGTGGCACGAAAAGGACGGCGGTCGCTTCGTCGGCACTGCCAGCGCGGTGATCACCCGGGACCCCGATTCGGGTTGGGTAAACTTGGGTGCTTACCGCTCCCAGGTCCATGAGGACGGGACGGTCGGGGTCGCCATTGGCCCGGGGCGGCATGGGCGGATCCATCTCGAGAAATACGAGCAGCGCGGGCAACCGTGTCCGGTGGCGGTTTCCTATGGTCACCATCCGCTGTTCAACATGGTTTCGAGCATGGAAGTACCCATGAGCGTTTGCGAGTACGACTATGCCGGTGCCTTGCTGGAGCAGCGGATACCGGTGGTCGCCGGACCGGTGACCGGTTTGCCGATCCCGGCGGACAGCGAACTGGTGGTCGAGGGTTACATTCCCGCAGGGGAGCGGCACGTGGAAGGTCCTCACGGTGAGTTCATGGGCTACTATGCCAGCGACAGAATGGCCAAGAACTTCATTCGCATAGCCGCCATCCACCACCGCGACGACCCGATCATGACGGGCACGCGCTCTGGACGGCCGCCGCACGATTATTCGTACTATCGTTGCCCGCTCCGCTCGGCTATGTTGTGGAACGCCGTGGAACAAGCCGGCCTGTCCGGCGTCAAGGGAGTCTGGTGTCACGAGGCCGGCCTGTCCCGCGCCCTCACAGTTATTTCCATCCGGCAGGCATACGCGGGTCACGCGGAACAGGCGGGCTTTCTCGCCTCACAGGTCCGGGAGGGCATCCACGGTGGCAGATGGGTGATTGTGGTTGACGATGATATCGACCCCAGTGACACGGATGCTATGCTGTGGGCCGTCTCTTCCCGCACGGACCCGGCGTATGACGTTGAGTTTATCCGGAATTCCATGTCCAGCCCGGTCGATCCTATGGCGGAAAGGATGACGGAACGCGGGGCAGATGGAGGGCCTCCAGAACTGCGGAGCGCCTTTGCCGCCCGGGTATCACGGGCCGTCGTCAACGCCTGCCATCCGTATCAACGGTTCTCCCGCGGCACCCATCCGCAGACGGTAGAAACGATCCCGTCGTCTCTAGTCGAGCGGGAAGCGGAGTTGCGGCGCATGTTGGAAGACTAGTGACCTCTGTCGTTCATGATCCGGCTGCGCTTGGCGGCAACCTGCTGTAGGAAAGGCTCAACCGCAACGTACGGTTCTCCACGTGGACCGATTTCAGGTGACCACGCCGGCTCAGCTCCCGGATCAAGGCGCTCAAGGGTGAGCGCCGCGTGTCCCAGGTGATTTTCTTCTCCTTCTTCTTGAAGTCGCTCAGGGCAGCAGGATTCAGGAACAGAAACATGAGCAACTCTTCGTCCGAAGCGAACGGACCATGTTCCCGTCTTACCTTGGGAAGAATCGGTTCCTCCACGCCTTCCAGCGCGTCGAGCATTGGTTCATCGCCCACCAAGCGGTCCTGAACGTTGGGGTCCAGCGGGACGATGGGCTGTCCGTAGTAGCCGCGGGCGTACAGGCGGATATCATTGGGCACCGTCCGGTAACGCTCGCCCTCGATGACGTTCAGTGTGGCCTGCACGCCCACAAACTGCGAAAACGGGGTTACCATCACAGGGTATCCCAGTTCCGCCCGGACGCGGGCGGCCTCTTCCAGCACCTCCGGCAAGCGCTGCTGAAGACCCAGGTCCGTCAACTGCTGAATCATGTTGGAAATCATGCCGCCGGGGATTTGGTGGCCGGCATACTGTTCGTAAAAGCGCGGATCGAATTTGACTGGCTCCGGCACCGGCCGCTTCTCCTGGTATGCCACCCAGTAGAACCAATCGTCGATCTCCCGCAGCCGCCCCTCGTCCAGTCCGGTGGGCCGTCCTTCTTCCTTGGCGATCTGCAGGACATCGATGACCGCCGGATGTGAACTCTTGTATGAGAGAGGCCGGCTGGTGGTCCAGAGCACATCGACTCCGGCCCGCATGCCCATGCGGTAGCACTCGTTGGCGAGGCCGGTGGTGGCGTGGCACGACATCTGGAGTTCGATGTCGTCGCCGATGGCCTCCCGCACTGCGGGGAAGAGGGTCTGTGCCCGTTCCGGTGTCAGGACGCCGGCCGGGTCAGACTGGATGACGGCATCCACTCCCAGCCGCACCAACTCCCGGGCCTTTCCCGCCATGTACTCGTCTGTATGGGCAGGGCTCACGGCAAAGGAGACCAGCGACTTCACCTGGAAGCCGAGCTGCTTGCCGACCTTCAAGTGAAACTCTATATTGCGGTAGTCAAGCAGGCCGTCAAAAACCTTGATGCTGTCGATGCCGATCCGGCGGATAGTCTTGAGGAAGAGCTCCACCACATCGTTGGGCTGGTGGCGCCACCCTACCACGTTGCGCGATCGGACCAGGAAGTCTAACTTCGCCTTGGGCATCTGCTGGCGCAGGAGGCGCAGCCGCTCCCACGGGTTTTCGTACAGGTACATGGCGGCGGTCTCGAAGGATACCGGCGCCATGGCGCAAATCTGGTAATACCCCGCTTCGTCCATGACTGGGGCGATGGGAAGCATGGACTCGGTTTTCATGCGGGTGGCCCACAGGGTCTGCTGGCCATCCCGCAACGTCTCGTCAAGGAACTTCAGAGTTTTTAACGGCATTCCCCTTTGGTCCTTGCGGTGGGTCTCAAACGGAAGCCGGCGCGATCACCACCAGCACCTGGCCTGCCTTAACCGGTTCCTCATTCGCCACACGGATCGCGCTCACCGTGCCCGCCACCGGGGCGGTCACGGGGGTGAAAAGCTTCATTACTTCGATGAGCCCCAGCGTGGTGCCTGCCTTGACGGACTGGCCCACCTCCGTGTAGGGCGGTTCGCCCGGCCCGGGCGCGCGATAGAAGATACCGCCGCTAACCGAGGTCACCTGTATGCCGTCTGTAGTTTCCGGCCGTGCTGCCAACTTCTCCGCGGCGGCGCTCTCAACCACGGAGAGCTGATGGCCATCCTGATCGGCCGGAACCGGATCTGGTTGGGGGCTTGCCGGAAGCGGTGATGGCGTAGGCGCGACCTTTTCCCTTCCCGTTTCCAGGCGCAGTTTCAGACCATCCAGTTCGATCTCAAGTTCCTGAAAGGGAGACTTATCTGCCAATTCCAGAATGCGAATGATATCCTGAAAGGTAAGTTCGTACCGCAAGACCGTCTTATCCCCGAGTAACGTCATCTCTTCCCCACAAAAACTTAGATTAGCCGGCGGATAACTTCTGGGACAGGCCGTCTTTAAGTAAGTCCTTGTCCTTGAGCACCCAGCCTGTGAGCACCGAGTGGTAGTTCAGTTTCACGGAGATCTACGCCACCGCACCGTATGGGTTCTCGTTGGCGTTTGTCTCCAAGTAGCATTTCATCAGGGCCGAGATCTTTCCTGTCACCGCGTCGGTACCCCCACGGTGGCGGCCCGCTCGACAGAGGCGACGATGGCCAGGTATCCGGTGCAGCGGCACAGGTTGCCGGAAAGGGCATGGCGGATAGCTTCACGTGAGGGCGCCGGGTTTTCCCGCAAAAAGGCCTCCACTGTCATCAAGATCCCAGGCGTGCAAAAGCCGCACTGCAGGCCGTGCTCCTGGCGAAAAGCCTCCTGAATCGGATGCAGCTCTTCAGGTCCCGGCGACAGGCCCTCAACGGTCCGCAGGGAGGCCCCGTCCGCCTGCACCGCAAACATCAGGCAGCTGCGAACGGGTTCCCCGTTCAGCTGGATGGTGCAGGCGCCACACACTCCGTGCTCGCAGCCTACGTGAGTTCCTGTCAGCCTCAGCTCGGTGCGCAAAAAATCGCTGAGCAGCAGTCGCGGCTCAACCTCACGACTATAGTTCATGCCGTTGACAGTGACCGTGACAGTGCGCAGATCACTCATGCAGCTTCTCCTCCCGTTGCTTTATTCAGTGCTTCGCCCAGGGTGCGGCGGGTGACAACCCGCGCGAGGTGCTTGCGGAACTCAGCGGAGGCATGTAGGTCACTGTCCGGTTCGAGGTCTTGGCTGGCCAGTTCACTGGCCCCTAACAAGGCCTGATCGCTTGGTGGCTGACCCTCGAGGGCAGCCTCTACGGCCCGGGCACGCACGGGCGCACCGCCGACGCCGCCGAGCACCACCCGGACCCCGGCCAAGTGGCCGCGATCGTCCAGGCGCAAGGTGGCTCCGGCGCTAACCAGGGCAAAATCGCCCTCGCGGCGGGAGATCTCGTTGAAGGCCCAGCCGTCGCCGGTTGCCGGGATGGGAAAACGCACCTCTGTCAGCAGTTCGCCGGGCATCAGGCTGGTGGTAAGGTAACCGACAAAGAAATCGCCGGCTGGAGCCACCCGCCGGCCATCACGGTTCTGCAGCACCATTTCGGCGCCGAGCAGGGTAGACACCGTGACCAGTTCAGCGGCGGGATCGTTGTGGGCCAGGCTGCCGCCGACGGTGCCGCGGTTGCGGGTCTGCACGTGACCGATCCACTTGGTCACGCCGGCCAGCAGGGGACACCGCTGGCGCACCAGGTCGGAACGTTCCAGCATGCGCTGCCGGGTCAGTGCGCCAACGGCCAGTACACCATCTTTCTCCCGAATGTAACTAATGGCGCCGATACGGTTGATATCCACCAATACGGCGGG
>Ga0209212_1004731_pt1 | contig 16640 bp, 20 predicted proteins | sample RifGroC2_FD_183996 | JGI IMG/M metagenome (GOLD analysis project Ga0209212, IMG submission 183996) | Groundwater microbial communities from Rifle, Colorado, USA - Groundwater C2 (SPAdes) (version 2) | ecosystem: Environmental > Aquatic > Deep subsurface > Groundwater | place: Rifle, Colorado...
GCCCTACAACCATCCAGAGGGTGTGGCTGTAAATGCGGCGGGTATATGGGAGGAAGGTCACGCGAATTACCTGGGGAGGTCTGCTGTCCCGCACCGGGCGAAATCCAGGTGCAGGGGAATTGGGATTAAATGGCCTATTCCCTCATGTTCGGCAGAAGTCAGCAGAAGCCATAGTAGTCGGCCTGACCAGTCGATGAAGGGCGGAACATGAAACGACGGAAAGGAACCCTGAATTTCGATGACGACAGTAGCAGCAGAAGGCCGGACTGAGATATCCGGCGCCATATCGGAGTTGGGCGGTCGGAAACCGCAGGTGGCCGGTAATGGTGCGGCAAACGTCACGGGAAAGCAGGACAACTCTGCTCCGAAGACGGACGGACTGATTGAAGCAATCGTCAGCCGAGGCAACATGATGGCGGCCTACACTCGTGTAATGCGCAACAAGGGTGCTCCCGGCGTGGACAGCATGCCGGTAACGGCCCTGAAGGAGTACTTGCAAGAACAGTGGCCGCGCATCAAAGAAGAACTGCTGGCGGGGAAGTACACCCCGTTGCCGGTGCTGAAGGTAGAAATACCCAAGCCGGAAGGCGGCACAAGAATGCTGGGAATCCCCACCGTCCTTGACCGTCTTATCCAGCAGGCAGTACATCAGGTATTGAGCCGACTGTTCGACCCTGAATTCTCCAGCCACTCCCACGGGTTTCGACCTGAAAAGAGCGCCCACCAAGCAATCAAAGCAGCTCGTCAGTATGTTGAGAGCGGCAAACGATGGGTGGTAGATATCGACCTGGAGAAATTCTTTGATCGCGTCAACCACGACATTCTCATGTCGCTGGTTAAACGCAAAGTCAAGGACAAGCAGGTACTGAAGCTGATTGACAGCTACCTGAAGGCAGGAATGATGGAGGGTGGCGTAGTCTCACCCCGGCAAGAAGGAACACCGCAAGGTGGGCCTCTCTCGCCGCTACTGTCAAACATCCTGCTGGACGAACTCGACAAGGAACTGGAAAACCGTGGTCACTCCTTTTGCCGTTATGCTGATGATTGCAACATCTACGTTGCCACCAAAGCCAGCGGCGACCGGGTCATGGCCTCGATTACCACATTCCTGTCGGAACGGCTCAAGCTCACGGTCAACCAAGGCAAAAGCGCGGTTGATCGGCCATGGCAGAGAACCTTTCTGGGTTACAGCATGACTTGGCACCATAAACCCCGCCTGAGAGTGGGTGGTAAAGTGCCGACAAGGCTAAAGGCAACCCTGAAGGAAATATGCCGGCGTGGAAAAGGCAGAAGCCTGCGCCAGACCATAACAGACGTGAATCCGAAGCTGCGGGGGTGGTTGAACTACTTCCGTTACGCAGCGGCGGAAAACCTCTTCAAGGAGCTGGACGGCTGGCTTCGGCGGAAACTGCGCTGCATTCTGTGGCGGCAGTGGAAACGAGCCCACACCCGAGCCAAAAACCTGATCAAACTGGGACTGTCGGGAGATGCATCATGGCGTTTGGCAAGAAACCAGCGTGGCCCATGGTGGCACGCCGGGACAAATGTCATGCATCGTGTTCTTCCAAACTCCTACTTCGACAACCTTGGCCTGATATCGCTACAGAGTCAGTACAACCGACTTCAGCGCGTATCATGAACCGCCGTATACGGAACCGTTCGTACGGTGGTGTGGGAGGACGGCGGGGGAGACCCCGCCTCCTACCCGATTGGGTGAGTAATTGAAGGAAACAATGACTGATGCCTTGATACGAATGACAATGATTGCTGGACTGACTATCGTGAGTCTTGCCGTACTCTATGGATTCAGCCGATTAAGAGTGTCCCTCAAAAAACGAGAAATTGAACGCGGTCACAAGCTTTATGACGAGGGAGATTATTCCGGCGCCCTCCAATGTGCAGAAAAGCTGAAAGAAACTGTCTTTCAACCGCTGGCATACGACCTTATCGGAGATTGTTACAACCGACTCGGAAACGAAGAAAAAGCGATAGAAGCCTATAAAAAGGCGATTCAGATAGATTCTTCAATTACCACATCACACCTCAGTCTCGGAGAAATAGCTCTCTTAAAACGCAAGTACGAAGATGCAATTTCTCATTTCACCGCTATCCTTGCGGTTGACCCGGAGATGGTCATAGCGCGGCTATATTTGGCGGCTGCTTACAAGCTATCCGGAAACATGGCGATGTTCCAAAATGAGTTCTCTGTGATCCGCAAAGGAAAAGTAATTCCGGCGAATATTCTTCAGCTAAGAAACCTGAACAACTACTCTTTGCGGGGAATGCTGGAAGAAATTATCGCTGAAGGCTGTTCCGAAGGAAGTTCAGGGAGAGGATAGCGAAGGTCGCGTCTCAATTATTGACATTGTCCGGAGTTGAGACGCAACCTTTGTGGTGAATCCAAGCCGTGATGCTATGTGGTGGTGACAAGACCGGAAATAAACATTTTTACAAAACTATGATCCCTGTTGCAGAGCGTGAATTCCTTAATTATCTGCAAGAACTGGAGTAAGTTATGGCAAAGCAACTATCGGAATTAATTAAAAAAATAGACCCTGCTGTGGTGGCGGCAGCACGTGTTCAGGCAGACCAGGAAATATTTGAACTTCGTCTTGCACAATTACGTCAAACAGTGGAAATGTCGCAACATGATTTGGCGACTGCACTTGGAATATCGCAACCCTCCGTTGCCAATCTGGAAAAACGCGGTTACGAAGTGAAAATCTCTTCTCTCAAACGGTACATTGAGGCGCTTGGCGGTAAACTGTCTCTGGATGTAGAGCTGTCTGATGGCCGGCATATTGGTATAAACGTTTAGCGCTGATTTCCTTACAAATGAAGAAGACAGGTTAAAAAGGTCGTATGTTCAGGTCATTTGATGTATCCATACGTTGGGAAATATGCCAGCTGTATCTGCTGCTCATCTTTGTCGGTTCATGGGTGGCGATGAGCTGGAGCGCCTATAAAAGCAGGAAATCATCCGGAGAGACGTTGCGCAGCTTTTTGGACAGATGCTCGCTAAGCGACTATGTCGTCGGCACCAGGAGTGTGACAGGCCGGATCGGCATATGGTTCTGGGTCTTTGTCATATCGTTGCTGTTATTTGTTGTGGCAAGCATTCAGGTCTTGTGCGGTAATTTTACTAACGCGGGGGTAAAGTTTGATGGCGATTATCTCTGGCCGATTTTGTAGCAACTCGTGACCATCCATTGTACCAGGGTGCTTGCCGCTCTACTGCCACCCGTTCACTGACACTATCCTCCCCCTTATCCCCGATAAATCTTGCCGGGAAATTGCCACGAAAGAATTTATCCTAAAAAAGGCATTTACTCACGCACCAAATGTAGGCGCTTCTAGGCGACGACGCAACGAACGCGACGAAATTCAAATACTTAAGAAGATTTGTGACCTCACCAATCTGGTGAATGATATTATCGTTTAACTGCCTGATTTTACGTTGCGTCGTCGCCTGGATGCGCCTACTTTTGGTGCGTTCGTCGCGTGAAACTGCTTTTTCTAGGTTTATAAGTTGATTATTCCGGCGAGAGGACCAGGTCCAGGGTGGAGTGCTTCCGGTTGGGTTGGGGGTAATGCTGGCTGATCAGGCCCGCGTAGCCGCGCATGTCGATCAGGATGTGGATATGGGGCGGGCGCCGGCCGTAGGGCGCCGGAAAGTCGGTTTCCAGGCGGTAGCGCCCCTGGCGGTCGGCAATCACCGTGGCCCGGTGCGCTTCGTCGTAGTTCCCGGAGGAGTTGGCCTGCCAGAATTCGATGCGCGCGCCGGGCAGCGGCCGGCAGTCCTTGGAGGAACGGACCGTGCCGGAGATGACATAGCCCTTTCCGATTCTGTCGCGCAGCGGGGCGCCCGGCCGATAGAAGGGGCCGATCTCATCCCAGGGCGTCGGCGGGCACTTTTGTGCTGCCGTGGCCGGCGCGCCCGCAACCGGCATCAGTGCGGCAGTGCAGAGTATGGTGAGCAGGATGGAGCGGATCATGGGATAACTCTTCCGGTGTTTGTAATATGAAATTATTTTCTGCTGGTTTCAGGCAGAAAGCAACTTCATTAATGCACTCATCCCGTGTATCAGGATTGGGTTGATGACAAACGGAAAACAATGCTCTGTCCGAGCCCGGGAGTGCAAAGGCGGTTACGACCTGCTTCCCCGGCGCCCGGTTTTTGGGGCGGGCCGTTCCTGCACGGAACTTTTCCGCCTGGGTTCAGCTCTCTTCGCCGGAAGCTGCGCGGCCTTGTCCTTGGACTTCCTGCTCCTGGCCTGCGCATCGGCCTGCTTGATCGACTGCACCCGCGCGCTGCGTCTGGCCGCAGTGGCCGGAAATTCCGCCAGGGTCCGTTTCGGTACGGCGTAGGTCAGCAGCTTCTCGATCGCGGCCAATAGCGGCCTTTCCTCGGGGCTGACCAGCGACAGCGCCACCCCGTCCTCACCGGCCCGGCCGGTGCGTCCGATGCGGTGTACGTAGTCCTCTGGCACCTGGGGCAGGTCATAGTTCACCACGTGCGGCAGCCGTTCGATGTCCAGACCGCGCGCTGCCACGTCGGTTGCCACCAGTACGCGGAATTCGCCCTGCTTGAACTCCGCCAGGGTGCGGGTGCGGATCGACTGGCTCTTGTTACTGTGGATCGCGGCCGCCTTGATCCCGTCCAGCAGCAGCTCTTCGGTCAGCTTGTCCGCGCCGTAGCGGGTGCGGGCAAAGACCAGCACCTGGTTCCAGCCCCCCTTGCGGATCAGGAACGCGAGCATCTCCCGCTTGCGGCTCCGTTCCACCTCGTAGACCGCCTGGGTCACCGCGTCGGCGGCGATATTGCTGCGCGCCACCTCGATCCGGCGAGGGTGGTTCAACAGCTGATCGGCCAGCTGTTTGATGCTCTTGGAATAGGTGGCCGAAAAGAGCAGGGTCTGGCGCTTGGGGGGCAGATATTCGGCCACCTTCTTGATGTCGTCGATAAAGCCCAGGTCCAGCATGCGGTCGGCTTCGTCCAGCACCAGCACCTCGATCCGCGAGAGGTCGATCGTGCCCCGCTCGGCATGGTCCAGCAGCCGCCCCGGCGTCGCCACCACGATATCTACGCCGCGATGCAGACGCTCGATCTGTGCCTGGATCATCACCCCGCCGTAAATCATCGTGGAGCGCAGCGCCAACCGCCTGGCATAGTTGTTCATCTGCTCGCTGACCTGGGCCGCCAGTTCACGGGTCGGCACCAGCACCAGTGCGCGCGGTTTGCGACGTTTCTCCACGGGGATCTTTTCACTCAGCCGCTGCACGATCGGCAGCGCGAAGGCCGCCGTTTTGCCGGTGCCGGTCTGGGCGCCGGCAAGCAGGTCGCACCCCTCGAAGATCAGCGGGATCGCCCCTGACTGGATCGGGGTCGGAGTGGTATAGCCCTGGGAGGTAACCGCGCTCAGCAGCTCGGCGCGCAGGCCGAGGGTTTCGAATGCCGCCGGGGTGACGGTTTTCGGGTGTGACGATGAAATCGTTTCATTATTCATTGTTTATCTCTCTCATTCCGCGCTCACAAAAAAACCACAGGGGGTGTCCCCGTGGTTCAGGCGCTCGGCAATATAGCATGTTACGTTTCGCGGAGCAATGCATTAGCAGACTTTTGATGCAACCTTGTTCCGTTGACAGGCGGGTATTGCCAGAGTAAATTAAATCAGGAACTCGGATTCCTCCTGGAGATTGAGACAAATGTCACTTAACGGCGATCTGGAAAATTTTCCGATAATCGATATCATCCAGCTTTTGCACGGTACCAAGAAAACCGGGGTGTTGCGGCTATCCAGCAAAAAAGGGGAGAGCCAGCTGGTTTTCCACGAGGGAGACCTGGTCAGCGCCAACTACCTCAATAACCGGGTGCGGATCGGGCAGGTGCTGGTCAGCGCCGGAGCAATAACCGAAGGGCAGCTGGCCCAGGTGCTGGAGATCCAGAAAAATGCCGGCGATGAGCGCAAGCCGCTGGTGATCACCCTCCTCGAACATAACATGGTTGATGAAACCGTGGCATACAACGGCCTGGAATCATTGATCGAAATGACCATAGTCGAAGTGCTGACCTGGAAAAGCGGGGAGTTTTCGCTGGATATGGGCAAGAGCGGCAATGCCGACAGGTATCATTTTTCCAGGACTAAATTTCCCCAGAGGATCCTGTTGAACTCCCAGGGTATCCTGATGGAGTCGTTGCGCATCTTTGACGAGAAGGTGCGTGACGGCACCATGGATGAGATCCTGAGCATTGCCGGCATCACCAACCTGGACCTGGGTGCTGAACAGCCGGAAAACAACGTGCCGGCTATCTCGGAGGCATGGCTCGACCAGGACGGCGTTCCGACAATGATGCAGCAGTTGCTGGCGGAACAGCGGAACATGATCCAGCGTAGCGGTGATCAGAGTTACCGTGAGCTGGGCGCGCTCAAGAAGCTGATCGTCGAAGAGTTTCCGCATGCGGCGAAAAACCTGAAACGGCAGCTGCTGGAGCTGCTGTCGGGACCGGCGCCCGAAGGCAGCACGGAGTCAGCTGCTCCGGACATCGCGGTGATAGTAGTCACCCCATCGCAGCTGTTATCGACGATGGTGAAATCGATCTGTTACCAGGAGCGGATTTACTCGCTCTCGTCGGATTCCATCGCCTCACTGGCCATCAATATCAGGCTGCTCCTGTGCCAGACGCTGCATCTGGTCATCCTGCTGGATGTACCCCATGACGATGAGATGCAGGACACGCTACGGGTCTTCGGGGATATCCGGCGGTATCCGCAGGCGTCGCTCGTGCTGGTTGCCTGTTCGCACTTTTGGGACAACCTGGGCCTGCAGGCGCTCAGCTCCGGGATTCGCTCGATTATTCCCAAGCCCTGCAAAGAATGCGCGGGCGGGTCGCCGGTGCAGCAGGCGGTGGCCTTCTGCTCCGGTCTGGGAAATTTCCTGCGGTCACTTTTGTCGGAGTACGGCAGCAGCGACGAACAGCGCTTTTTCACCTGCATCACCCGGCTGCGAGGTTGCAAGACACGTACGGAGATAGCGGATGCCGTCCTTGGCTACCTGATCGATGTCTTCGAACGCGCCATTGTCTTTACGGTGACGGAATCGGAGCTGGTGGCGGAACAGTCTTTCGGGATCAACGGTGACAAAAGCGAGGGATTGACGCTGCTTTCCAACCTGCGTGTCCCGCTTGACGATCAGCAGATATTCGAGGATGTCATCAAAACCGGGCAGATGTACTACGGCTTCCACAGTGATTCGACCTGGCCGCATCAGCTGTACCGGCTGATAGGCCGGCTGGACAGCCCGGAGGTGCTGCTCTTCCCCCTGATACGCGCCAACACCGTCGTTGCCTTCATCTATGCCGATTTCGGATCGAAATCCGCATCATCCCCCTCCCTCCGTTATCTGGACGCCTTGCTGCAATACACCACCGCCCAGATCAGCGTCACGGCCTACCGCCAGAAATTGAAATCCATGCTGGAACAGATGCGGATACAGGCAAATCCCGAGGATTGAGCGTTGGTATCCCCGCCGTGCCGGACCCGGTTTTTCGCTGTAGATAACTAGCGGTGGTTTTCTTGATCATATAAGTGATATAATTCAGTAAAAGATAATCATATCAGCGATGTTAAAGCTGATTAGAGGAACGGAGGTGTTTTCCATGGCAACAACGTTGCTGATTCTTCTGGTAGTGTTACTCACAATTACCAGTATTCCGTGGCTTGAAAAAAACATCCATACGGATTTGCATCATACTGACCTGATGGCGGGCGCAGAATAGGAAAATGGCTGACCAAACATTTCCGGGTTTTGCAGGCACGGCCCAGTTGTTTCCCAGTGGAGGAGGGCTAGGCCAGCAGCAGCCCGACTGCGTGCAGCAGCAGGCCGATCACGCCGCCGACCAGGGTGCCGTTCATCCTGATAAACTGCAGGTCTGAACCGATGCTCAGTTCGATCTCCTCGGTATAGTCATCGCTTTCCCACTGCTGCACCGTGCCGGAAATATGCCCGGCAATTGCGGTTCGCAGCGTATCCCCGTAGTGCAACACCAGTTTTTCAAGGTGCTCATTGAAAGACTCTCTCAGTTTCCGGTTGTGCGACAGGGTCTCTCCCAGACCGGCAACAGCTGCGGATATTTTCTCCTGCACCTCCGAATCAGGTCGCTGCAGGTCGCAGGTCAGCCAGCTCTTCAGATCATTGCCGAGGTTTAAGGCATAATCGGCGATCGATTGGTTATGCACAACCTCAAGCTTGATCGCCTCGACCTTGCTGCGCAGCAGCGGGTCGGATTTCAGGCCGGCAATCAGAGTCGTCACGGCCGTGTCAAACTTACCCCTGACCTCATGGGCTGGATCCGAGTTAACTTCCTGAATAAATGCGTTGATCCTGCCGGCGACCTTTTCACCGGCTCCACGGGAAAACTGGTCCCGGTTTGGAATGAAGGCGCTCAGGATCGGATATTCTTTCTTGCACATGTCGTCAATGGAGTTGGCCAGCCTGGTCTGCGCTTCCGCGGTTGCCAGCCATCCCGCAAGGCGGTTCAGCAGGTCATCAAGCACGATCTGGTGGCGATTGTCTTTTCTGAGCGTGTCGAGTATGGCTCCGGCGGAAGAGGATAGGTCGAAGTTCTCAATGCGGTTGCTCAGCGCGGCTCTCAAAAGCTGCTGCACGCGCTCATCATCGATAAAATCCAGGGAATCGGCAATTACACGGGTCAGTCCTTTGGCCAGGCCGGCGGCGTTATCCTTCGACATCAAGTAAACGGCCAGATGCTCGGCTGGATTGTATTCCCGCAGCTTGGCGATCAAGGTATCGCTGGCAAGAAACTTGTCACGGATAAAGTTGGCCAGATTCCCGGCAATCACATTCTTCTTGTTCTTAATGATGGCCGTATGTGGAATCGGTACCCCCAATGGGTGGCGGAACATTGCCACAACGGCAAACCAGTCCGCCAGGGCGCCGACCATGGCCGCCTCCGCAAAAGCTGCCAGCCACTCCCAGGCGCCATGCCCCTTCTGGGAACGGGCAACCACAAACAGTACGGCCGCGCCGACCATCAGTCCCGTGGCTATGGCCTTGTTTCTGCTCAGTATTCGTTTTCTGTTTTCCACGCCTTGACTCCGGTTTCTTGATCGTGTCGTCATCCTGCAAATAACAAAAACCGCTTCGACTGACAGAAGCGGCTTTCCCTTACGCAATCAATTTATGGCACGGCTGCGGTGTTTTTGTCAATGTTTGGTGCGTAAAGCCTGCCGATGGGGCGCGATCATTTGTGGTAGCTGATGCGATAGATGGCGCCTGCCTTGTCATCTGAAACCAGCAGACTCCCGTCCGGCATGACCTGCACATCGACAGGACGTCCCCGGGCAGCGCCGTCCCGCAACCACCCGCTGGCGAAGGTTTCATAGGATACGGCGCGGCTGTTTTTCAGTCGCACCAGGGTGATCCGGTAACCATCGGGTGTGGAGCGGTTCCATGAACCATGCTCGGCGATGAAAATCTGGTTGCGGTACTCTTGGGGAAACATGCTGCCGCTATAAAAGCGCATGCCGAGCGAGGCTACATGGGGGCCGAGCTCCATCTCCGGCGCAACCAAGTCCCTGTTGCGACCCCTCTTTCCGAACTCGGGGTCGGAGATGTCCCGCCCGTGCCGATAGGGAAAACCGAAGTGCAGTCCGGCCGTGGGAGCCCGGTTCAGTTCGTCTGGCGGTTGATTGTCCCCCAGCCAGTCGCGGCCGTTATCGGTGAACCACAGCTCCCCGGTTTGGGGATGCCAGTCGAATCCGACCGTGTTTCGCACCCCGCCGGCAAATATCTCCAGCTTGCTTCCATCCGGGAGCATCCTCATGATCGAGGCAAAGCGCGGATCCTTTTCTTCACAGACGTTGCAGGGAGCTCCTACCGGAACATAGAGCCTGCCGTCCGGGCCGAAGCGGATAAACTTCCAGCCGTGGTGGCTTTTGTCAGGAAAGGAGCTGTTGATCGTCACCGGCACGGGGGGGCTTTTCAGGCGCGTCTCAATGTTGTCGAAGCGGATCACGCGGTTGATTTCCGCGACGTAGAGGGCGCCGTTGAGGAAGGCCACTCCATTGGGTGATTTAAGCCCGCTGGCGATGGTAACCACTTCATCGGCCTTGTGGTCGCCATTACGGTCGATAACGGCGTAGACCTTGCCTTCACCGCGGCTGCCGACAAACAGGGTTCCCCTGGCGCCGATCGTCATGGAACGCGCGCCCGGCACATCCGAGGCGTAGACGGAGATGTTGAAGCCCGGCGGGAGTTTGATGCTGTCCGGTCTCAATTCCACGCTGCTGCAACTGCTGGTGGTTGCAAGGATCAGCAGGGCCGTAACGAGAAACCTGCAATAAATCTGAACCATCATAAATCCTCCCCCCTCAGGGTTGCGGCATCATGACTTCAATCGCAGCTGCCTTTGCTCCAATACACCGCTTTTCCTTTATGCGTGCCGGCGGACTCTGACGGTCTTCAGCCCGCAGCCGGGACAACGTTTTTCCGCCACCTGGCGCTGGCAGGTTTCGCACCAGTATGCCAGAGGCGCGCTAATGCCGCATGCTCTGCAGGCCGGGTCGGCATCGTTTTTGTCAGAACAGCATTCCCGTTTGTCCATCATCTCTTTACCTCAGTTGATTTCCGTTGATTGATGGCCCACAAGTTGATTCTAGGCCGGTTGCGTAAATATAGGAAGCGCAGAGTGGAGTCGTGGGCAGCGACCCGGAATAACATGGCCGGAATCGATATTTCGTGTCTATAGGGACCCAAAAGCCGTTTTTGGGATTAATTGAATTACCGCGGGTATGACCGGACATCATTATTCCTGCCAGTTTTCAGCGACCGGAAGCTTACCATTTGTTGCCGCTCTTCATCATACAGGTTCAGGCGCAGGGCTCCCAGGCTCTTGCGCAGGGTCAGCGGCCTGACTGCCTGCAGCTGCGGGATGGCATCATGGCACTCCTGCAGCCGGTAGTTGGGTATGCCGGGGCGGACGTGGTGGACGTGATGTAAACCGATGTTGCCGGTCACCCACTGCAGCAGCTTCGGCAGCCGGTAGTAGGAGGCGCCTTCCATGGCGGCCCGCCACGGATCCCACTGGTTGTGGCGCGCCCAGTAAACCCCTTCGAACTGGTGCTGGTTGTAGAACAGCCAGACGCCGAGCGTCGCCGCCATAATCAGCACCGGCATCTGGACCAGGAAATAGGTTTTGAATCCGATCGTGGCACTGGCAGCCACGGCAATGGCGGCAATAGCCAGGTTGGTGGCGATCACGCTGATGAAATCGATCCTTTTCGCTCCGGGTGACGGGTATCTGTTGCGCAGCAGGAAATAGTAGAGCGGACCGATGCCCAGCATGATCACGGGATGCCGGTACAACCGGTAGGCCAGTCGCTTCATCGGCGCGGCAGCCAGGTATTCCTCCACGGTCATGGTGGTTATGTCCCCCATGCCGCGCCGGTCAAGGTCGCCGGAGCTGATATGATGCCCGGCATGGCTGCGGCGCCAGTCGTGAAATGCGGTGAAGGTCAGGATGCCGCACAGATAGCCGATGTTCCTGTTCCAGCGTGGCGACGGAAGGAATGATCCGTGGGTGCAGTCGTGGAAGAAGATGAACAGGCGGGCGAACAGTGCGGTGGCAGCCACTGCCAGCACAAGCGTGACCCAGTAGGGATAACCGATACGAATTGTCAGGACCATCAGAGACAGCAGCAGCAGGTATGGAATGAGAGTCGTCAGAAGCTGACGAATGGCGGTCCCGAATTCTGATTGAGCGTACCGTGCGGTCTGTTTGTACCACTCCGGCTTTTCGACTTTTGCAACAATAAGCACAGGGTTGAAGGACATGTGAGTCTCCTTCGACAGTATTAAACCTCTCCCAGGGTTAGTATAAAATAATCGCTCCGACTTGCAAGCATTGTGCATTTGACCATCATTACAGCACCATGGCCGAAACAGTATCGCACAGCCCATGCCCCCATTCTTGCGCCATTTTTTCATCGTCCGGTGCTAAAATGGAAGCACGAAGGGAGGATGATGATTATGCGTATTATACTTATCGGCGGAACCGGAACGATCGGGCGCGAGGTGGCAAAAGCGCTGGCTGTGAATAACGAAGTGATCACCGCCAGCCGCAGCGGGGGGATGTTGCGGGTTGACATCTCCGAGCCGAGCAGTGTCGAGGCGATGTATCACGATGCCGGTGCATTCGACGCAGTGGTTTGTGCCGCCGGGAGCGCCCGTTTTGGCCCCCTGGACGATCTGGAGTATGAGGACTTCCTGTTCAGCTTCAGAAACAAGCTGATGGGGCAGGTCAACCTGGTCACTATCGGCCGGAAGCAGATCAATGACAACGGTTCGTTCACATTGACCAGCGGCATATTGGCCCGGGAACCGATGCCGGGCGGCAGCGCCGTCAGCATGGTCAATGCCGGGCTGGAAGGTTTTGTGCGCGCAGCGCAACTGGAGCTGGAGCGCGGTGTACGGGTGAATATAGTCAGCCCGGTCTGGGTTCAGGAAACACTGTTGGCCATGGGCAACAAACTGCTGGAAGGGATGCCCGCCGCACTGGTCGCCAGGGCCTATGTGGCCAGTGTCACCGGGACCATGAAAGGGTCGGTGCTGGATGTGAACGACTATACCTGAAATCCTTGCAGGCTTAACTCCGGATTTCAGCTATTCTGTACTGTCGCGGAGCGGATTCTGCTATACTGAAACCATCGGACAGGTAGTTTTGATTGAGACTGAAAGATGTCCGCGCCCAGAGCGCGGCGGGGAGGTTCGTCATGAAAGCCAGCACTAAACGGGTGGCACGAGGTATGTTTCACGAAGTTAGCGGCAAGGCCAAAGGGATGATCGGTTCTCTGATCTCGAACAGGATGTTAAGTATCAAGGGGAAAATGGAGCTGATCTCCGGCAAAATGCAGAGAAAGGTCGGCAAGGTTCAGTCGGTGTGCGGATTCTGACAGCAGCATTCACATGTTGCGGTTAACGACACAAGGCAGCCGGAGGGCTGCCTTGTGCATTTGTGCCTTGTCACGGCTCCAGGTAATCTGAATAGAAATAATCCTGTCTGACTCCATGTGCCTTATTGAAAATTGTTTTCAATAAGGCACAAACCTGTTACTATTGTTTCAAAGAATGGAAGGGGGAATTAAAAATGAGAACCATAAACAACGACATTAATCAGGAATACATTCCAGTAGAACTTCACAGGATGACGGAAGAAGAATTTGAACTGGGGGAACCGGAGCTTTGCGAGGCAAGCGCTGACTGATATACTTTGCAGACGAGGATTCAATGGCCGATTCCACCAGGGATCGGCCATTGCTGTTTTTGTATCCCCGGAATCTACCCCTTTTTGCCGATTGCCGTGCCCCGCCATTTCAGTTACTATGCCGGAAAATTCTTACTTATGCCAAGGAGCCCCCATGCCTGCTACCGCCCGCCACATCCTTGTGGCGACAGAAGACCTATGCCTGCAGCTCAAGACCGAGATTGAAGCCGGCGCCGATTTCGCCGAAGTTGCCAAACACAAATCCTCATGCTTTTCGCGCCTGCGTGGGGGCGATCTCGGCTCATTCCGCACCGGGCAGATGGTCAAGGAGTTCGATGATGCCGTCTTCTCCGGCGAGCTGAACAAGGTGCTCGGCCCGGTCAAAACCCAGTTCGGTTACCACCTGATCGAGGTGACCAGCCGATGGTAGCGACAACAGAAGAACCTCGGGAGATGAGCGGACTGGATCAGGCTCTGCTGGCACTGCGCCAGGATATGAAAGATCGGAGGCGGCAGTCGACGTTTTACGATCTCTTCATTAATACGACTTTTTGCGTTCCGACTCTTGATCAACAGGAGCTCGACGGAGAATCGGCAGTTGGGGAAGGGCAGGTTCTTCCCCTGATCATCGAATCGGAAGGGAACGATTACCTGATGATTTTCGACAGCGAAGAGCGTTTGAAAGCCTGGGCAGCAGAAGATGTCAAGTGGGTCGGGGTCCCGGGATACGTACTGGCCGCAACCACCATGCCGCCGCTCCACTTGGCGATGAACGTCGGCACCGAATATTCGAAACAGTTTCTGCCCGACGAGATCGCCTGGCTCCGGGAGGTAGTGGAGCGTTGCAACGAAGCTGTGACAGCCCAGGAAGAGCCGAATCCATAGGTGTCATCACGAAACTTCCGGCAAGATTCCATGCCGGCAATGTGACAATTTTAAAGCAATAAAGCAACTACGTACCCTGGGGCTCTACATTTTGTTTGTATTTTCTGGCTTGATCTGATGTGTCAAACGAGATACAGTTTGCAAAATGATGCGGGGAGGAAACGACATGCCACGAGCTGCAATGATCCATGCTCGAATGGAACCGGAATTAAAACAGGATGTTGAGAGCATCTTCAGGGCACTTGGAATGACCACAACCGAAGCCGTAACGCTTTTTTACAAGCAAGTTAAGATGCGGCACGGATTGCCGTTTGCTGTTGAAGTGCCGGATGATGAACTGGATACTTGGCAAAGAGAAGAGATTAAAAAAGGGCTTGAGGAAATGAGAGCCGGTAAGCTGATTGACCACTCCGATGTTGTCAAACGCTGGGCGGATCGGCAATGAGAATACGCTGGACTGTAGGAGCGGATGGCAACCTCGATCAAGTTGAGGAATATATCTCTCAGGACAATCCACCGGCTGCGGTTGCTACGGTAAATAAGATCATCGATTCTGCCCAGATGCTGGCTGACTATCCGGCCATCGGGAAACGCGGTCGCGAACGCGGCACACGTGAACTTGTTGTTGCCGGCCTCCCGTACATCGTCATTTATGCTGTACAACGTGAGGAGCTGATTATTCTACGAGTGCTGCATACATCCATGAAATATCCGTAACAAATCTCTCATAAGATAACTGTTTAACCCAGAAGGTGATTAACTTTTTTGATGCATGTCCAGGATTTATCGGCGTGCATCCGTTTTTTTCGGCGGTTAACTGCCGGTTACAGGATGAATCCTGTTGGAATATTGCTGATTTTTAACTGACCGGAATTACGACAAAATTTCCGACAAAGCGCAACATCGGAGAACACGCTATGGTTTCCGCGCTCCGCTATCAGTCGAGGTTCAGGAGTGCCGGCAGCTCATGGATGCTGTCCAGCAGCCAACGGGCGGCGCCGAACTGGCCGCCACGGTTCAGGAGAACCCAGAGGGGACGCTGTTAGCTATTTATCTATTGTGATAATTAGGAGAACCCAGAGGGGACGCTGTTAGCTATTTATCTATTGTGATAATTAGAAAAATAAATAACAGCGTCCCGCTAGGCGCACACAAATTCTCGCGTGGACTCGGACGCGATAAACCCTCGCCGGTCACGCTCATAGCCGTAATGCGAGAAAAGAATGATTGAAACTGATGAACTACAAATAAAGCTCCAGATTGCTGATCGTACCATTGAGGGATCTGGTGGGCCGTACTTGGAGTGGTTGCAGTTTAGAGTACAAGCTGCTGTCCCTGGTTTTACGGCAGATGTGAAATGGGCTGCGATGCCAATGGAGCTTCTAAAATTTCGGGACGAGTTGACCCTGATGGACAAGATGGTTCCTGATGCAAAAGCAAAACTCAAGGGAATTGAATCAGGGGTTACGGTTCTTCTCAAACTTGGGCACCGGGGCCAGATTCAAGGAGAGTATGAGATTACAGATGAGTACAGCAATCCCAATGGGGCAACGCTCAAAGGTGAATTCACTATAGATCAGTCATTCCTTCGAAACATAATTGCCGAAGTTGATGCGCTGCTGGCCTATCCAGCAAGAAGGCTGGACGCATAAGCTCAACCAGGCCGGTGGCGGTGAATCACGCTCTCCGCCCGTTGGCCAGAAAAATGGGAATGACAATGCAAGCTGGAAGGTGTGCATTATGAATGTAGTGAAACCCCAATATAAATGGATTGTATTGGCAATATTAGCCGCAATCGGCGGTATTTACTTCACCGGCTTAAGTGGGAGCTATCTTCTCGATTATTTCAAAGACGCTTCTAGCAACCCTAACCGAAATGAGTATTTAGAGGGAGTTACACTTTCTCTCATCTTTTCTTTGCCCTTTTGGTTGATGCTTGCTGCATTCGCTACACCACAAAAAAATTCGTTATCGAAGACAGTTTTTATCCTTTTAAGAATACCGGCAATGCTTCTGGGATTTGCATTCGTATTAATGAACGCATATATTTTTGTCATGATATTCTTGGATAAATTTCAAGGAAAATAACGGTCTCTGGCCGAAAAATGCGAATTTATAACCAAGTAAAGAAACGGCTGAAAGTAGGGGGTACCTTGAGGGGCAGGTCTTGAAATATATGAAACTGATAATTCAAGACCCAGCCAGAGACCCACTGGTGATACGGCAGTGTTTTGGGGCTGGGTTCATTGCCTAATTGGCAGCATTATGCTTATTATCGCCGTCATAGTCCTAATTTTATAAGAGTCAATTCCAACACGCGAATATCCGCTTGCCAAAGGCGACTCCTGATTTTACGACTCTTTCATTTTGTTTGTATTTTCTGGCTTGATCTGATGTGTCAAACGAGATACAGTTTGCAAAATGATGCGGGGAGGAAACGACATGCCACGAGCTGCAATGATCCATGCTCGAA
>Ga0209212_1004733_pt1 | contig 16629 bp, 15 predicted proteins | sample RifGroC2_FD_183996 | JGI IMG/M metagenome (GOLD analysis project Ga0209212, IMG submission 183996) | Groundwater microbial communities from Rifle, Colorado, USA - Groundwater C2 (SPAdes) (version 2) | ecosystem: Environmental > Aquatic > Deep subsurface > Groundwater | place: Rifle, Colorado...
ACCCGCATCAGGGCTTGAAGATGCGGTCGCCGAGGGAGTATAGAAAGTCATTAACGGCAGCATCCGGGTGTCCGGTTTAATGGGGGTAACGCCAGGAGCTGACGAGAACGGGGATCCGGCAATTACGTTAGACGAAGATGTTGTGCTCCATAAGTGTTATCGAAATCCTCTAGAGGTTCTGGTATGTGCTCATGCGTTGGGTTTTGGAATATACGGAAAAAAAATTGTTCAAATGCTTGAAAATGAAGAACACTGGAAGGATTTTGGATATAAAGTTGTCAGCGGAAAATTGTCTGAAGGGGAGACAGTTGAAATCTTGCGACCAAAAGATAATTCTCCAAGTTCCATTTCAAATAATAATGATATTGATGTTATAGTTAGCATGAGTGTCTGTAAGTCCGCTGATGACGAAATAGAGCAGGCCGCCTCAAAAATAGTTAGTGATATAAAAATCGAGGGCCTGCAACCAGAAGATATATTAGTTATATCGGCAGATGACAGATACGCTAAGCCGTATTTAAGCAAAGTAGCTACTTTACTTAACGAAAACGAAATTGCTACAAATAATCTGCATTCTGATGCGTACGGGTTGCAAGATTTTTTTAATGAAGGTTGTGTTACATTGTCAACAATCCACAAAGCTAAGGGCAATGAGGCATACTCAGTGTACATATTGGGAATTGATGCATTATTTCAACGCCCAAACATTAGGTACAGAAACATGATCTTTACTGCGATGACTAGGACTAAGGGGTGGTTGCATATATCTGGTGTTGGTGATTTTGCGGCAGCATTTAAAGCAGAACTAGATATTGCAAAAAAGAATTGCCCATCCATTGTATTTAAATATCCGAGTGAACTTGAACTAAAAATAATGCAACGTGATTTAACGGAAAACGTCGAACTCCGTGTAGACAGAGCACTAGATGAGCTACAAGATGAATTGCGTCCAGAAGAGTTTAAAAAAATATTGCGTGAAAGACTTAGAAATACAAGAGTCACATATAAGAAGAAGCCTAAAGGTAAAGAATTTAAATAGTATTTATAACGATAGGGGCGATTGGGATGAATATTGGAAAATTTAATTCTTCGATCGCTTCTGCGGAAGCAATACTAAAAGAACTAAAAATATTCTCTGATCGTATCAATTATGTCAATTATAAAAACATGACGCCTTCAATTATGAGGTCGCTAACATATAGGTTACAATGGGAAAAATGCATCGCGAGTAGATGGTATAATATACGTTTGGTTGATCAATCGTTTTTTCAATTTAAAATTGACCCTTCCGTCTCTTACTCTTTTTATGAATGTCCGTTAAACGTAAAATCAATTGAAGAGTTTGCTATAGAATATTTCGGTGAAGAATGGGAATTATTCTCTCATGAAATAAATGAAGAATATGCCCAATACGTTGAAACAAGCGATACTCTTAGGCCTATAACGCCTGTGAGATATGATTTTCATCCCGATCTTTATGGAGAATGCCATCATCCAGCCGCACATATGCATTTCGGAATTGAGAATAATATTAGAGTGGCGGTTGTAAAATTGATGAACCCGATATCATTCGTGTTATTCGTCGTAAGACAATGGTACCCAAGGGAGTGGCTCATGTTAATGGAAATGAGTTCATTTTCTGAAATTGTAAGAGAGATCAGGGATGGGTTAGATGACATTTCTGAGGCGTATTGGAGTAAAAACGATAAGAACCAACTCTATTTATATTAATGATGTAATGTGATTATACACAATTACGGTCGTGCTTGTACATACGGTACATGTACAGCCATAATTTTTCCCCGACACCCGATTTGCCGGTGTATGAGCTTCGGGCCCACATCCCCCGAAGATCGCAAACCCGGATAGACTTCTGGCCCGCCCGAAGGTCTTCCAGTAAAGAAGGCAATAAGGCGCGATTATCTCTTCGCAATTCTCGGTGCTTCTTCCGTTCCTCGGCCGGTTGTGCCCGAAGTGTGCCGTGGGACACCGCATCCCGCGATCTTTGGGAAGGGAGGGGGATTTCGCGCTGCCTGGCTCGAGTAAGCAGCCCTCAGTTTAGTGCCGCCAGAAGGTCCCCGAGAAATGTCTCCCCCGATTGGTCCAAGTCACCCTCCAGGGGGAACGAAATTCTTTGAACCTTCTTTCTCCCGATGATGTGCGCGGCGTCTCCCGCCCGCGGAGCGGGTGACACGAGGATGGCATGCCGGCAGCCGACGGCCTCCGCGTATGCCACGACCTGGAATATGTCCGCGTCGGGAGAGTCTGCGTGGGCCTTGTATTTTGTGTCCAGGACAGCGATAGGAGCCCCGCTTTCGCTATCCACGAGGAGTAGGTCGATCGTAAAGTGTCTTTTAATGCCGATTGGACGTCTGTACTGCTCCTTGACCGAGATTCCTTCCGGCAGTCGGGAACGAAGCCATTCGGCGACGAAGAGCTCGTAGAGACGCGGCATCTCCACGAGAAACGGAAGCATGGGATCGGCACCGGTGGCGAGGTCCGGGCCGGTGAGCTCGATCAAGAACCGGGAGAGGGCGTGGAGCGGTCGGTAGTCGTCGTTGAGCCGATTGTACCGATAACGTAAACAGTCTATTGGGCTGATGGGGAGACGGGAGACAGACCCCTGTAGGTTCCGATATGCCTTCCTCACGGTCGGCATTGTCCGGTCGGTGCATTGTCCACTCCGCGTAGAAATGTGTAGGGCCCAAAGGAGTGCCTGGTTATGTCCGATGTCCGGTGTATGCTCCTCGAAGCTACAATCCACAGCCACCGCCCAGGGACGCCTTACTGTGCTGGCCACTTCCAGTCTCCCGCGGACGTACGGGAGGCGCTCGGCCCTGGGGACGTACTCTCTGTAAAGGCCTTTCCTCCAGCGGTCCAGCACCTTCAAGGCCAGGACGTGGGCAAGTCGCTCGTAATACTCCTCCAGGGATTTGCAGTCGGAAAGCCCTTTCATAAATTCGATCCCACGAAATCTGTACGCGACCTCGAGCATTCCGAACAGGTTTGATAGGGGGACCTTAGGTTTGAGGCGGATCCTTAGGGTGGGGGAGAGGGGCATGCTTCCGACCCATCCGAGGGAGATGAGCTTCCATCGTCCTCCCGTTATGAAGGACGGAGGTTCGATGTTGACCTTCTTTCCGTGTGTGGCATGAAAACGGACCATCAAGCCCTCGGGGAGGTCCGCCCCGGGAACGTACGCGGGGGAATGCTCGGTGATCTCGATCGTTCTCGGAGAAATCACAGATTGACCTTTTGGGTGACCTTCTTCCAGCTGTATTCCTCGGCTTTGCCCGGCCGGTCGCAGAAGTACTCCTCGATGTAGGGCTCGATCTCCATCCTCCAGATATCCTCGATGTGATCCTTGAGGTCTTTGAGGAGGAAAAAGGATATCCCCACCGAGTAATGCCGGTCGCCGATTTCCTCGTTCAAGGATGCGAGAGTTTCGATGAGGCCGTCCACGTTTAGCCCGGTTGCCTCGTGGAATTTACGCAGGATTTCAAAGTCCGGGTATAGACCGATGAACGCGAACCGACGGCGCAGCGCATGGTCGACCAGGGCGATAGAACGATCTGCGGTATTCATCGTTCCAAGAATTCGGACGTTCTCGGGAATCCGCAGGGTTCCGCCGGACGCCAGAGCGATCTCGGAGTTGCGGTACTCGAGCAGGTACATCAGCTCGCCGAACACCCGAGACAGGTTCGCGCGGTTGATCTCGTCGATGATCAACACGCAGTAGCCGGATCGGTCATTCGATTTCTTGCAGAACTGGAGGAAGCCACCGGGAACCAGCGGATAATCCAGCCCCCCGTTATCTCGAGCCTTCGGCCGGATCCCCTGGACAAAGTCCTCGTATGCATACGACGGGTGAAACTGTACCAACTCGACGAATCCATCGCCGCCGCCGACAAGGTGCTTGGCAAGCTGCTCCGCCACGAATGTTTTCCCGGTTCCCGGAGGACCATAGATGATCGCCTGCTTCTTCCTGTGTATGGCTCGAACCCATCGTGTAAGGGAGTCGAGTAGGATTCCCGTGACTTGAGAGCATGCGTCCAGAGGGTAGGAAGGATTTGAAGAGGGAGGCAATATCGTTGCTCCCAGGTAGGCGCGCACGGCCGGCATCGGATCGTCGGACATCGACAAGAGCACTAATGGAAACAATTCGCTGTGCACATTGGCTATCGACTTCACAAGCTCATCCTGAGACATGGAAACGACCTTCTTTTTAGGAAGCGTCGATGCCACGGTGACACCTGCAGTATCTATCACCCGGAGCCATTCGATCCCAGTGGGTCCGGGTCGATCGGTTTCAATAGTCGCAAGATCATGCTGTTCAAATCCCTCACCGAATATATATTTTTCACTAGTAAGGATTTTGCCCAGTAGGCGCGTGAGTTCCTCTCTGTGCGTGTTGCAGTTCTTCAAGAACATCTCACGGGACGGGCTCTCATGTTGTCCTATGGAGAAACCGATCCTCATCCGGTCGTGGCTTATCAATAGAAAGAGTTGTGCATCCTCGACTCGCTTTCCGTCTTTCGGGTAGAGGGCGCCCCAGTAGAAATCCCACGCCCCGCCCTGGCCGTAGTCGTTCTTCGGAATGCGTGAGAAAATATTTTTCTCCGTCTCGAGTACCTGGATTACCTGCACTGGCAATTGCGCCGCCGCTTTCTTGAAGAGAGCCTGGAAAGCCGCCTCCACATGCGCCTTGAATTCCTCCTTGTGCGCGCTGTAGACCTCGGCTTTGGGGTTTTCTTTCAGCATTGCCAGGAGCTGAAACATTTTTTCGCTTATTGCCGACACGCTGGGGGGTGGTGGGGGTGGCGGTGGAGAGATGAGCGATTCGATTGACTCGTATTTTGCCTTCTTGAGTTCGATGAGGGTCTTGACCCAACTTCCTTCGTTGACGCTTCGCGGCCTCGTGTCATTCCAATCGACGGGGATGCGATGTCCGTATGGTTCCCCGGCCACGAAATGGTATGGGCCGACAACCGTTCCGATCCCAACCACCTCTGTGGTGCCCTTGTTGGCGACTATCTTGTCTCCCTCCTTGATCTCCTTGGCGAACTTCCAGACTTGAGTCGTGCCCATCTTGCTCCAACCGGGAACATCCTTCTTCTCGTTGGCGAACTTTTCTTGCAAGGCGAGAAATTCTGCGAAGGATACGCTGGAGAGGTCCCCGAGATCCTCCCATCCGATTCCGATGTATCCCCCCTCGAGACATTTATTCCATTCCGAAGCTCTCTCTCCGGGCGCGATCTTCCAGTACCGTTCGTCGCCGAAGGAATGCTGCTTTATAGCAACGAGCCAGTGGCAGAACATGTCAAACAGGTCTCCCGCCTCAGTGCCAACGGGCACAAACGCAGAGGGGATCTCGGCGAGCAGGTCTTTGCCGATCCGGTTGATCTTTGGGTAGTCACTGATGGCCTGAGACTGGTTGGTCTCGGAGAAATGGTTCACGACCCTCCGAGACTTGCTGTTGATGATCATCAAGTCGCGGGGGCGTAGTGCATTGAGGATGGGGGAGAGCATTCCACCTTGGAAGCCTTTTGAGAGGGGAAGCTGCGCAAATTCCTCACAGGCTGCTTCGATGCTGTCATGTTCGTCCCGGCACCTCCGCAGGAATGTAATGATGGCGTTCGCCACAGACGGCCAATCCTCCGGTTTCGTCCATCCAACGTTTTGGAACCATGCCCTGAGGTCCCCCTGAATCGCCGGGGCGATGTGAATCCATGCTCCTTTCTTGCGGTTGGAATCGGTATCCGTGTATGGGAGGAGTTTTAGCAACACGGCGTCGACGACATCTTCCCCACGGTCTGATGCGCCGACGATCTCTGAGAAGTTGCTTGCCCCTTCGGCGCGCATCCGTTCGTAGGATTCGATGTGCGCTTTGCCTTCTGGCGAGTGCAGGTACTCCTCGATGAACTCTTGGAAGAGGCCTAGGAATTCATCCTTCTTGTGAATGTCCATAGTTCCTCCGAAAATCGGAGATTTTTGCGGATTCTTTCGGTTGTCTCACGAATAGGGATGGTCATAAATGGCATGTGCTCCGATGATCCTTCGAACTAAGCTCATAATCTCTAAAGTCTAGTGCGAATATAACAAAGTGGCCCATACGATTGGGAAAAAGTAAGGCGAGGAACCGGGTGTTGAAGAGTGTTAATTATTCATGCGAGAACCCGTGGGTCATCTATTAACAATTTCGTCCCTAGAAGATCCCTTTTCCCGTTCTCGTCAAAAAATTATTTTCTTCCATCCCACCCGAAGGTCCTTTTTCCCCTTAAAGATCGTAACCGCTTCTTCCGAAAAGAGATTTGAAAAGGAGGATTTGGCTACGTTGTTCCATGCGCCCAGAATGTGCCTCCGGTGTTTCCCCCTGGACGGGGGAGATCTTCAGAAATCGTTGAAAGGGAAAAGGATGGCGGGATCGGAATCGACGAGAGCGACGGTGTACAACAAACCCGGAGTAGGCGTTCGAAGGATGGAAGCCACTCGGTGGCTTGCCGAACTCTTCTGCCTGATCATCATGTTCGTGGGGATTTACCTTTTCAATAGGAGCGTCAAGTCGATCGCAACTCTTGGCTTACCCGTTGCCCTGATCGTCTTCGTCGGAATTATTTATTGGGTAAAAGCGATGGGTGCCAAGGCGGATGCGTACGCTGATCGAGCGCTCGATGCGCGACGCGGAGCTGTGGCAGAAGAGGCTGTTGGCAATTTGCTGGGCGAACTTCCGGAAGGATTTTATGTTGTGAATGACTTTGTATCCAAGAGAGGGAACATCGACCATATCCTCATCTCCACGAAAGGGATCCTCACCGTCGAGACGAAAAGCCACCGGGGAGTCGTCAGCTGTGAAGGGGAGATGTTGAAGCGCGACGGGAAACCTTTCGAGAAGGATTTTATCAAGCAGGCATGGGCGGAAGCATTTTCTATCCGTGATCTTCTCGCCAGCCATGGGATATCAACCCCTAAACCGCAACCGGTGCTCCTGTTTTTCAATGCGGATGTCCAAGTTCGACAGCAGGTGAGAGGCGTGGAAATCATCAGCCGGCGATATCTACCGGTCTACCTAGGGCGGCTGCAGAACCGGATATCTGCTAAAGATGTGGAGAAGATTTTTGAGATATTGAAATTATCGCAAACGCAGATGTTCGTTTGACCTAACCTTGATTGGATTGTGCCGCCTCCGAAGGTTGTGGAACCACCCACCTTCATCCATCCGTTGATTCCAGCACCTCCGAACCATGATCATTTCCACGTTTTCGATTGTGTCCAGCCTGTGATCCGTACCCCAAGGTTGAAGTACCTGGGATATTTCTGGCCAATCTCTAACTACGATCAGGAAAATCCCAGGAATAATCCCTGGAAAATCCCAGAAGAATCTCAGAGATATTTCAGAAGAAGCTCAGTAGGTTCGCAGGAGAAATACCCGCCCTCCGTCTATCTCCAAATACAGTAAGGGATTTCCCGTATTGAAAATCTTTGGCTACGCATTACAACGATGTTTGACAATATAGATTCTGAAAGGTACGTTGAAACCATGGCTGGCACCTTCACGCACTTCATAGTCTGCGACGCCGCGAAGGCCAATCGAAAGGCCCTTCCCGCCGATCTCCGAAAACTTCTGAACCGTCATTCCCAGTTCCTTTTCCTCGGAGCCGTAAGCCCGGATTTGCCGTATCTGAGTTTTAAGACGGGGGAGGTCAACTGGGCCGACGTCATGCATTACGAGCATACAAACGCCATTGCCCTTAACTCGCACGCGGCATTGAAGAAAGCATGGCCGGTCGGTGGCGCCCCAGTGGAGATACAACTGGTTTGGTTGATGGGGCATGTATCCCATCTTGTAACGGACGCTACCATCCACCCGATTGTGCAGGCGATCGTTGGGTCATACGAAGAACACAAGGACGAGCACCGCATCTGCGAGATGACGCAGGACTCTCTGATCTACTTCGATATAAAAAAGACGGAGATCCGTTATGCCGAGTTTTCGAGCATCCTCAAGTTTTGCCAGGAATCACCGCACATAGACACCCTTGTCGAGTTCTGGGCCGAGCAAACAGTGAAGGCGTTCTCAGAAAAGAATGAGGATCCCGACCCGGCGTTGTGGCTGGAGACGTACTCCGATGCAATCGACGTCGCGGAGGGAGGATCCAGCATTGTAGCCCTCTTCCGACACATCGGCACGATCCGAGAGTACACGTACAACACCCGGGAGGAGATCGTTTCGATGTACCCCGACCGACTCCGGCAATTCTACCAGGAGATCAAACTACCCACTGGCGCAACGGGGTCCTTCCGCGAGTCTGGGTTCAACCGCGCAGTCACAAACGTGATCGCAGCTTGGAATGCACTGTACACGGCTTTGACGGCGAACATCGCCATATCGAGTGTCGTAAGAGACTGCAATCTGGACACAGGCGTCGACATGGATTCGCGGGGTGGAGTTGTGCCCTATTGGATGGCGTAAGGGTATGTTGAAAAGGGTGAGTTCCCTTGTCGCCGGATTGCTTCTTGTTGTCTGTACTTCTTCCGCGTGTGCGTCCCATTCGGAGCTCGTTAAAAGGCAGTACGGCATCCTCGAATCCGCAGTGACATTCTCCGCAGACAAGATTGCCGGCGAGCATGGCGACTCAATCCCGTATACTCTGGACAACACCACCTTTCTTCCGCTTGTCCAAGACAAGATCCCGTCCGATTACTTCGATGCCTTACAAGGCTATGATCTGGTTATCGTGCCGAAGGGAACCTATTACCTGCTGAAGGCATATGACAGGGAGTCGAAACAGCTCATCCTCTTCGATTTCAGTTGCACCCCCGAGGTAGACGGGCCGGTCCTCCTTTCCCCTGAAGAGTACAACACGGACAACCTCGATCAGTACGACAAGTGCCGGTAGTAGGGTTGGCGCCGAGTGCCTCTCGGCAAAGCCTTACGAGCCAACACCCCGAAGGTCGTATGCCTCAAGGCTTCTTGGATGAAAAATAATTCGATTGACGGCCGCGTAATGCGCCCATATCGTGACCGGATCGTGAACAGCGGACATTGACGTTCCCGACCGCGCGATGTATACAGAGACATTCTCATACGCCAACGAGTTGTTTGTGGTCGTGACATTTCGAATGGTGGAAGAAGGGATACTACAAGCTGCTGAGTTTTGAAAAAATATTCTTCCGATAGTTTCCCTCAAGGAACCTGCCGCTTAGACCGTCAGCCAGAGGGTAATACCGGGCGAGGTGGAGAGCGTGGCTAGGAAATCCTTAAGGTCATTCCAGGTCACCAGTCCAAACTACCTTACACTTATCCGTTCCGCATGCTTTCCTCTCCCGTGCGATACGGTGCCATGGATAATTCGGGATGTACAGCAGCGTATACCCTGAATTATTCCGGACGCTGTCTAATCAGCTGTTAGGCATATCCAGGCAGGGAAGGATAAGAATGAATATCATCACATGTAAATATTGTGGTGGAACCGGCAAGGTTGAAGAACCATTCAATTTAATGGAAGGCAAAAAACCTTGCCCGACGTGTGGCGGCGCAGGGGAATTTGTGTTGGAGGGACCGTTAGAGAAAACGACTTCATGTAAATTCTGCGGTGGTACAGGTAAAGTGGCGATCAATTTTTTTCTCGGCCCGCAGCCTTGCGATTCCTGCAAAGGAATAGGTTTAATTGAACGTCCGAGTATAGTTGTTTCCGGGAAAAGCAATACAGTCATAACACCTGCAACTCCAAGGCCCGCAAAAAAGGAATATGACGTGGCGATTTCATTCGCTGGAGAAGACCGAAAAATTGCAAGTGAGTATGCGAGCAAATTAAAAAGCAATGGGGTGTCAGTATTTTACGATAGTTTTGAGAATGTTAATTTATGGGGGAAAGATTTATATGAGAAGTTAGATGATATTTATAGAAAACAAGCAAAGTATTGTGTGATGTTCATATCGAGACATTATTCTGAAAAGTTATGGACAAACCATGAACGAAAATCGGCGCAAGCGCGGGCATTTAAAGAGAACAAAGAATATATTTTGCCCGTGAAACTTGATGATACAGAATTGCCAGGTATTAGAGAAACAGTTGGTTACTTGGATTTGCGGGAAATGACTGTTGACGAACTCGTAACAATAACTCGAAGAAAGATAAGGGATAATGCTTAGACAATGCTTTGGAATGCCTAACAACAGGCTGAAGCTGACAGCTCGCTTGGGTTAAGTCCTGAGCGCTCGCAGCTTAGCCTGAGCGCAAGATGCCATAGAAGGACACGGTTATAGATGAGACTCGCGCAACTATCCATTAACAACTATCGAGCGCTCAGGGATGTTACGATCCCCCTTTCGCGCTTCGGTTGCCTCATCGGGGAAAACAACTCAGGCAAGTCATCGTTCTTGCAAGCATTAGCGCTCTTTTTTTCTGGCTCCAAACTGGCTGCCAGCCATTTCTTCGACGAATCCAAGCCCATACGGATCGCCGTGACCTTCGAGGGAATCGGTGATGCGAACTTGGCCCGGCTGGCCGACGAGCACCGCACGCGAGTTGCCGGAATCGTCAAGAGCGGTCGTCTTGTTCTCATCCGGGCCTATGGCATCGATGGAAAAAGTTCGCTGCTCTACAGCGCTCTTACGCCGAACGATGCCCGTTTCTCAGCAATCAGCATTGCTGCGCTATTGAAAAGCCAGCGACCGGGTCAGACATTCGTCAACAAGGTTGTGCAGGCCTTCCCAGAACTGAACGGCATTGTCGATATGACCATGAATCAGGAGGCCGTCAAGCAGAAGATTCAGGAACTAGCCGACTCGCTGCCTGATGACCAGAAGACTGCCGCCGACCAGCCGTTGCCCACGGGAATTGACAAGAGCATTGAGCCGATGCTGCCCGATCCGATCTACATCCCGGCGGTTAAAGACCTGGCGGATGACATCAAGACAACAGAGAGCACTCCATTTGGAAAAATTCTGGCCATCCTACTTCAAGCGGTCGAACCCAAGTTGCCGGATGCACAAAGGTTGTTTGAGGAACTCAACGCTAAACTCAACCGCGTCCAGCAGCCTAATGGAACGGTTGTCGATGGACGCCTCGACGAAGTGAAATTGATCGAAGCGACTGTCGAGAAGTACGTGCGTGAAAGTTTCGCTGACGTGGCCCTCCGCATCACGATCCCGCCGCCGGAGTTGAAGACGGTCTTCTCATCCGCGCGGATTTACGCCAATGATGGCGTGGATGGCCTGATCGACTCGAAGGGCGATGGGTTGCGTCGCGCAATCGTGTTCTCCATTCTGCGGTCGTACGTCGAGCTCAAAGAAAAGCTCACCCTCGCTCCTGCCTTAGACGAAATAGCAACACCGGTCCCTGAAGCAGCGCAACCGCAAGTGGAACCCGCACCAGCGTCCCACTTGCTGCTGTTCGAGGAACCCGAACTTTTTCTCCATCCAAAGGCGCAGCATATTCTTTTTGATGCCCTGCGAGTTTTCGCCAAGGAACATCACGTTTTAGTCACGACCCATTCCCCGATGTTCTTCGGCCCGAGCGCGACCGAGACGTTCATCAAGTTGCGCAAGATGTCGGATGCCGCGATTGCGCCGAGGCCATTCACGCAGGTCCAGCCGGTTGACCTGTCCGACATGACCGCAAAGGACCAGTTTCAGATCATCTGCTTTGAGAACAACAATGCCGCCTTTTTTGCCGATACCGTGGTCCTTGTCGAAGGCGACAGCGATTACCTTCTCATGCCGCACATCGCTAGAACTCTCGATTCCTCGTGGGACGTTGCACGGGGACCTGTCTTGTTTGCTCGAATCACGGGCAAAGGCAACATCCGGCGGTACCGCGAATTCTTCACCCGGTTTGGCGTACGAGTACCGGTGATTGCCGACCTCGACCTGTTAGTAAACGGCTTCGAACACATCGGTCCCGACGCTGCCGTAAAGACCGCTAGGGACAGTCTCATCACGAAGGTCGATGAATTGATCGTGCCCGATGCCAATGGCCCGTCCGCGAATGATGCCAGAGACGCGTACAATTCTGGCGAACTCAGGGGTTTGTGGAAGATGGTCACGGAATACCAGGCGAAACTCAAGGCCGGGACATGCACCCAGGAAGATCATGATACAGCGGTGGAGGCCTTCTTCGCCTGGCAACGCAAGTCAGACCGGCTTGCTATCATCAAGACCAGTGCCGACGCGCGAATGCTCCAGTTTAAACACCGACTGCTGGAGATGCTTCGGGCAGTTGACGTTTACGTCCTGGAGCGTGGTGCGATCGAAGAGTACTATCCGGATACCATCACGGGGGCGGACAAGCCTTCGCGGGCGCAGGATTTCTGCAGGAAAGTGGCTACCCGTGACGAGATCTTGGCTTGTTGCGGAGAACTGACATTCGAGAGAGATGGCGCATCGACGCAGGAGAAAGAGTTCAATCTGATCTTCCGGAACATATTCGAGCGATCACCGAATTGAGAGACCCAGGGCACCAAACAAGAGCTTGAAGCTGGCGGCTCGTCTGTGCTGAGGGCTGAGCGCCCGCAGCTTAGTCTGAGCGTTCGGCGGTAAAGGGATGACCATGGAACATGTAGACATTGCCTCGATTCCAAATTCTGGAAAGCACCTTGTCTTCTCAGACATGATTAAGGATGATCTCCGTGTTGAGAATGTAAGTCTTCAGGCATGCCAATTCGTTCGGCTTGGAGCCAAGAAAGCAACATTTTCTAATTGCTCGCTAACACAATGCTTATTCGAAGACACATATCTGAGAATGGCAAAATTTCAAAACGTTCAACTAGTTGGTAGCACCTTCCGGCACTGCAATCTAGAAAAGGCATCTTTCCGAGGCTGCGACATAAGGTATTGCAGGTTCGAGGCTACTCTTCTTGATAGGAATGAGATTATCGGGTGTCTCCCTATTGAGCCCAATTTAAAAAGGGCCACAGCTCGTAATCTACGAAAGAACTTCGAATTACTTGGAGACAAAGCATCGGCGGATATTTTTTTGAATATTGAGATCGCTGCTGAGGAACAAGAACTGCTGGGTGCCTTCTGGAGAAGGACCGAATACTATAGATCACATTATACGCCCACCGATCAATTCTTGGCTGGCCTAAAATACCTGTTATCGAAGCTGTCAGGCGTTGTCTGGGGTTATGGGCATCGTGTACGTCGCTTATTTTTTGCCTATTTTGCCCTGGCGTCCATTTTCGCTCTTGTGACTTACTTCAGTTCACTGCAATTTCGTGCTGATACGGGGTCGCAACACTCCCTTGGACTTATGGATTCTTTCTACTATTCCTTTGCGACATCGCTCGGGCTTACGCTAGCCCAGACGGCACCACTGTCCCTTCTGGGGAAAGTACTCCAGATTCTCGAGGGAGGCCTTGGTACAGTCTTCCTGGCGCTTCTTGCCGCGGCTGCTTATCGAAGGATAGCACGGTGACCAGAGGCAAAGCAGACTCTTTAATAAATGGGGTGGTTCTATATGGATCATGCGCAAGAGAAGACACCGACAGTGCTTCAGATAAAGATGTCTGTGTTTTTGCATCAAAGGAATGCCGCACAACTGAAGAACAAGTGAGACAGTGTGCCTCGGATCTGCCATCTGGGACCTTGTCCATCACTACCTACTCGCAGACACAGTTAGAGGCGATGCTATCTTACGGGTCCTTATTCTTATGGCACTTGAAATTAGAAGGGCGCATTCTTTATGGAAATTCCTTCATCATTGGGAATTTTCTTATGCTGCGGCCATTTAGCAAGCACCACGATGAAATCGCATATCACAGAGAAATCTTCTCCGATCTGACTGAAAGCATTTCACGGCGCTATTTGCCGAACGAGTTTGATCTTGCCGTACTGTCCACCATTGCTCGAAACACTTGCATGGTGTTGGCACATAAGGGAGGGGTTTGTGCTTTCGGCCGGAATGATAGTTATAACGCCGCCTCCTATGTGTACAGCGATCTACCCCTCAGCCGTCAAACCTACATCCTTCTTACACAATGGAAGTTGGTGTACGAGCGCGGGGCTGGATTAGAAATGAGACTTCCCAGCCATGAGCTATTCCGAGAAATCGCCAAAGAAATTGGCAGTTTGTTGAGCTATGCAGAAATCAAGACTACCTAGCGAATTCAGCGGCATCCTGTCTGACCTTGAACAATTGGTCCTTTCTCTTGCAAAGAATTCTAATCTTCGTATCGGATACCGCGAGCGACTCCGAATCGAGCGCCCTATTTTTCTGTTGCTAAAATTAGTCTGCTATCGCTATATGGGCTTCGAGTTGCGAGGTTTTACAGAAATACACCGTACCGAACTAGAGAAACAGCTTTCCTTGTCCCAAGTAGGGCGTGAGATCGCTGAATTCGTGCGGCTGGCCTATGAACTGCGTGTATTTCTGCTGAGAGTCTCCAGTGAGAATGCATATGTCAGAGGAGATGCATTGTTCGGCGTTACTGATGCTCGCATAGGTAAAAATAATATACTTGTTCAGGAACTGCATCGGTTTCATAGGAAGGCCATTGAGTTAATTGATGAGAACTGATGACATGGTCAAATAATCCGACAAGATTCCGAACAAGCGCTTGGAGCCGACCTCGCGGCGCGGCGGCTCAAGCGGAACGTTAGCTGCACCAATGGAGGAAAAATGAGTTCAAGAATAAAAATAAGAATCGAAGATGCAAGCGGAAAAGAGATTTGGATTCCTTGCGGGGAATGCGATCGGGAAACATGTCACAAGGTGCTGACATGGGTCGCTACAACTGACGAAAGTCCAAGTGGTGATGTTCAGGTTTGGAATGACTATATAATTGTTGAATGTAACGGATGTAAATCACTATCATTTTGCCATGAATATCGATGTAGCGAAGATACGTATTATGATAATGAAACAGAATCAGAAGAACTTGTGACGACATATAAATACTATCCTAGCCGGATGGCGGGACGCCAAATGATGCAGGAGAGTTATTTATTACCTCACGGAGTATACAAAATATATGAAGAAGCTATTGGGGCGTCATGCAATAAATTTCAAATATTGACTGGGGCAGGTATACGCTCAATTGTAGAAGCCGTATGCATTGACAAAGGCATGACTGGAAAAGATCTACAAGATAAAATTGATGGGTTGGCTTCCGCCGGGCTTATTACAAGCGATGGCGCGAAAATACTTCACAATTTGCGTTTCATGGGGAATGAAGCTGTACATAAATTAAAGGCACACAGTGAAGAGGAAATAGGTGCCGCTTTCGACGTGGTGGAGTATCTTCTTACAGGTGTTTATGTTTTACCAAAAAAGGCGGCAAAATTACCTAAAAAAAGCAGCTAACAAGCTGTTGAAGCCGACCGGGCACGCCGACCGGTCTTTAAACCTTATATCTAAGGCTGTAATCAATCGCCCTGCGGCATAACCGCAACGTTAGAAGCACGCGATTAAAAGTGCGAGAGGAAATATGCCTCGGATAGAGCAACAACTAGCGAAAAAGGGAAGTCAGAAGTGGCTTCAACAATTGGTTAATGATCGACCCGACTTGTTAGTTCGTGAATTGACTCCGGCGTTACGTCTTGCACTTGGGGATCGAATACTCTGGCTCTCCCCTATAGAAAGTGATGTGTACTCGGAATATTCCGACAGTGCATTTCTTGAACTCCTTGATATCAATCTTCAAAAAAATTCTCTTGAGATGTTCTGGCCGAAGCGGGGACCGGTTTGGGATGGACTTGGACACACAGGCGCTGGAGACTTTATCCTTTTAGAGGCAAAGGCCCATATTGGAGAAATGGTGTCCCCTCCGACGGCAGCGGGGCATACGTCGCTTCCGAAAATTCGTAAGAGCTTAGACGATACCAAAAAATTCCTTGGCTCAAAGTCCCTTCACGATTGGGCCAGTACTTTTTATCAGTACACAAACCGCTTGGCTCACTTGTACCTTCTACGTGAGCTGAATGGACTCCCTGCCTACCTCGTGTTCCTCTATTTTGTGAATGCAGCAGATGTCGCTGGACCAAAGACTCGGGAGGAATGGGAAGGCGCGATAAAACTCCTGCATAATTTTCTAGGAATAAATCGGCACAAGCTATCGGCATACGTCATAGACGTCTATATCGATGTTGGGGAACTCGATTCGGTGGTCGTCTAACCGCAGCCTGATGCCGAGGACTCACCTTGGGTGTTTCCTGAGCACCCACTTCGGAACCGGGGAGTTGAGGGGGGCGAGGCAAAGGTAAGATCAGGACCTTCGGGTTTATTTTTTTGGGGTGGAGGTAATAACTTTGGGCACACTTTGGGCACAGTCGAATGAGACCTTCGGGTTATCGTGAAAACGGTTTTTTGTCGAAAAAAGGTGTTTTTGTCGAAAGTATCGTTGTGTGCCCAAATTGTGCCCACGAAGAAAGTTGAGGGGTTAAAAGCCCTTTATAACCCATTGAAATCATTGAGGTTGAAAATCCTCAATGAAAAGCAAAATAGCCAATAAAATCAACAAAATCAAGTACTTAAGCCAAATTCATAACCCGAAGGTCCTCATCTCCAATGACTGTCGGGCAACCCACCCGAAGGTCACTGTCTCCAAGCGGTCTTAAGGGAGAGAGTACCCGATTTGTTGCCTGGGCCTGTGACCGTATTGTGACCGAAAAATAATTATTGGCTCAAT
>Ga0209212_1004735_pt1 | contig 16624 bp, 15 predicted proteins | sample RifGroC2_FD_183996 | JGI IMG/M metagenome (GOLD analysis project Ga0209212, IMG submission 183996) | Groundwater microbial communities from Rifle, Colorado, USA - Groundwater C2 (SPAdes) (version 2) | ecosystem: Environmental > Aquatic > Deep subsurface > Groundwater | place: Rifle, Colorado...
CCCGGCTGGCCTACGACGACGCCGGCCGCGAAGGGTGGATCGAGCAGCCACGCGCCTGGCGCTACCTCCCCTGGGAGGAGTTTCTGCCCGGCCGCCCGGTGCGCCTGCTCCCCGGCCTGAAGAAGGGGTTGTACCTGGTGCGGAGCGAGCCGCGCGAGGCGGGGGCGGAGACGGGGACGCTCACCCGGGACCAGGAGGTGCGGCCGGTCGGTGTCGAGGGGGACTGGGCCAGGCTGGAGCTTCCTGCCGGCTGGTTCAGGTGGCGCGACGGCGACGGCCGGCTCACCATTTCCCTGCCGGACACGCTGCCGTAGAAAAACGTTGACTTTCCACCACATCCCATGCTATTCGACTTAGCCATGATTACTAACAGCGTTACATTACTTACCATCTGCTTGGCAGCAGCGGCCAGACCCTTTAAGAGCCGCCACTGCTGATTCAGAATCTGAGAATTTAACTGAAGGCCGTGGGGGACCCCCACGGCCTTTTTTCGTTTCAAACAGGTTAGCTCTCCCCCGTCAAAAATCGGGGTTTGGCAGAGGCCCCTTACCAGGGGGACCCGGCACCTGAGTCTCAAAAGTCATCGATAACGAAAAACTACTATTTGCCTTTTAAGGGGGAACCTGGATGCGCAACGAGATTGTCACTCCCGGAGCGGGAGAGCTGACCTACGAGATCAGGAACATCGTCACAGTAGCCGAGAAGGTGCAGCGCTTCGGCGTCAAGATAAACTGGGAAAACATCGGCGACCCGATCGTCAAGGGCGAGGTGATCCCGGGCTGGATGAAGGAGATCGTGGCCGCCGCTGCGATGGAGGACGAAAGCTACGCCTACTGCCCGACCCGCGGCGTCCTGGAGACCCGCGAGTTCATCTGCGACATCACCAACCAGAGGGGGGGCGCCCAGATCACCCCCGACGACATCATCTTCTTCAACGGGCTGGGAGACGCCATCGCCAAGGTGTACGGCAACCTGAGGCCGGAGAGCCGGGTGCTGATGCCCTCCCCGACCTACACCACCCACTCCATCGGCGAGGCCTCCCACGCCAACGCGATTCCCGTCTGCTACCGCCTGAAGCCCGAGGACAACTGGTACCCGGACATGGCGGACCTGGAGAACCACGTCAAGTACAACCCGCAGATCTCGGGCGTCATGATCATCAACCCGGACAACCCGACCGGGATGGTCTATCCCCCGGAGCTGCTGAAGCAGATCGTGGCCATCGCCAGGAAGTACGACCTGTTCATCATCGCGGACGAAGTGTACAGCAACATCGTCTACAACGGCGAGAAGACCGTGCCGATCTCCGACCTGATCGGCGACGTGCCGGCCATCGCCATGAAGGGGATCTCCAAGGAACTCCCCTGGCCCGGCTCGCGCTGCGGCTGGATCGAGGTCTACAACGGCGAGCGCGACCCGCGTTTCAAGAAGTTCATCAACTCGATCCTCTCCTCCAAGATGAACGAGGTCTGCTCCACCACGCTGCCGCAGCGCTGCCTGCCGGCCATCATGAAGCACCCGAACTACCCGGTCTACCTGAAGGAGCGCATCACGCGCTACGAGCGCATGAGCAACATCACCTACGAGGCGCTGAAAAAGGTGCCCGGGCTGGCGGTGAACCGGACCAACGGCGCCTTCTACATGGCGGTCCCCTTCAAGGAGGGGGTGCTGACCCAGAGCCAGACCCTCCCCATCGAGAACGCCGAGGTGCGCCAGCTGGTGGAAGGGATCGTGAACCAGCCCGGGGTGGCGGCGGACAAGCGCTTCGTCTACTACATCCTGGCGCACACCGGCATCTGCGTGGTGCCGCTCTCCTCCTTCAACACCGGCCTTTTGGGGTTCCGGGTGACCCTTCTGGAGCGCGACGAGGAGGAGTGCCGCAGGATCTACGCCACCCTGACCGAGAAGATCGGCGCCTACCTCGCTTCCTGAAGTCATTGAAAAGGCCCCGCCCATTAAAAAAGGCGGGGCTTTTTTCTTACCCGGGGGAGCCCCAGATTGACTTTTAACGCGGGATTTGCTATGAATTCCCAGCAACTTCGCGTCCTCACTTTTTTCCAGCCAGGGGTTTCAGATGCACCAGACTAGGACCACACGGCACGGGGCAGGATCGGGCGGCGGCGCCCCATGATGACTGACCAACTCCGCGTGGATCCGGAAATCACCCCCGAGACCTTCGAGCTGATCGGGCGGGTGCTCAAGGCGCGTTCCGGGTTCAGTCTGGAAGGGTACAAGGACAAGTGCGTCAAAAGGCGCATCAACATCCGCATTCGCGCCACCCACTCCCCCACCCCCGAGGCCTACGGCGCCCTGCTCATCGAGAATGCGGTCGAGCAGGAACACCTGCTCCGGGTGCTCACCATCCACGTCTCCCATTTCTTCAGAAACCCCTCGACCTTCGAGAAGATCTCCAGCGACATCGTGCCGGAACTCCTTCGGGAGCGCGGTCCCGGCCTTAACTTGATGAGCGTGGGGTGCGCTGGGGGAGAGGAACCCTACAGCCTGGCCATCATGCTGCGCGAACGCTATCCCGAGCAGGTGGCCCGGGGGCTGTTCTCGATCAAGGGGACCGACGTGGACCTGCAGACCCTGGAGAGCGCGCGCAAGGCGCTGTACCACCCGGACCGCCTGGGGGAGGTGGCGCCCGAGCGCCTGGCGCGCTGGTTCACCAGGGAGGGGGAGCGCTTCCGGCTGAACGAGGAGATCCGCTCGCTGGTCAGTTTCAGCCATGCCGACCTGAATCACCCGGTCCCCTGCAAGGAGTGCGACCTGATACTGTGCCGCAACGTGCTGATCTATTTCGAGAGGGGGCGGCAGGAGGCGATCCTGAACGGCTTCGCCGACGCCCTGGGGAGCGGCGGCACCCTGATCCTGGGAAAGTCCGAGACCCTGTTCGGCGCCGTGCGCAGGCGCTTCAGGACCGTCTGTCCGGTGGAGCGCATCTACCGTGTGATTTGAAAACCCGTGAAAGGTGAATGGTGAAGGGTGAAAGGTAACACCTTACACCTGTTTCAACGCCCCGGTAGTGGAGCCTTTATTCACCTTTCACCTTTCACCTTTCACGCACCAAAGGAGCACCCATGCATACCCATAAGGGCTACAAGTTTCAGATCGGCTACAAATTCATCCTGGGATTCCTGGCCGTGGTGGCAAGCGTCGCCTTCGTCCCCGCCCTGGTTAGGCGGCTCGACTATTCCCCCGAGGTCACCCAAGTGCTCTCCTACTGGGTGACGCTCACCATCGGCCTGATCCTGGGCGCCTTCTTCTCCAAGAGCTTCACCAAGAACATCTCGCGCTTGAGAGGGGCCACGGAGGCGATCAGCCAGGGAGACCTGTCCCAGGATCTGGAGTTTCCCCCCACCCGCTTCCCGGACGAGACCCACGACATGGCGCTCTCCATCAACAGCATGCAGCAGAACCTGAGGACCCTGGTGCTCAAGATCAGGGGGACCTCGGAGCAGGTCTCCGAATCCTCGCGCACCCTCTCCTCCACCGCGCTTGAGATCAACGCCTCCTCGGAGGAGGTGGCCCAGGCCATCGAGCAGATCTCGCGCGGCGCCGAGAACCAGGCGGAGCTCGTGTCGCGCGGCTCCAAGGTGATCCACGAGATGGCGATCTCGGTCGACCTGGTGGCGCGGCGCGCCAAGGAGGCCGCCAAGGCCGCCCGGGACACCAGCTTCACCGCGCAGCGCGGCGGCGAGTTGGCCAACGACTCGCTGGAGCGGATGAAGAGCTTCTTCGACAGCGTGGAGCTGATCAGCATGCAGTTTCTGGAACTCAACGCCAAGCTGCAGCAGGTCGGGAAGATCGCCGACTTCATCGTGGAGATGGCGCGCCAGACCAACCTTTTGGCGCTGAACGCCTCCATCGAGGCGGCCCGGGCCGGGGAATACGGCAAGGGGTTCGGCGTGGTGGCGGACGAGGTGCGCAAACTGGCCGACGGCAGCGCCAAATCGGCCAACGACATCGTGGAAATGATCGACCTGGTCAAGGTGGAGAGCCACAAGCTGCAGGAAACCATCACCCAGAGCTCCCGCAACATCGTGGCCGGGAAAAAGAACATCGACACCACCGCCGACTCCTTCAAGCAGATCCTGGCCACCGTCATCGAGACCGAGCGCAAGGCCAACAGCATCGCCGACCTGTCGCAGATGCAGACCAACGGCGCGGAAAAGATGGTGAGCATGGTGGACGAGATCGCCAAGGTCGCCGAGGACAACGCCGCCTCGACCGAGGAGGTCTCCGCCGCCACCGAGGAGCAGACCACGGCGATGCAGGAGATGGTGTACCAGACCCAGGAACTTGCCAAGCTGGCCGAGCAGCTGCTCCAGTCGGTGGAGAAGTTCCAGCTCCGGGAGGAAGCAGGGCCGTGAACGAGGAGCGCTTCCTCCTTTTTCGGACGGCGGGACAGGGGTTCGCCTTCAGCCTGCAGGAGGTCGCCGAGGTGATGGAGCCCCAGGAGAGCTTCGCCATCCCGCGCGCGCCGCGGCACTTCGCCGGTCTGATCAATTTCCATGGCGCCCCCACGGCGCTGGTCGACCTGGGACTCTACCTGGGAGGCGCGGCGCTGAGCGTCCCGGGCAAGGTACTGGTGCTGGACACCAGGCACGCCGGACTGGCGCTCCAGGTGGAAGGGGTGCACGCCATCATCAGCGCGGAGGCGGTCCTGGATCACTCCCCGGGTGAGGACCCGCTGACTGCGGCGCGCCTTGAGACCGAGCAGGGAATATTCCGGCTGCTCAGACTCGATACGCTCATCATGGCCCTGGAGCAGGGGCTGTAAGATCTAAAAAGCACAATGAACGGAGGTAGTTCCGGAATGGCCATCACGGTTATGATTGTTGACGACTCGCTCTTCATGAGGAAAATGCTGCGCGACATACTCGAAGAGGAGGGTTACGAGATCGCGGCCGAGGCCTCGGACGGCGAGGAGGCCGTGGCCAAGTACAAGGAGTGCCGCCCCGACCTGACCACGCTGGACATCGTGATGCCCAACAAGACTGGGATCGAGGCGCTCCAGGAGATCATGGCCTTCGACCCCGCGGCACGGGTGGTGATGTGCAGCGCCATCGGACAGGAGGCGATGACCACGGCCGCGGCCGAGGCAGGCGCCAAGGCTTTCATCCTCAAGCCCTTTAACCCGGAGCTGGTGGCCCAGGTGCTCAAGGAAGCGGCCCAAGGTTAACTCATGGACATGTCGCAGTACCGAAACCTGTTCCTCTCCGAGGCGAGGGAGTACCTGAAGACCATCAACGAGACGGTGGTCTCGCTGGAGGATGCTCCCTCGGAACGAAGCGCCATCGACGCCCTGTTCCGTGGGGCCCATTCCCTGAAGGGGATGGCGGCCTCCATGGAATACGGGGACGTGGTGGTGGTGGCCCACAGCATGGAGGACCTGATGCTCCTGGTCCGGGAGGGGAAGCTCGCCTTCGACGCCGGGGTGGCCGACCTGCTCCTGGAGGGGACGGACCTGATCGAGGCGATGCTGGACGACCTGGAGCAGGAGCGGGAGACCAGGCGCCCGCCGGGGGACTACGCGCAACGGCTGGCGGCCTACACCGCGGGGCAGGGGAAAGCGCAGCAGCAGCCGGTTTCGCAGCAGCAGCCGCAGCCGGTTTCGCAGGCTCAGCAGGCCGGAGCGCCCGGGGCGCCGGCGCAGCCTGGCGTGCCCCAGCCTGGCGTGTCCCAGCCGGAGCACCCCGCCCCGCCGCAGCCGGCGCACCCCGAGGCGGCCAAGGGAGGGGAGCAGTCCGTCGAACTGAGCACGGTGCGGGTCAGGACCGAGCTTCTGGACCACCTGATCAACCTGACCGGGGAGCTGGTCACCAACAAGAACCGGCTGCTGAACGTGGGGCGGGAGCTGGAGTCACCCCGGCTCAACGACGCGGTCTCCGAGACCGCCAAGCTTTTGCGCGCCCTGCACGACGAGGTCATGAAGGTGCGCCTGATGCCCTTCGACGCCATCTGCGACCGGTTCCAGCGCTCGGTGCGCGCCCTGGCCAAGAGAAGCGGCAAGGAGCTGCACTTCGAGCTGGTCGGGCGCGAGATCGGGCTGGACCGCGGCATCCTGGAGCAGCTCACCGATCCCCTGAACCATATCCTGAGAAATGCCGTGGATCACGGCCTGGAGGGGAGTGCGGAGCGCCTGGCGGCGGGGAAGCCCGCCCGGGGGGTGGTCCGGCTCGCCGTCACCCGGGACCGGGACCGGGTCCACATCACCGTGAGCGATGACGGCCGCGGCATGGAGCCGCAGGCGATGATCGAGGCAGCCATCCGCAAGCAGCTCATCAGCGAAGAAGAGGCGGCCCTGCTCTCGCCGCGCCAGGCCCTCATGCTCGCCTGCATCCCGGGCTTCTCCACGGCCAAGGAGGTGACCGACGTCTCCGGCCGCGGCGTGGGGATGGACGCGGTGAACGCCTCGATCCAGAAGCTGGGCGGGAGCCTGAGTATAGAATCGGAACCCGGTACCGGCAGCAAATTCACCCTGATGGTCCCCATGACCATAGCCATCATCCATGCCCTGGTGGTGCAGTGCGGCAAGGTGAAGGGGGCCGTGCCGGTCACCGCGGTGCAGCGCACCGTGGAGCTCAGGCGCGAGCAGGTGGAGACCGTGGGGCGGCGCCAGGTGTTCCAGATGGACGGCGAGGCGATCCAGCTTTTGAGCCTGAACCGGGTCCTGGGGCTGCCCATCGGCCGCTTTTCGAACGGCATCGTCCCCGCTTTCGTGACCGAGGCCAGGGGGCGCCGGGTCGGCCTGGTGGTGGACCGCTTCCTGGGGCAGCACGAGCTTTTCGTGAAGCCGCTGGGGCGGCCGCTGGCCAAGCTAAAGGGTGTGGCCGGCGGGGCGACCCTGGGCGACGGCGAGATCGTCACCATCCTGGACCTGAGCGACCTGTTGTAGATAACGTAGGGAGGCCAACATGTCGAAACCTGTCTTGAAGGAGAGCGAACTGGACGCACTGACCGAGGTCTGCAACATCGGCATGGCCCACGCCGCGACCGCGCTGTCCCGGATGATGGGCAAGGGGGTCGCCATCGAGGTGCCCCGCCTGCAGCTCCTCACCCCGGCAGGTCTGGCCGGCGCGCTCGCCCCCGACCAGGCGGTCGGCCTCAACCTGCAGATCGTGGGGCAGGTGCGCGGCAGCATCCTGATCCTGCTCGGACAGCAGAACGCGCACCGCATGCTGGAGCTGCTCCTGGGGCGGCACAGCGACGCGCGGCTGCCGCTCTCCGATCTCGAGATGTCGACCCTGAACGAGGTGGCCAACATCCTGGCCTCGGCCTGCCTGAACGCCCTGGGCGCCATGCTCAAGATGACGCTGCTCCCTTCGGTTCCCACCCTCTTGGTGGGCCAGGCGGCAGGGGTGCTGGAACAGGCCATGGGGCCGTCAGGCAACGGCGAGGCCGTGGTCATGATCGACACCATGTTCACCATCGCCAATACGCCGTGCAGCGGCAGCATGTTCCTGATGCCCGAATCGGAGTCGCTGCACGCCATACTGGGGGCCCTGGGGAGTCCTTGAAAATGGGTTGCACCACGACCCTGTTGTATGGCAGAATGCTCGGTCGAACTGAGGCCTGCGCAGTGAGCCGGACCGGGCACCGGTCAGGACATTGGAGCAGGCGGCACGAAGGCGACAGCGAGCAGGTCGCCTTTACAACTTTCAGAGGGTAAAGCCATGAGACTCCGCACGAGACTTGCCAGGATATTCGCACTGTCCCTCTCCCTGATCGCCCTGGGCGCCACCTTGAGCCTGGGCGCCGAACTGTCCCAGGTGGTGCGCACCCTGGAGCAGGGGTACGCGTCGCTGAACGACCTGCAGGCCCAGTTCAGCCAGAAGAGCGTCCTGAAAGCCATGAAGCGCGAGGAGAAGGGCGGGGGCGAGCTCTTCATCAAGAAGGGGAACGGCAAGGACGCCATGTTCCGCTTCAATTACCTGAAACCCAAGCAGCAGATCGTCTCCAACGGCAAGACGGTCTGGTATTACCTCCCCGAGCAGAAGCAGGTGATGGTCATGGAGCTGGCGCAGCTTTTCGAGGACGGCAGCGGCATCGCCCTGAACTACCTGACCGGGCTGGGGCGGGTCTCCAAGGATTTCGACATCGCCTTCGGGGCCGAGCCGCGCGACCAGAAGGGTAACTATCTGCTGGAGCTGACCCCCAAGAAGCAGAGCCCGGCCATGGCCAAGCTGCAGCTCGTGATCTCGGCCTCCGCCGTAGAGAGCTTCGTCTCCCAGGGGCGCCCCAGCACCCCCTTCCCGGTCGTCTCCTCCACTGTGTTCGACCAGATCGGCAACAGCACCAGGCTCGAGTACAGCGCCGTGAAGACCAACCGCGGCCTCGACAGCGGCCGGTTCAACTTCAAGATCCCCGCGGGGGTGGAAGTGGTGAAGAGGTAAAAGCGTTACCTCGATCTTAATCTTGATCTTAATCTGTTTTTCGGAGGTTTGACTGATGCCATCATTCGACATCGTTTCAAAAGTGGACATGCAGGAGGTTGACAACGCCATCAACCAGACCGTGAAGGAGATCGCCCAGCGCTACGACTTCAAGGGCTCCAAGGCCGAGGTCACCCTGGAGAAGGAGAGCGTGAAGGTCCTGGCCGACGACGACTTCCGGCTCAAGGCGATCATCGAGATCCTGCAGTCCAAGTTCATCAAGAGGAACATCTCCCCCAAGGCGCTGCAGTACGGCAAGGTCGAGCAGGCCTCGGGGAGCATGGTGCGCCAGATCATCACGCTGCAGGTCGGCATCTCCAAGGAGAAGGCCAAGGAGATCGGCGCCGTGATCAAGGAGACCAAGCTCAAGGTGCAGAGCCAGATCCAGGACGACCAGCTCCGGGTCACCGGCAAGAACATCGACGACCTGCAGGCCGTGATCGCGACCCTGAAGGGGAAGGACCTGGACATCGACATGCAGTTCGTCAACTTCAGAAGCTGAATTTAGGAACAAGGGGAATTTTTTGAGCGAGAAGATCAAGGAAAAAGTCAGCCTGGTGAGCCTGGGCTGCCCGAAGAATCTGGTGGACGCCGAAGTGATGCTGGGCTATCTCTCCAGGGATGACTACGAGGTGACCACCGACGAGATGCAGGCCGACATCATAGTGGTCAACACCTGCTCCTTCATCAAGGAGGCCAAGCAGGAGAGCATCGACACCATCCTGGATCTGGCCGACCGCAAGCACGACGCCCGCTGCAAGCTTCTGATCGTGACCGGCTGCCTGCCGCAGCGCTACCAGGAGGAGCTCGCCAAGGAGCTTCCCGAGGTGGACATCTTCATCGGCACCGGCGACTACCCGCGCATCGCCGAGATCATCGCCGAGAAGCGCACCACCACCGAGCAGCTCTGCTACACCGGGGACCCGAATTTCGTCTACAACGACGACCTGCCCCGCCTGCAGTCCTCGCCGCACTACACGGCCTACCTGAAGATCGCCGAAGGGTGCTCCAACAACTGCGCCTACTGCGTGATACCGTCGCTGCGCGGCGCCATGCGCTCGCGTCCCCTGGCGACCCTTTTGGCCGAGGCCGAGCGCCTGGTGGCGGGAGGGGTGAAGGAGCTCAACCTGATCGCCCAGGACATCACGGCCTACGGCAAGGATCTCCCCGACGCCCCCACCCTGGAGGGGCTGATCCAGGCCCTGGCCCGGATGGAGGGGCTCAAGTGGATCAGGCTCCTTTACGCCTACCCCGACGGGGTGACCGACTCGCTGATCGCCCTGATCAAGAACGAGCCCAAGGTCTGCAAGTACCTGGACCTGCCGATCCAGCACATAGCGGACCCCATCCTGAAGCGGATGAAGCGCAGAAGCGGCGAGCAGGAGATCCGCACCCTGATCGGCAAGCTGAGAACGGAGATTCCCGACATCGCCATCAGGACCTCGCTCATCGTCGGCTTTCCCGGCGAAACCAACGACGAATTCAAGACGCTTTTGCAGTTCGTCGAGGAGACCCGCTTCGACCGACTCGGGGTTTTCTGCTACTCGCGCGAGGAGGGGACACCCGCCGCGGAAATGCCCGACCAGGTCTCCGAGCGGGTCAAGAGGGAGCGGCACAAGAAGCTGATGCGCACCCAGGCCAGAGTCTCCTTCAAGCACAACAGGACGCTGGTGGACAGCGAGGAGGACGTGCTGGTCGAAGGTTACAGCGAAGAGACCGAGCTGCTTCTGAAGGGACGCTCTTCCAGGCAGGCACCCGACGTGGACGGACTGGTGTACATAACTGCGGGGAATGCCAACGTCGGTGACATTGTAAGATTGAGGATCACAGACTCGTCTGATTACGACCTGATAGGCGAGATAATAGACTAGGCTTTTAACTTGACATGACCCCCTATTGCTGTATTATTGCGTCGCTTTGAGGACGACCCCCCCGCTTTAAGCGGGTAGACAACACAACGGAGTGCATTTTAAATGACAGAAAAACCCGACGAAATGAAGGCGATGCTTCTTAAACTGAAAGAAGAGACGCTTAAAGAGATCAACAAGACCGTGAAGTCCGGTTCGGACATTCCGGTGAACGAGCCGAGCGGCGACATCTACGACCAGGCCTCCAGCGAGCGCGACCGCGAACTGGGGCTTCTGCTGGGCGACCGCGAGCGCGAGAAGCTGAGGAACATCGACGAGGCGCTGCTTCGTCTGGAGGAAGGGGAATACGGCATCTGCGAGGAGTGCGAGGAAGAGATTCCCATGGGCAGACTGAAGATCGTCCCCTTCGCCCGGCACTGCGTGAAGTGCAAGGCGGACCTTGAGAAGCAGCAGGCGCAGACCAAGCGCTTCGAAGAGGACCGGGCCTACCGCGAGATCGCCCTGGGCGAGGAAGAGGAAGGGTAAAGCGGAAGGTTACATAGAGTATAGATAGCAAAAGGGGGACGGCAGAAATGCCGTCCCCCTTTTGCGTGGTTGTTACTACGGATGCGCGATATCTTTCCCGGCCCCTTCGCCGATCAGCCTCTGGTAATCGGCCTTGTCGATGGAGCTGTGCCAGTGGCCGGTCGCCCTCCCCAGCAGCGTGCCGCCTATGAACATGACGACCACCAAGGCCGCGAATACCGCTCCCGGCACCACCTTGCCACCCTTGACCCGCAGTTGCAGCGCCTCAGGCTTGGGGCAGCTGCTCACGCAGCGCAGGCAGCCGATGCACTCCTCGGAGCACATCCTCCCCTTGTGCATGATATCGAGATGGGAGGGGCAGGCCCTGTTGCAGCCGCCGCAGGAGATGCAGGCGCTCTCCGCCCGCTCCACCTTGACCGGCGAGAAGCGCGACAGAACGCCCAGCAGGGCGCCGTAGGGGCAGAGAAAACGGCAGAACGGGTTCCGGTAGAACAGGGAGATCAGGAGCAGGGTCGAGATGACGAAGAGCGGGACTCCAGAGATGTTCAGGAAGAAGTCGAGCATCTTGACGTCGGCCACCTTGTTGTAGTCCGAGAGGATGAAGGAGTTCACGCTCTCCGGCGACATGAGCAGCAGGATGGAGAGCAGGAAGAAGAGCAGCAGCAGGTACTTGATCGGCCGCAGCAGCCAGTCGAGCCAGAGCCAGACCCTGTAGTTGCGCCCGAACAGCTTGAACCCCACCTTCCAGAGCAACTCCGTTATGGTGGACACGGGGCAAATCCAGGAGCAGAAGGCGCGCTTCAAAAGAAGCGAGACCAAAAGCACCGTCAGGAAGATCACCAGGGCCGCGGGATGGACCGCGTTGATGCTCCCCGAGGCGAGCCACCCCTTCAGGCTTACCAGGGCCGAGATGGGAAGGAAAGCCTCCACCCCGTCCGGGCGCGCTACAAACGGGGTAGCGCCGCCGCTGCGGAAATGCTGCACAAACTGATAGAAAGCCACCCCGAGATAGAGGGAGAACAGCAGAAAGCCCCACTGGACCGCTATCCTTATCCTCTGCACCTTTTTTCCCGCCATGTTGCCTCACCTTGTTCTGCTATGTGAATTTCAACTGCGTGCTAAATCTATATTCCTATTCGCCACTGACCGCGCAACTCTCCCCCTCCCTTGACGGGAGGGGGCAGGGGGGTGGGTGAAGCCGCCAACGTCATCAACTGCGGCAGCTAACCCCACCCCCTAACCCCCTCCCGCAAGGGGAGGGGGGATCGATCGGCAAGCTTGGAGCGGGCGAAAACAGTTGTGACTTATTCTGTCACACCCCCGTGCTAAGCTTCCATCATCAAAGATGGAGGTGCTCACATGGAACCAATGCTGGTATGCGCTCTGGGAATCGTGGTCTACTGCGGCTATCTGACGGTGAAGGACATCGTCAACGATCTACGTCAGGAAGGCTTCCTGGTCAACCCCTTGTCCAGCAGATGCCTGGGATGCACGTTGGAGAGCGCCTTCAGGAGGCTCTTTTTCACCTGGGGGTTGTCGCGCTCCAAGGTGGCCAACAACTCCTTCATCTTCTTGCGCTGCAGGTCGGCGGTGCCGCACACGGGACAGCAGCAGCAAACCACCGGGAAACGGTTGTTGCGCGAGAACGGGATGATCTCGTTCTCGGGAACGTAGACCAGCGGCCTGATGACGGTGGTGAGGCCGTTGTCGGCCAGCATGCTGGGGGCCATGGCCTTCAGCGACCCGACAAAGAACTGGTTCAGCAGCAGGGTCTCGATGAAGTCGTCCATATGGTGTCCAAGCGCCAGCTTATTGCAGCCGTACTGCTGGGCCAGGCCGTAGAGCGCGCCCCGCTTGAGCCGGGCACAGATGGAACAGTAGGAGGAGTTGGCCCGGCGCTTCTCGGAGATGATGCCGTAATGGTCGGTCTTCTCCATGTGGTAGGTGAAGCCGTGCTCCTGAAGGTGTTCCTCTATGATGTCCGCGCGGTAGCCCCGGTAGCCGGAGTCGATGTTGATCGCGACCAGCTCGTACTTGATCGGCGCCCGCCTGCGCAGCGTCTCCAGCATGTGCAGCATGGTGTAGGAGTCCTTCCCCCCGGACACCGCAACCGCGATCCGGTCTCCCTCGGAGATCAGATCGTACTCGGAGATCGCCTTGCCGACCCGGTTCTTGATCCGGATAAAGGCGGAGTCCTCAATTAGCGCCACGGCAACCTCCCTAACGGCGCATCGGGCGAACACAAGGTTCGCCCCTACGGGTTCCCGGTACATCGTGCTGATTGGGTAGGGGCGAATCTTGTATTCGCCCGTCTCGGGTTCGCCCGCCTCCGACGTTTATCGCTGCTCTTCTCATATCAGTTGCCGCCCACGGCCGCCTGGCTGCCGTCCCCGAGGACGGCGGCCCGGAAGGCCTCGATCCCCATCTCTTCCACCATCTTGCCCAGACGCCCCTGCTGCGACGAATTCTTGTAGTAATCGATCACCTTGGCCACGACTGCCAGCACCGACTCCTCGTCCTGGAGATTGTCCACCAGCAGCTCGCCCAGGCGCGGTCGGGGACCGGCGTTGCCGCCTACCAGAATGCGCCACCCCTTGTTATGGCCGACGATGCCGATATCTTTCACTCCCGATTCGGAGCAGGAAAGCAGGCAGCCCGAAACACCCATCTTCATCTTGTTGGGGAGCTCCATGGCGTGATAGATGCTGTCGATCTTAAGCCCCAGCGAGGCGGAGTCCTGCACCGCCCGCTTGCACTGGGTGGTGCCCGGGCAGATCTTGACGCTGCGCACGCAAAGTCCGATGGCGGCGCCCGGAGTCTCGGCGAGATCCGCCCAGATGGCGTCGATCTCCTCCTCCTTGACGCCGAACATGGCGATGCGCTGGGCCGAGGTGATCTTTAGGGTGAGGCCGTACTTGTCGGCGACGTCACAGATCTTTCTCAGCGTCGCGGAGTCGGTGAACCCGCCCGGGATGTGCGGCGCGATGGCGTAAGTCTCGCGGTCGCGCTGCAGTATGGCCCCCTTCTCGGTGATGTCTTTCTTCACGTTCATCTCCTGCGTCATCATGTTCTCCTTTGTCTCAAATGCAATTGATTCAGATCAATTTTTGGATTTTATGTATCTCACCAGCTCCACGGCGATCTGGTACTTGCCGAAGGGGGGTATCAGGTAGAAGCCTCCCACCCTGCCGATGGCCGCGTCGATGAACTCGCGCGCTATGGCAAGCCCCTCCCGGACGCCGTCCTCCCCTACCCTCCCCGCCATGCGCTGCCTGATCTCTTCCGGGATCACGATGCCGGGCACCTCGTTGTGCAGAAACTCCGCGTTCCTGCCGCTCACCAGCGGCAGCACCCCCGGCAGGATCGGGATCCCCAGGTGCCGGGTCTGCTCCAGCATGGCGTCGAGCCGCTCCAGGTCGTAGACCGGCTGGGTCTGGGCGAAGCTGGCGCCATTGGCCACCTTCTTGGCCAGCCTGGCCACCTGGGTCTCCATCTTCTGGGTGTTGGGGTTGAAAGCGGCGCCGATGGTGAAGCCGGTCCCGGAGCCTATCGGGTTCCCCAGCGCGTTCACCCCCCGGTTCAGGTCGCTCAACAGCTTGATCAGGGTGAAGGAGTTGAGATCGAAGACCGAGGAGGCGCCGGCATCCTCACCCAGACTGGCCGGGTCGCCGGTGACCGCCAGGATGGAACTCACCCCCAGGAGGCTCGCTCCCATCAGGTCGGACTGCAGCCCGATCAGGTTGCGGTCCCGGCAGGTGACGTGCGCGATCACCTCGATCCCCACCTCGCGCCGGACCAGGGAGGCCAGGGCCAGATTCCCCATGCGCACCCGGGCCAGGGGGTTCTCCGCCAGGTTGATGGCGTCGGCGCCCGCTTCCTTGAGGGCACGGCTCCCCGCCAGCACCTTGGCGCAATCCAGCCCCTTGGGGGGATCGAGCTCCACGGTGACCACCATCTCCTTGCCCCAGCCGGCCAGGAATCCTCCCCCGGCGGATACAGCTGCGGCTCCCTCCGGGGCGCGGCTCTCGGTCCGGCTTACGCTGCGCGGGACGGGCTTGAGATCGCGCAGGCGCTGGGCGATGACCTTTACATGTTCCGGAGTGGTGCCGCAGCAGCCACCCACCAGGCTCGCCCCGGCGGCCACCATTTCGGCCGCCTTCCCGGCAAAGTAGTCCGGGGTGGCGCGGTAGATGTAGCGCCCGTCCACGTACTCGGGGAAGCCGCTGTTGGCATAGGCCGCCAGCGGCACTTCGGTAACCGCCGCCATCTTTTTGATAGTGGCCAGCACGGCAAGCGGTCCGGCGCCGCAGTTGGCCCCGACCAGGTCGGCACCGGCCGCCACCAGCCTGAGCGCCGCGGCCTCAGCCTCGATGCCGCCGGCCACGCGGGACCCTTCGCCGAAGGCCAGGTTTGCGACCACGGCAAGCCCGGTCTCCTTGGCGGCCGCAACGGCCGACTCAAGCTCCTCCAGTTCGGCGAAGGTCTCCAGGATCAGGAGATCGACGCCGCCCTCGGCCAGGGCCCTGGCCTGGGTGCGGAAGCACTCCCTGATTTCGTCGGGTGAAAGCTCCCCCTTGCCACGACCCAGGGGGCCGATGGAGCCGGCCACGAAGACGTCGTGCCCGCTGGCGGCGCCCCGGGCGATCATGGCCCCCTGCCGGTTGATTTCGGCGACCTTGTTCCCCAGCCCGATGGCGCCCAGCTTCACCAGGTTGGCGCCGAAGCTGTTGGTCTCGATCACCTGGGCGCCGGCCGCGATGTACTCCTGGTGCAGTTCCAGCACCAGCTCGGGGCGGATCAGGTTCAGGTGCTCGAAGTTGGCCTCCAGCGCGACTCCCTTGGCGTAGAGCATGGTGCCTATGGCGCCGTCCCCAACCAACACCTCGCCGGCCAGCCGTTCCAGAAAAGATGTGCCCATTTCAGCGTCCTCCCAAGACCTTGATCAGGTGTGGCACCAACTGCTTCTTGCGCGACATGACCCCCTTCATCTCGAAGACGTGGGGCTCCGGCTGGGGGTAGCCCATGAAGCGGGTGAAGGCGTGCCCCCCCTCCATGAGGAACATGGTGCTCTCGGTGGAGATGTCGGTAACCATGAGACCGGCCAGATCGAGTCCCTCCTTGTCGCGCAGCGCGGCCAGCGCCCCCTTGAGCTCGCGCTTCATGGCATTGAACTCCGCGAAGCCGAACACCTCGACCTGCCCCACGCCGAAGCGGATCTCTCCCTGGCTGAAAAGCTTGAAGTCCGAGGCGACCACCCGCTCCGGGCTGCCGTAGCCGGAGAGGGCGCCCGAGGCGGCGAAGATCTCGGCGCCGAAGGCCTCCCAGTCCAGCCCCGCCAGCTCGGCCAGCCGGGTCACCGCCTCGCGGTCGCGCCTGGTGGTGGTCGGGGACTTCAGGATCACCGTGTCGGACAGGATGCCGGCCAGAAGCAGGGCCGCGATGCCGGCCGGTGGGATGACCTCGTTGTCCTCGTACAGGGAAGTCACGATGGTGCAAGTGCTTCCCACCGGTGCGGTGATGAAGGGGATCGGGTTGACGCTGGGAGGGTTCCCCAGCTTGTGATGGTCGATCACCTCAAGGATCTCCAGATCCTCGGCCCCCGGCACCGACTGGGACAGCTCGTTGTGGTCCACCAGGATGAGCGAGTGCGGCAGCGGACCGAACAGGGAGGACTTGGTGGCCACCCCCGCCAGGCTGCCGTCGTCCTCCAGCACCAGGACCGCGGTCTCGCCCGAATGCAGCAGTTTCTCCCTCAGGCGCCCGAGCGGCTCGCCCACGCCGACGCTCTCGAAG
>Ga0209212_1004736_pt1 | contig 16619 bp, 16 predicted proteins | sample RifGroC2_FD_183996 | JGI IMG/M metagenome (GOLD analysis project Ga0209212, IMG submission 183996) | Groundwater microbial communities from Rifle, Colorado, USA - Groundwater C2 (SPAdes) (version 2) | ecosystem: Environmental > Aquatic > Deep subsurface > Groundwater | place: Rifle, Colorado...
CTTTTTTATATGAGGAAAAAGGTCGATGACCCGCAACAAATCGCCCGCGAAGGCATCTTCTTAAACCAGGAACTCCTCGACCTCGGCCTGGCGAAGCTTTACAAAGACCCCTCCTCCGCGCCGGTCAAACCCGGCGATCAGACGCAAACGCCGTTTTTGTAATCCGGTTCCCCATGCCCGTTTTTATCGGCATAAAAAATTAATTGACGAACCTAAAAAGCATTGGTATGATTCAATCAATCTCCCGCCAAAACTTATTATCCCCTTGTTGAATTAACCGGTTATCTGTGGTTTAATCTTAACTATGAAAGTCCCAATCTCTTCTCCCCTCCGGGGAGCCTGCCCGGCGAGGCACGAAGCAAAACCATTCCTCAAGTGGGCCGGAGGCAAGGGACAGCTCATTAATCAAATCAAAGAGTTTCTTCCTCCCGAATTCGTCAAGACCAGGCGCATTGAAAAATATTTTGAGCCGTTTGTTGGAGGCGGCGCGGTATTTTTTTGGCTCTCGCGGCACTATCAGATTAGAAAAGCCCACCTTTACGATATCAACCCCGAGATTGTCACAGCTTACCAAACAATTCGTGACTCCGTTCACAGGCTTATTAAGAATTTAACGAGTCTGGAGTCGGAGTATTTGAGTTTGCATAAAACAGCACGGGAGAATTTTTATTATTCCAAAAGGGAAGAATACAATGCGTTGCTGGGTAAGAAGGGTGGCAATGGTTTTGTCCGCAGGACGGCGTTGATGATTTTCTTGAACAAAACCTGCTTCAATGGACTCTTCCGCGTTAATTCCAGAGGATTGTTTAATGTGCCTTCTGGCCGGTATGAAAACCCAACGATATGTGATGTGGAAAATTTGCTGGCCGTTCACGCGGCCTTAAAGTGTGCCGAAATTGAATGTCGGGATTTTGCTCATTGTTTAAAGAAGGCGGACAACCAGTCTTTAGTCTACTTTGACCCGCCGTACCGGCCTATTTCCAAAACAGCCAGTTTTACAGGGTATATCAAGAATGGTTTTGCGGATGAAGAACAAATCCGCCTTAAAGGGGTTTGTGATGAATTAACGGAAATTGGCGCAAAGGTCATTTTGAGCAATTCCGATCCCCAAAATATTGACCCCGATGACAATTTTTTTGACGATCTTTTTAAACATAATTATAAAATTAAGAGATTAGCGGCTACCCGCATGATCAATTGCAACGCAGAGAGGCGCGGTATGATTAAAGAAATCCTCGTCAGGAATTATGCGTTAAAGGATTAATCTGTGAAGACAGCCCTTTCCGAAAGTATCCCATCCGATAAGGTTGAAACGACAACTGTCTGGTCCTTCCCCGAACGAGGCAAATGGAGTACCCATTCCGCAAAATACCGCGGCAATTGGGCCCCGCAAATTGCCCGCAATTTGATTCTCCTTTATTCTCAAGAAGGTGACGCTGTTCTCGACCCGATGATTGGCAGCGGCACCACGATGATTGAAGCCAAACTGCTTGGGCGCAAGGGGCTGGCTTTTGATATTCATCCCGAAGTGGTTGCCTTGGCCCAGGAAGCCTGCGTTGCTGCAGAAAAAGGGAAGTTTGACCCAAAAATCGAGCGAGGGGACGCGCGAGATTTAAGCGCAGTCGAAGATGACTCTGTTGATTTTATCGCGCCGTATCTGAATATTATCCGTTATGGCGCCGGCGAAATTGAAGGCGATCTCTCCGCCATAAGCAGTTTAAGTAAATTTTGCGATCAAATTGAACTCGTTGCCCGAGAATGTTTCCGGGTGCTAAAGCCTGGTAAATACTGTGCCATCCTGATTGGCGATACCCGCCGCCGCCGGCATTTTGTGCCGCTGGCCTTCAACGTCATGCAGCGGTTCCTCAAGGCGGGTTTTATCTTGAAGGAAGATATTATCAAGCTGCAACACAATTGCACCACCACCCGCTATTGGGGCGCGCGGGAAAAGGACTTCCTTTTGATTATGCACGAGCATTTATTTGTGTTCAGGAAGCCAGGTGAAGAAGATTTGTCCCCATACAAGGATAGCCGTTATAAACAAGAGGGGCCCACAGATGTTGTCCAGTAAAAAATTAAAGGCATTGCAGCCATATATCGACATTGTTGAGGCTCATAAAGGGAAAACGCTCGGGTCTGTTTTTACTGGTTTGGGCAGTAAAAAACATGCCCATTTCAAGAAAGGCGCCGGTGGTCTTATCATCGAAAATTTATTAGGGTTACAAAACAATAGTTCTCCCAAGGCGGATTTAGAAGATTTAAAGATTGAGGTGAAGGTATTGCCAGTCCAATTACGCAATTTGAAAGCCAAGGAACCAACTCAAATCAAGACGATTAATTATGTCAAGCTGGCACAAGAAAGATGGGAAAGCGCAGAGATCCGGGAAAAAATTGAAACTGTTTTTTGGGTGGTGTATGGCGTTGGAAAAGTGGGCGGGAAGTTTGTTAGCCAAGATCAATATGTCATTTTGGATTGGTTTATAGATGTTCCCGACGAGGAGACGCAAGAAGTATTTAGAAAAGACTGGGAAGAGATTCGGTCTTATGTTGTTAAGGGGCGAGCCGGTGATCTTTCCTGCGGCATGGGGGTCTATATTGAGCCGAAAACCAAGGGGAAGAATAATAGAGAATTAACTAATGCTCCTGATGGTAAAGGTGGATTGATTAAAGTGAGCAGAAGAGCATTTTATTTTAAAAAGAAATATACAAATACAAAAGTAATTCCTGATCTTGATCTGCCAGCCCTGAACCCGGCCACTCCGGGAGTGGCCGGCGGCCATTCCTGAGGAGGTTGCAAGAAAATCCGTGACAGGGACTAATTTTTCACCGATCACGTTACGTCGGGTTAAGTTTGAGGCGTTGAGGTTGAATAAGATTGGCGGGTTTAAAATCGGGGCGGACAGATTTGAACTGTCGACCTTCTGCTCCCAAAGCAGACGCGCTAGCCAACTGCGCTACGCCCCGTTATGAACGGCTGTTTATAACAGATTTTTCAGACGCTGTCCATGATTTCTATGAATGGGGGCGGCGTTTTTACAACATATCCTTCTTGCGGTGCCGCAGGAATTCGACCACCCCGGGCAGGATCGAGACGATGATGATGCCCAGGATGACCAGAGAGAAGTTCTCTTTGACGAACTTGAGTGTCCCGAAATAATACCCCGCCAGCGTCAGCACAAAGACCCACAACAGCCCCCCCGTGACATTATACAGAAGAAACCGCCGGTAACGCATGGCGCCCACGCCGGCCAAAAACGGCGCGAAGGTGCGGATGATGGGGACGAAGCGCGCGATGATGATCGTCTTTCCGCCGTATTTCTCGAAGAATTTTTCCGTCCGTTCCAGATACTCTTGTTTGAGAAACGGTATTTTTTCATGGCCGAAGACTTTGGGTGCCAAGATATGGCCGATCCCGTAATTGGCGCTGTCTCCTAAAATGGCCGCCGCGCTTAAAATGAAAAGCGTTCCCTGGATGTCCAGAATGCCGACCGCGGCCAGGGTGCCGACGGCGAAAAGAAGGGAGTCGCCGGGCAGAAACGGCGTGAAGACCAGGCCCGTCTCGCAAAAAACGATCAGGAACAAAACGAGATAAGTCCACGGCCCGCAGGTCTGGACCAGGGTGTTGAGATGGTCGTCGAGGTGGATGAAAAGATCGATAAAGTCCATGTGGTCTCTTTCTGTTGTTTAAGTTTTGCTTAAGAGGATGGTGGAGTGTCTCTCAAGATGGAATTTCCGCAACAGCGTCAAGCCTTTGCGGCCGGATTCGATGAAGATGATGACGACCAGCGCGAGCATCAGCGCCGATAAAAGAGCGTTAAGGTTGCCTTTGAACGAATGCTGCGGCAGGTAGTTCTGGAAAATGTTATCGAAGCTGGCGGCCGCGGTCGTGGCGAACATGAACAAAGACGGCAGGAACGTGATGAGCGCGTATTGCCATTTTTTGGTATGCCCCAGGATATACACGGTCCCGAAGGAGAGCGCCAGCGCCGACAACAACTGGTTGGCCACCCCGAACATCGGCCAGATCGTCGAGATCTCCCCCTGATACACCATATATCCCCACGCGAAGGTGACGATGGCGCTCGTGACAATCGTCGAGGGCATCCAGTTGACCTTGGCCCAGCGCGAGCGCGGCGACGCGTATTTGACCATCTCCTGCAGGATGTAGCGCGCCACGCGCGTGCCCGTGTCGATGGTCGTCAAAATAAACAGCGCCTCGAACATGATCGCGAAATGATACCAGTACCCCATCCATTGCGCCATGCCGGGGATGGCCGAGAAGATGAGCGACATCCCCGCGGCGAGCGACACCGCGCCGCCGGCGCGTCCGCTTAACGTTTCCCCGGTCATCTGTTCCATGTTCGCGAGCTGTGCCGTGTCTAATCCCAGTTTGCCGAAGGCTTCCGGTGAAAGGTTGATGGCGAAGTAATCACCGGGCAGCATCACGGTCGCGGCCACGAGCGCCATCACCGAGACGAACGCCTCCACCACCATCGCCCCGTAGCTGATCATGCGGATGTCTTTTTCGCTGTTGATCATCTTGGGCGTTGTGCCGGAGGCGATCAGACTGTGGAACCCGCTGATGGCCCCGCAGGCGATGGTGATGCACACAAACGGCCATACCTTGCCGGGGATGACCGGTCCCCCGCCGTGGATGTATTGGGTCACCATCGGCATCTGGATTTTGGGATTGACGATGAAGATCCCGGCGGCCAACAGAAAGATCGTCCCGATCTTCATGTAAGAGCTCAGATAATCCCGCGGGCACAACAAAAGCCACACCGGTAAAACAGAAGCGATGAAGCCGTACACCGGCAGGATAATGGAAAGCGCCGGTTTGGAGAAAAGGAAGTAAGAGCCCAGGCTTGTTTTGGAAAGGGGCTCTCCGGCGACGACGCCGACGATCAGCAGAATGACGCCGATCGCGGAGGCCTCGAGGATCTTCCCGGGGCGCAGCCGATACATGTAAACCCCGACGAGGAGCGCCGCGGGGACCGTGACGGCAATAGTGAACGTCGCCCAGGCGCTGTGGTTGAGCGCGTTGACGACGACGAGCCCAAGCCCGGCCAGGGCGGTGACGATGATGAAAAGGATGGCCACGCCCGTTGTCAGCCCGGCGGCCTTGCCGATATATTTGCGCGCCAGGCGCGTGAGGGAGAACCCTTTCATCCGTACCGAGGCGAACAAGATCACCATGTCATGCACGGCGCCTCCCAACACCGCGCCGATGAGGATCCAGAGATACCCGGGGAGAAACCCGAACTGCGCCGCCAGGACTGGTCCGACTAATGGACCAGCGCCGGCAATGGCGGCGAAATGGTGGCCGAACAACACCCAGCGGTTGGTGGGGTTATAATCTCTGCCGTCGCGCATCCGGTGCGCCGGGGTCGCGCGGTTTTCGTCGATGACCAGGACTTTGGTGATGATGAATTTGGCGTAGAGCCGGTAGGCGAGGGCGAAGACGAGCAGGCTGGTGATGATGAATGTGAGGGCGTACATAATCCGTATTTCGTATTTCGTCGCTCGTATCTCGTCGTTCGTATCTCGTAATTTAGCGAAATACGAGATACGAGATACGTTTCTTTAAACTGTCTTTTTTTTCAATATCCGCCTGAAGCAATAAAACGTCAGTCCCGCAATAAATCCCCAGGAAATTACGAGAAAGAGCAAGCCGTCGGGTCTCATGGTTTGATTTCCTCCAATGAGTACGTCCTTGACAAAATGTCCATTTTGTCAAGGACATGGTACGAATTGGACCCTTGACAATTTGGTCAAATTGTCAAGGGTGAATTCCGGTAGCAACTTATGTTCACTGTCGTTCCATAAGTTGCGCCGTCATTCATATTTGCGTTTCCAGGCCAGCTTGACCAGAACGGCCAGGATGATAAACATCGCCAGGAGTCCCAGCCGGGTCGCCAGCACGTATATTTTATTCTCGGGCGCGACGTTTTCCATCAGGATCACCTTGAGCCAGTCCTGGTAAAACCAGGCGCCGAGGATCGTCAAAAGGAATAGCGGCGTCACGTATTTGATGATAAATTTGTAGATCTTCGGGACTTCCATGTCCGCGCCGTGATGGATCTCCGCCCATGCTTTGTCCATGCCGAAGACCCAGGAAAACAGGATCACTTCCACGGTGGCGAATAAAACCAGGCAAAACGTCCCGCCCCAGAAATCGAGCTCATCGACCACTCCGTTTTTAAGGAAAAATATGGCTGGATGGCACAACACGAACGCCGCGGCCGCGAAGGTGAATACCGCGCGCTTGCGGGTCAGGTTGAATTCGTCCTCGAGAAACGCGACCGCCGGCTGCGCCAGGGAGACCGACGAGGTAATGCCCGCGAGAAAGAGCAGAAAGAACCATAAGAATCCCATCAGGGCGGCAAGGGGCATCTGGTTGAGGACCAGCGGCATCGTGACGAACCCCAGGTTGAATGTGCCGGACTGCGCGATTGTTTGGATCTCCGTAGGGCCGAAGAAGACAAATGCCGCCGGCAGGATGATACTGCCTCCCAAGATGACTTCGGCAAATTCGTTGGTGCTCGCCGCCGTCGTGCCTGAAAGGACCACGTCATCGCCTTTACGCAGGTAGCTGGCGTAGGTGAGGATGACGCCGATGCCGACGCTCAACGTAAAGAAAATCTGTCCGGCGGCCTCCAGCCAGACCCTGGCGGATTTCAGCGCCGAGAAATCAGGGTTCCAGACAAAACCAAGACCGTTGTTGATATTCCAGCCGGGTTGGGCCGGGTCCGGCGTCCCGAGCGTCAGGACGCGGACAAAGAGGATGACCGCGCAGAAAAAAAGCGCGGGCATCGCCCATTTGCAAAAGCGCTCGATGCCGCCCTTGATGCCGTGGTAGATCACGACGGCATTAATGACGAACGTGATCAGAAAGAAGAAATACGCCCAACCAAGACCATTAAAATATTGGTTTTGTTCCAGGCCCTGGTACCCGCTTAAAAAATTTTTCATGCCGGCCTGGTCCATGAGGCCGTGGTATTTGCCGAAGAGGGCGAAGAAGCTGTAGGCGAGCGTCCAGGATTCGATGTAGGTGTAATAGATAAAGATAACGAGGGGGCCGAAGATGCCGATCACGCCGAAATATTTGATGAAGCGGTTTTTGCGCCAGATGCTGTGGAAGATCCCCGGTGCCGTGCCGTGGCCGAACCCGCCGCCGTAACGGCCCAGGGTCCATTCGATCCACATCAACGGGATCCCCAGCAGAAGCAATGAGACGAGGTAGGGGATCATAAACGCCCCCCCGCCGTTTTCCGCCACTTTGGCCGGGAACCTTAAGAAATTCCCGAGCCCGATGGCCGAACCCGCGACCGCCATAATGATCCCCAGCCGCGAGCCCCACTGCTGGCGGTTTGTTTGTGTTTTGTCCATGCCCTCATCCTTCCCGGATAACGGTTGACGGATGTTTGAATGTTCGGGTACAATTATACATTTGGCCGGAAAAAGAGGGTATGAATATTTATTTTTTGAAAAACAGAATTCAGTTTAACCGCAACGAACTTTCGGGAAGTTTCGGAGACATCGGCACGGATTTTCCCCTGATCGCGGGGATGGTCCTCGCCTCAAATCTGGATGTGGCCGGTGTCTTTGTGATGTTCGGTTTGATGCAAATTTTGACCGGGATCGTTTACGGATTGCCGATGCCTGTGCAGCCGCTTAAGGCCATGGCGGTTTTGGTCATCACAAAATATTCTCCGTCTTCCGTCTTGTTCGGCGCGGGATTTGCCATCGGTCTGGTGATGCTGGTTTTAAGCTTGACCGGCGCGCTTAATTGGCTGGCGATAAAAATCCCGGCCTGCGTGGTGCGCGGGATCCAGTTCGGTTTGGGGTTGTCCCTGGCATCCTTGGCCCTGACGAAATACGTCCCGAGCATGGGGACGGACGGTTACGTCCTTGCCTTGATCGGCTTTGTGATCATGGTCATTTTGCTGGGCAACCGCCGCACGCCTCCGGGGATCTTCGTCATCGGGTTGGGGTTGCTTTACGCCGTTTTCTTCAAGGTGGATTTCAACAGCCTTTCTTCGGGAATAGGCCTGCGCCTGCCGCAGGTTTCATTTCCCGACGCCGGCGATATTCTCACCGGATTTTTTCTTCTGGCCCTGCCGCAATTGCCGCTTTCGATATCGAATTCCGTGATCGCGACGAACAAGACTGTTCATGATCTGTTCCCGGAGCGGAACATATCGGTCAAAAAGATCGGGATAACGTATGCCGTTATGAATCTGGCGGTGCCGTTTTTCAAAGGGATCCCGGTGTGCCACGGCTGTGGAGGCCTCGCCGGCCATTACGCGCTGGGTGGACGGACCGGGGGGTCGGTCGTCATTTACGGATCGGTCCTGGTCCTCATCGGCCTGATGTTCAGCCAGGCGTTCCATCAGGTGATCCAGTTTTTCCCGCGACCGGTCCTGGGTGTTGTGCTGTTTTTTGAGGCCCTGACGCTGATGCTTTTTGTCCGCGACCAGGCGCACAATAAACGCGACACGGCGATCGCCTTGCTCGTTGCCTTGATATGCCTGACGATGCCCCAGGGGTATGTCGCCGGATTGATCATCGGGACGGTTTTGTATTATTCCCGCTATCTCAAAGGCCTTTGACCCGCAGAGAGATTTCAGTCTTGACAAACCCCAAGTAATAGTGTATGTTTCTATTGTATGAACATATACAATAAATTGTATATAAGGGTACAATAAATTGTGTCTATGGACTATAGATTAACGAAACTTAATTTATTGAACACGTTGAGAGGATGGAGTAAATTCTCAAAGCGAAAAGTACGTTTAATCGCTTGCGGCGGTACAGCCTTGACTCTGTTAGATATAAAAGCTTCGACCAAAGATATTGATTTTATGGTGCCTGATCCAAAAGAGTACAACTATCTGACAAAAGTGCTCAGAGATATCGGGTACAAACAATTTAATCCGGCGCGGTGGAAAAAAGAAAATGAATTATTTGAGGCAGACTTATACTCCGGCAAGAAGATACACACTACAGAACTTTTGGAGTCTCCCCTGGAGGAAGGCAATCACATTTTTCTTCAAAACATAGGACAGTTTTATATTGGCGTCTTGAATCTTTATGACTTGATTTCCAGCAAGCTTTTTAGAGGGACGAGTGTGGATTTTGAGGATTGTTTAATGTTGGTCAGAGTCAAAGGGAAAGAGATCGATAGAGATCTATTAATAAAAAAGTACAACGAGTTGGCAAGTTACGATATCGCGGAAGACAGGATTAAAGGGCATATACAGAGTTTTATTGATAGATGGGGAAAGGAGGTAAATTAAAATGGAAGATAAAGAATTATTAGAGAGGGCAGGCAAGCTGGGATTCCCGCTTGTTGAAACCGAAGAGAAATTTGACGTTAACCAGACTTTAGCCGAAGTGGTAAAAAGTAATAACGCCCGATTGTTGGAAGGATTTGCCGTGCTATTGGTAAATGCCGCCCGGGACGATAATTTTAGCTATGCGGGGGTCCAAGGTTATTTGACGGAAGATAAAGATAAGAATTTATTAAAAGAGTTGTTCCTTCTTTCTTTGAGCTTATACAAAGCTTTGAATTTTTATTTTAATTTGCCGAAGAATTTATATGAAAAATTATCGGCAGGAGATCTGAACAAAATGAAAGAATTCAGGCATTATCTTGCTCATGATGCCAATTTTAATGTGATGGGATATATCTTTTCGCCCGAAAGGTTGAAAGATGTTTTTGCCGTTTATTTGAAGGATGAAGTGGAAGAGGTTAAAAAGCAGACGGAGAAGCAGGAAAACTTTTCTTTGGAATACGCGTTATCTCAAGTTTTTTCTCCCAAGCAAAAGGAGCTTTTTTTGAAACGGGTTAAGGGGCTTGAGTTGAACAAAACGGAAAGGGAGTACTTTTCTCGAACAGTTAAGAAAAAGCTCTTTGCTTTAGTCAACCCGGAGCTTAGCCGTTTCGCGAAATTATTATTAGAATAAGACACCCAGAAGAAATCTATAAAATAAATATATTTTGGTGTAAAATGTCTTCGCATATCAGTATTCATGCATTATATTCCGTCCCTGTAGCTCAGTTGGACAGAGCATCAGCCTTCTAAGCTGAGGGTCGCACGTTCGATTCGTGCCAGGGACGTTCTTCTTCGCGCCAATGTTTTCACGTTGGCGCTTCGAAGGAACTGGCGATAGGGATATCAGGGATGCTCCTCCGAAGCTCAACACGAAAGTATTTGAGCGAAGGAGAGCCAGGGACGCCAAATTTTCATAATTTCATGAATACACTCAAAAGAATCCTTATCGGCTGTGTTATTGTCGTCCTTCTGGCCGCGGCGGCCGCCTCGGTTTGCGTCAAGCTCTACGGCAAGGCGTTGCTTGAGCAGGCGCTTGGCGAGTCGTTGAAAAAGGAAGTACGTTTTGAAAGCGTCGCGTATCAGTTCCCTTTTGGCGTGCGCGCGGGCAAGGTGCGCGTTGAGCCGGATTTCTCGGCTGGTGAGATCCTGGCGCAATTCGCGCCGGAGTCGATCTTGGCCGGACCGCGGCGCATCACGCGGCTCGTCGTCACCGGCGGCACGTACAGCTACGTCGGCCGCGGGGAAAACCCGCTGCGGTTCCGCGTTGAGAACATCCGGTTGGAAGCGGGCGATATTTTGATCCCCATGGCGCCGGCACATACCAACTTTAAGTTTTGGGGACGGTTGGCCCAGGAGAAGAACCCTTTAAGCGGAAGCCGTGTGGAATCCTCCGGCTGGGTGGACTGGGTGGAGAAAGATATGGAAGGGGCGCTGCAGGTGGTGGACCCCAGCGGGCATGCGGGATTGACCGCCCGGGCGGTCGCTCAGAATAATGACATGACCGTGACCGGCGACCTGAAGATGAGCGGCCTGCCATTGGCGGCGCCGTCGAAAGACGCGGCGGCTGTCAATGAATTGATCTCGGGGGTGCTTTCCGCCGCCGGTGTCGAGATCGGCGCCCAATTTTCCTTTAAGACGAAAATGGACGATTTGCAGATTTCCAATGTCGCTTTTTCGGGCAAGGTCATCGCGGGCGAGGGCTTTGAGAAGATGTTTTCCGGGGAACCGCGGGCGTCGGAATAAGCGTTTGTCGTCTGGGGGTTTTGTGGTAGAATGTGCCTCACTTAATTTTCTGGATAAAAGCTTTGTGGTATGGTGGGGCTCCCTTCGGGAGCACCCAGCCATCTTTTCTATCTATCCGCAGATTTAAGGTAGATGGTGGGTGTAGCTCAGTTGGTTAGAGTACAAGATTGTGGATCTTGTGGTCGCGGGTTCAAATCCCGTCACCCACCCCAGTAATTTCATTTTGAGCATATAAAGCCTCCCAATCTGTCGTAGAATCAACGAGTTGCGTCGCGGTTCTAACCTGTTGTGGAGGCTTTGTACGTCTGGGGCGCTTTTTTACAAGAAAAATTGGCTGTGCAAATCGGCAAAAGGGGCTGGTTCATGAGGTTTAAAGAAAGCGAAACCATTGAATTAAAGAAATCGACGTCAGAGCTAAAAGAGGCGATAATTTCTATCGGTGCTATGCTGAACAAGCATAGCAAGGCGACAGTTTATTTCGGCATTGATGATACCGGCACAGTCTTTGGCCAACAGATCGGCAAGTCAACGCTAAGGGATATTTCAAAAGCCATAAGCGACTGGATTGAGCCAAAAGTATTCCCGGACATTCAAACGAAAAAGATCAGCGGTAAAAATTGTATTATCGTTAATGTCAGCGGCCATGACGCTGTGTATTCAGCCCGTGGCCGAATATATTTGCGCATAGGAGAGGAAGATAAGCGGCTCTCGGTTAATGAACTTAAGCGGCTGGTGGAAAAGAAAAGCAACTATATTTATTCATGGGGTTTTGACGTTTCTGACCTGCCTGTCTCAAAGGCCGATGTTCCCACGATTAAATCTTTCGTCGCCAAAGGGCGAAAGGCCGGACGTATTGAATACGCGTATGATTCAGCCCGCAATGTCTTAAACAAGCTCCATTTGGTAAAGGGAAGAAAACTCCTTAACGCTGGACGAGCACTTTTCTGTAAAGACAACCGCGTTGAAGTGCGCGCCGCTGTCTTCGCCACGGATGAGAAGACGACGTTCCTCGATATTCAATCATTCAAGGGAACACTTTTTGACCTGATCGCCCAGTGCGAAACCTATGTCAAAGAGCATATCAACTGGCGCGCCGATCTTTCCGGAAGTACGCGGATCGAGATCCCAGAGGTTCCTGTTCGTGCCATGAAAGAAGCTATTGTTAATTCTCTCTGCCATCGTGATTTCAATAACCCTTCCGGTAATGAACTGGCGATTTATCGTAATAGAATTGAGATATACAACCCGGGTCAATTCCCATATGACCATTCGCCCGAAGAATTCATCAAAGGCACCGAGAAGAGCATCCCGCGCAATCCCTTGATTGCCGATACGTTTTACTATGCTAAGGATATCGAGCGCTGGGGATCGGGTTTTAAGCGTATCGTCGATGAATGTAAAGTCGCCGGGGTGAAGGTCACATTTGAGAATATCAAGACGGGTTTTGTGGTGACGTTCTATCGGCCAAAAGCCGGACCTACTCTTCAGAAGGCGGAGAAAGGTTCGGAGAAAAGTTCGGAGAAAAGTTCGGAGAAAATCATACGGATTATCAGAGAGAATCCGTCTGTCTCAGCGCAGGAAATTGCCGGTATGCTTGGCCTATCGAGCAGGGCTGTTGAAAAACATTTGTCGAAACTAAAAGAAAAAGGCGTATTAAAGCGCGTAGGCCCGGATAAAGGCGGCCATTGGGAAGTGGTTGTAGAGTAAGTTTTTTGACGGGGCGCAGGCCCAAGTCGAGGCCCAAGAGGCCCAAGTTGGGACTAAGTCGGGACCAAGTGGGTCCAAGTCAAGAATGCGATAGAGCGGCGGTACCGCATAAGATCAAGGCGGGGGATATCGGCACGGAAAAGGCTCTTGTTGTCATGCGTGATTCCATGATCCCACTGGTTAAGAAGATCCCGAATGTTAAAGGCGCAACGCTTATTTATTCTCAATGGGATGGCTATATCCGGGACAAGAAGAAAGCGAGCGTGTTCTGGGACTTTATTCAGGCGAATGATCTGCGACTTGAGCATATTCATACTAGCGGACACGCGACTGTGGGCATATTAAAGCAATTGGCAAGCGCTCTTAAGCCAAAGCGCATCATCCCGATCCATACAGAGAGGCCGGAGAGGTTTAAAGAGTATTTTGGCAAGAGCGTAATGGCTGTGGAAGACGGCCAGTTGATTGAAATATGAGGCGTTGAATCGGATATCGGATTAAATGATCTTTGCAGATTACGAATTGCCCTAGACAATGCCCTATACGATTCCTATACGATACTAACTTTACAGATTGCGAATTGGATTAACAATCTGTAAAATCGCATAATCGCAGTTTAGCAAGACGCACTTTGATAATACATCGGATTAAACGGCGTCGGTTGGCTGATCATAAGTGTTCGGACAGCGCGAAGCCATCGACCTTTTAATTTTCGCTTGTATGAGCGAAAATTAAAGAAATTGGCAGACACACACCGTCACCCGTCACAAAGCCGCGCGTCGCGGCCTCACCGGTAATCCCGGTCCTTGACGATCTTCTGCCGGTTGATCTGCCTGACCAGAAAAGTCCACGTCAGTATCCCCGTGACGACCATGGCCGCCAGAAACAGCGCGTAGGCGATCGGCCAGTTGATAAAGCCCTCCGTCATCCGCGTGTATTCCGACATGCCGCCTATCCCCGCGATCAGGTTGAGCGGCAAAAAGACCACGTTAATGAGGGTCAAATTCTTAAGCAGGATATTCATGTTGTTGTTGATGATGTTGCCCCGCGCGTCCATGAGCCCCGAGAGGACGGAACTATAGATCTGGGCCTGCCGGCAGCATTGCTGGTGTTCGATGATGATATCGTCGAGCATCTCCAGTTCCGCTTTAGAGAAAGATATCCTGTCCGTGTGGTTGCGCAGTTTCGTCAGGACCGAGGCGTTGGCTTCGAGGGCGTTGAGGTAGTAGATCAGGCTTTCGCCGAGGCCGAACATCTGCAGCAAATAGCGGTTTTCCATCGAGAGGTTCAATTTCCCCTGGATCTCCCCGTTGAGCTGTTTGATGACCTTCAGGTGGCCCAGGAAATGGTGGGTCGTGTGCAGCAGAAATTTCATGATGACCCCGTTTAAAGACGTGATCCCCTGGAATTCCTTGGCGGCGAAGGGGACGACGCTTTCCCCCAGGATCAGGGTCAGCCGGCCCTGGCGCACGAACATCCCCAGGGAGGAGACTTCGAATTTCAGGAACTGCTTGAAGGAGGCGGTATTGGGGCGCTTCCAGATGATATACAGATAATCAGGCGTGAATTCCATGCGCGATATTTCATCCGGGTCCAGCGCGGATTCGAGGGCGTGCTGGTCAAGTTGCAGCGTGGCGAGCAGTTCTTTTTTCTCCTCGTCGTCCGGCTGGGCGTACACCACGATATTGCTCGCCTCGGGAACGCCCGGGAGAACAGTCCCGTTCTTAAGTTCAAAAAATTCTTTCATGGTCCGCCCTCTTTGTGTTAAAAGTAATTCTAGGCCATTATCCGTATGAATAAAAGGTAAAATTTGATAAAATGAAATGGCGTTTATCCTTATGAAGCCTTACAAGTTGATCCGCTCAAGACGCAGGACGATCGCCCTGATGATCGCCGCGGATGCCACCTTGGTTGTCCGCGCCCCGGCGCATACCCCGCTCGATACCATCGAGCAGTTCGTCGGCAAGAACGCCGGCTGGATCCGGCGGACCCTTGCCCGGTTGCGGCAAAAACCGCGGGCCAGAAAAAAAGAATTCGTCAGCGGCGAGGAGTTTTTGTTCCTGGGGGAACCCCGTCCCCTGGAAGTCCAAAGCGGCGCCCTTGTGCCGCTTCATCTGCGCGGTTGTTTCATCCTGGACGAGAAACAGCGATGCCGCGGCCGCGCGCTTTTTATCGCGTGGTACAAAAAAGAGGCGAAGGAGATCATTGCCGCGCGCGTCGAGTGGTGGGCGCGGCGTTTTGGACTTGCGTACAACTCGGTCAACATCACTTGCGCCAACAGGCGCTGGGGATCCTGCGCGCCCAACGACCGTTTGAATTTCAGCTGGCGGCTTGTCATGGCGCCGGTCGCGGTCATCGATTACGTGGTCGTCCACGAACTGGCCCATATCCCCCACAAGAACCACTCCAGGCGTTTCTGGGACAAGGTGAAAATGATGTATCCGGATTACAAAAATGCCCAAACTTGGCTTCGCGAGAATGAAGGGATGTTAAATTTGTAGAGGTAAATAATGACTTAATTTCTTGTTAATTTTTAAAAGAATTGTTACGATGTTGATAAAGTGAACATGCCACGGTCAACATCTTGTTTCCTTCCGCTGTTCGCGGTTGTCCTCCTTTTTCCCGCCGCGTCTTTCGCCGGAAATTCTTCTGGTCCATCCCGTGAGCGGTTTATCCAGGAAAAGTTCGATTGCGTCAACGCGACCGAAGAATCACGATGGGAAGAGCTTTGTTTTTTATCCGAATCCGATAGACCGGCCGGCAAATCTTTTTCACAGAAGGAGATCCGCGAGGACATTATCAGCCGGGCCCTGGACGCCGCGGTGAGCGGACAAGCCGCGGAGCCGGCACCGCCGCAACCTGAACCCGCGCCTTCTCCCGGGCGGGGGTGGACCGAAGACGAGGCCCTGGAAGAGATCCCCCCCATCGAGCTCAAAGCGCAAGAAGTTCAATTTGGCACGGAACTTTATCGCTACACCTACAAGGAACCGGTTTTTAATCTGGAGATCAAAGGCCTGCAGTACGGTGTCTTCGGCACTTACATTTATCGTCCGGCTAAAGAGGACGCCCTTCGCTCGGAGGTCCTGAATATGTACAAACTCGACGCCCGGTTCGCCTTTGGGCCGGTCGATTACAGTTCCGATCCCTCCGGGCAACTGGAGGATGAAGATAATTACGCTTTTGAACTCCGGGGCGTCGCGGGCTACGACTATTTGGTCAATGAACGGTTTCTGCTCACCGGTTACGGCGGTTTCGGCTTTCGTTATCTTAATAACGACTCCGGCGGACGGCAGACAACGACCGGGGCTTACGGGTACGAGCGCGTGTCGAATTATTTTTATTTTCCTTTGGGCGTGGAGACGGTCAACCAGATCGCCCTTGGCTGGAAGGTCGCCGCGAACCTGGAATGGGATATTTTTCTTTACGGGGAGCAGACAAGCTGTTTGAGCGACGTCAACAGCGGTTATCCCGATCTGGAGAACGACCAGGACCGCGGCTACGGCATCCGCGGGTCCACGAGGATCGTCAAAGAAGGTGAGGGCGTGAATTTATTCTTTGAACCGTTTTTCCGCTATTGGCGGATCCACGATTCGGAAGTGACCACCGCCGTCGGAAATGTTTACGCTTATTCCGGCCTTGAGCCGGACAACAATACGACCGAATACGGATTTAAATTCGGCCTGCAGTATTAAGAAAAGCTCGATGAGCCCGCGTTGGATAAACCTGCCCGTTGACTCATTAAAGAATGTTACCCGGAGAGATTTTTAGCATAAGAGTTATCAAGAAGCAAGTTGTAAGATTTTTTCGATCTTTTTGTTGATAATTTTTTTGAGT
>Ga0209212_1004738_pt1 | contig 16614 bp, 14 predicted proteins | sample RifGroC2_FD_183996 | JGI IMG/M metagenome (GOLD analysis project Ga0209212, IMG submission 183996) | Groundwater microbial communities from Rifle, Colorado, USA - Groundwater C2 (SPAdes) (version 2) | ecosystem: Environmental > Aquatic > Deep subsurface > Groundwater | place: Rifle, Colorado...
TCCAAGTCCAAGGGATCCCAACTACTTCCCCCATTAATTGTTTTAAATACGACACCACTTGTTCCCACAACCCAGCCATTATTATCGTTTGCAAAAGAGATCGATAAGATGTCCTGCAGCGTGTCTATTTTGCTATTTATCAATTTGCGTGATTCATTTATCTTTAATAATTCCCCGTCAGGGCCGGAAATATAAAAATCATTGCCCGTTGAGGTTACATGGAAAAAATTATCAACGATCGATAATTTGTGGACCCTTCCGTTACTGCCATTTGATGGAGCGGAAATCGTATCGCTTTGTAGAAGAAATGATGATGCAACAAGTGCCAATGTAATTACAATAAATAACTTTCTCATTATTATAGCCTTTCATAAAACATATCTCTAGTAATGAACAATAACACCATATGTGTTTTAATTAGATACTGAGAAAATATCTAGAATAACGTTTTCTGCTTCCCCCATTCTGCATCTACATAATTAAATACGTAAAATTTCACAGTCATTTTCTTATACTTCCATTCATTACCAACTTTTACACATTCATTGATATATGCCCCACTACCCATTACCGGCTTGCCTCCAATAATTCCATAAAAATTCAAATAATAATCAAACTTCGCCGTTTTGCCTTGAATGTCTGCCTTGAAATTTTGAACATAATGTCTGAAGCTTTCCATATTTTTAAATATATAATCAGCTAAAAACCTACGGAGATCAGCGCGGCTTTCAATCTTTTCAAACCCTCCAGCTTTCGAAAGATTTCCATAATCACAAACACAATCTTCAGTAAACAAATTAACCAACTTATCGATATACGATAAATCTTGCTTATCAAACCCCTCGTCTACAAGCCAACAATAACTATGCGCCAAATCCTGCAATTTCTGTAAATCTTCCAATCTTTCAATCCTCTTCTCAAGATCTCCGCTCACTTTCATTACCTCCCGGAATGTTTTATTACGCACAGAACATACGCATTCAACATACCACATTGACTGAGAACCGCATCATTCCACTTAACCTTATGACAACATTACCGATTACCCTAACAAAACTACCTGGTATGAAATACTCGATACTATTTTTACGACCTTAGAAGCACGTTCCCTGCGTAATAAATTACAACTTGAATAATATTGCCGGGTCGATCGGTAATTTTGCAATCGACATGCCAACCCCAAACAGGGCATCACCGAGGGAAAAAATAAAAGAACTTCAAAAAATAAAAACAGAAAAATATCTTATATAACAGTATATTGTGATTACTCCACATCAAAACGCCGGTTGTTTGAAGGGGTTGGTGGTACCTGAAACTACCTGTAAATTGTGTGTTCGTACGTGTAAACTGCATACTCGGTGTAAATATAAAATTACATATGATTCCAATTCCTACTCGGAGGGCAGACTTCGGTCCAATAAGGAAGGGTCAGAAATTCGACATCGCCAAACGACGTGACATTTTACGCACCCACTTCCACCATTCCTCCGGCAACCCGGACGACCGGTTCGACAAGCTCACGAATTTTGACACGCAAGCTCAGTACGATCTCGGCAGGCCCAGGACTTTTTCAGCGATAAAGCACAGAATCATTTGCGAACTCACAGGTGCAATCCGCGATATCATGGCCTCCCGCAGGTAGCGCTCGACGTGGTATTCCTTTGCGTATCCCATCCCGCCATGGGTAGTGATGGCCGTCTCACAGGCCCGGAAACACGCATCGGCGGAAAGGTATTTCGACGCGTTGGCCTCCGCACCGCATGGTTTCCCTTGGTCGTAGAGCGTTGCGGCCTTAAACACCATGAGATTGGCGGCCTCGAGTTCCATCCAGGATCGGGCCAAGGGATGTTGAATCCCCTGGTTCATCCCAATCGGCCGGTTGAAGACGACCCTCTCTCCAGCGTACTTCACGGCACGCCGAAGCGCCGCCCGGCCAAGCCCCACAGCCTCGGCGGCGATCAGGATTCGTTCCGGGTTAATACTTTGCAAAATATACCGGAATCCCTCTCCTTCTTCGCCGATTCTGTCTGTTACGGGAATGTTGAGCCCGTCGAAGAACATCTCGTTCGAATCGACAGACTTGCGTCCCATCTTCTCGATCTCCCGGACATCGACGAAGCGGCGGTCCAAGTCCGTATAAAATAGAGAGAGTCCTTTGGTCGACTCGGTAACCTCCTCGATCGGCGTTGTGCGCGCAAGAAGGAGGATTTTGTTGGCGACCTGGGCTGTCGATATCCAGATCTTCTGGCCGTTTACCCTGTAATGGTCACCCTCTCGCGTTGCGCGTGTCTTGATCTTCAGGGTGTTTAACCCTGCATCAGGTTCCGTAACTGCGAAGCATGCGCGATCTACGCCCCTGATGAGTGGAGGAAGCATGCGAGCTTTCTGTTCATTCGTGCCAAACTTCACAACAGGGAGCAGGCCGAAGATATTTATGTGGACTGCAGATGCACCGGATTGACCTGCGCCCGACTCGGAAATCGTTTGCATCAGTAGAGCCGCCTCGGTGACACCCAATCCACTTCCACCGTACTCGACGGGCATCGCGATGCCCAACCACCCCCCATCCGCCATCGCCTTGCAGAAATCCAGCGGGAAGCCGCCATTTCGGTCGCGCTCAAGCCAGTAATCATCCCCAAAGCCTGAGCAATATCGTTTGACCGCATCGCAAATCTGCTGTTGTTCTCTTGAAAGGGAAAAATTCATGTCACGTCTCCTCCAGCAGGGTTGAGACGCCCGCTGCCAACGATCGGATTTCGTTCTTCGATCCCCATCGTCAACTCTCTTGTCTCAGTTTCGCCTTCTTCCTCCACTTCGCTCTCGACTTGATTCCCGGGGAGTCACTCCGCCTGAAACTTCGCACCGAAGATAATTCGACCGAAGACGAATTCGGTTCGGGGGGTAGCTCTCCGGCGTTGAAAATGTAGAACGTGGCGGAGCCAAAGGCGACCAGTTCTCCCTCGGCATTCCGAATCTCTGCTCTGCCCACCGCAATTGTCTTCCCCAATCGGATCACGGATCCGTGCGCCGTTATCTCGTCGTCGCTGATAGGCTTTAACAGATTGATGTTGTACTCCACCGTTGTAATCCGCGATCCATGCGGAATAACAGAACAGACCGCGATGGACACCGACACGTCCAACAACGCTCCCATCACCCCGCCATGCACTATCCCCGAGAAATTCTTGAGAGCCCTTCGTACCGGGCAACACATCACGCTTTTCCCGTTCCGACTCGACAGCAGTTTTATCCCCATCAGCTTGATGTACGGGGATCGGCGTAGCCATTCCTTATAAGGAACCTTGTCAAGCGTCTTCATTGTTCATATCCCCTCGTTGGATAGAGTGAATCGAGAATAAAGGAACCCTTACGCCCACTGAATTGGAAACGAGTCAGCCCGCTAATTTTCCTCCGGTGCAAGGCGGCCCTTGTAGGCGGTGGAATGTAAAAATCTACTCACGGCTTGGAAAAGTGCACCTTCGGAAACCGGACGAAAGCGAAAATTCGTCTCGCTCTCAATGCAATCCGAAGCCGGCAAATGTGCTAGCGACTTTCACCTTGCAGACAGTTGTGCGGTGCCACGTGCATCAACAACCCCTGTACAGAAATTCGTGTGCCTCCCGCTCCAAGGATTCTCGGAAGGCCGGATGGGCGATTTCGATCATGCGGCGAACACGTTCCGATATGGTACGCCCCCTCAGGTCGGCCGCACCCCACTCGGTAACGACGATATCCGCATCGCTCCGAGGCGTCGTCGTGATGCCTCCCGAAAGTCGGGCCACAATTCGACTTACGGTGTTATTCCTTGCGGTAGAGGGCAAGGCGATGATCGATCGACCCCCGTCCGACTGACACGCAGCACGGACAAAGTCTCCCTGCCCTCCAACCGCACCGACGTAATCGTTCCCTACGACTTCGGCGTTTACCTGACCTGTGAGGTCAACCTCGATTGCCGAATTTATGGCTATGAAATTTTCGAACTTTGCCAATACCCTCGCATTGTGTGTATAGTTGGTGGGCCGAAGACGGAGCGCGGAATTGCAGTTTGCAAACCGGTATAGCCGGGACGTTCCGAACAGAAGACCTGCCGTAATGATTCCGCGGTCGATGGGCTTTAACGCATTGCTGATTGCGCCTGCCTCGACCAACTCCACCACACTGTCTCCGATCATGCCCGAGTGGATGCCAAGATCACGACGGTCCCGAAGTCCCGACATGATCGCGTTGGGAATGGCGCCAATCCCCATCTCCAGCACCGCCCCGTCCTCGATATATTGCCCCGCATGCGTCGCAATTTTTTTTTCCACCTCGCCAACGGGCGGAACAGGCACTTCCAGAATGGGGCGCGAAGTCCGGACAATGTAATCGATCCGTATTTGCGACAAAGACTCGCCGCCGTACGTCCAGGGGGCCTGATCGTTGACCTCGGCGACAATCACCCTGGCACGACGGGCGGCTTCCAGCATGTAGTCGTTTGCTACGCCGAGACTATACTCTCCCCTCGCGTTGGGCGAACTCAACTGGATGAACACGACATCGCACCGGATCGCACCCCCTGCAATCAATGATGGCAGTTGGGAGAGATGGCAAGGCAGAATGTCCAGAACCCCGGCCCTTGCCAATCGCTGGTTCTTCCCGAAAGCCCCGTAACTAACGAATGAAATGTGATCGGCATGTTCCGGTCGCACGGTATCTGAGAACGTCGGCCCAAGAAACACGTTGACACGGCCAATATCCGCCCTCTGCTTCACAAGAGCTTCCGTCAGCGTGAGAGGCTCGGAAGTTCCCTGTCCCCATAGCAAGCTGTCTCCTGAACGAAGGATGCTCGTCAGGTCAAGTGCCTTGGGTGCTACATCTTTAGGCATAGTGTTGGATCCCCATCGTCGTCCTGTTCCCGATCACGAAATGACAACCTTCACGAAAAACCCCTTTCGAAATTATTAATCGAGAACACTGCTGTCCGGTTAAGAACTGAATAGATTCAGCTGGTTGTCGGTTTCAGATATTGTCTCTTGGCGCATCGCTTTTTCAACCACTTGAATGATATCGGTTTTCTCGAACAGGTTCACTTCCATGATCTGCAGAATCGTGTGGAGGCTCCCCGGCAGATGAAGACGTTTCTTCACGATCGCCACGAGCAGGTAAACGATCACGGCGATCCAGATCTGCGTCTTCACGGCGTTGGCCGAGGTCCCGTAGAACGCTTTGATCTGCAGATGTTGTTTGATCCATTTGAAGAACAGTTCGACCTGCCACTGCTTCCGATACGCGTCCGCGATCATCTGCGGTGGAACATTGAAGAGGTTCGTCAGGAACACGAGACGTTTCTTCTTCTCGGCATCGGCGTAGGCGATTCGTCGCAACGACTCTGGATAACAGGTCCTGGACTTGTAACCGACCAGGGAGATGACTTGGTCCCCTCGCACTCCCCGAGATCGTTCGGATCGAATCGACGAGAGACGATGGAACCGCAGATTGCTCTTTGCCCGGACGACGAAGAACGCCGGCAGAAGATGAATCGCATAGAGACGCGCGAAGTCGATGTACCCCGAGTTCATGGGAACTCTCCCCCCGGAATGATCTTGGGGGGATGGTACCCGAAGTGGATCGGGAGAAATTGAAATCGATGACTGCGAATATCATGCTATTATTTTTTGATATCAACATCTTTCGAAATCGACCCCGTTGTTAACCGGACAGTAGTGAATCGAGAACATTAACGGACAAATTGAACGCTTCATAAATGCCCCACAACATAGTCCGAGGTTTTTTTGCATCACCTATGAGATACGAATCTGGAACAAGATCTTTTATCTCATCGTACAATTTATTGTCCGATCTTGTGCCTGTCGCCAACACGATATCATCAGCTTCCAAAAACATTTCACGCCCACCATTGTCTAACAATAATCCATTATCTTTAATTTCCCTGTAAGTTATGTTCATGACTGTTTTTATATGTTTAGTGCGATAATGCTCCAATATATACATCATATGAAGCCACTCTATATCGTGTCCTACGCTATTTTGTCTGGTTGTCTGCACTACATCCTTTCCTATCGAATCCAACCAAACCGTAATATCGCATCCAATTAAACCTCCGCCAATTACTATTATTCTATTTCTTACACTGACTTTACCTGCAAGAAGATCAAATCCATTTTTTACAATACTCTTATTGATTCCTTTAATATTAGGAACATATGCAATAGCCCCCGTGGCAATTATTAAAGAATCAGGCTTCTCATTCAGAATATAATCCTTATCTACCCATGTATTCAATCGAATATCTACATTGTCTAGACTATTTAGAATATTATTGTAATATCTGCTTATATTATTTATGTCGCTTTTCCCGGGGGATATAGATGCCATCTTCAACTGTCCCCCGCCCAACTCTGTTTCTTTTTCGCAAATTGTGACATCATGACCTCTGATGCCACATGCATAAGCCGCTTCCATCCCTGCAGGACCCGAACCGACTATCAATACTTTTTTCTTTTTCTCTGTTTTTCCATAGCCCGATTTAAATTCAACTTCTCGTCCTGCTTGGGCATTCAGAGCACAATGAAGATATTTATCATTGACTATTTGATCAAAACAACAATTACAGGACACACAACGCCGAATCTCAGAAGATCTGCCGGATTTTACCTTATTAACCCATTCCGGATCCGCAATGAGCGGTCTCCCGAGGCCGATGAAGTCCACGATACCCTCGTTCAATACCTTCTCAGCCACTTCCGGATCACCTAATCGTCCCGGAAGAATCAATGGAATATTTACTACGGATCGAATCGCCTTCGCCAGTTTTAAAAATAAAGCTTTTGGTTGATGCATCGTCGGGATACACATGAAGGCAGATTCATAACAACCGGAAGTCACATCGATCGCATGTACCCCCATCGCCTCTAAAATTTTGGCGATTTCCATCGACTCATCAACCGTTCTTCCCCCGTTGACACATTCGTCTACTGAAAACCGTATAATCAACGGAAAATCCTTCCCTACGCTTCCCTGCACGCCTTCGATCATCTCTAACATTATTCGCATTCTCTTCTTAAAATTACCTCCATAGTCATCGTTACGTTTATTCATAAATGGAGATAAAAATTGAGCCAATAAGTAACCATGTCCCGCGTGAAATTCTATACAATCGAAACCAGACATTTTTGAGTAATGAGCAGCACGACTGTGTTGTTCAACAAGCAACTGTATTTCTTTTATAGTCAATGCTTCGGGAACGATATCTGGAGTCAATCCGCAAGGCTCACTTGAAGAAGATTTTGGCTTCTTCCCTTTAGGAATATACTTACATTGCCTTCCTCCTCCCAATGAGAGTTGAATGGCTGCTTTGCAATCAAAACTATGGATGGCTTCGGTAAGAGTTGCCATCCCTCGAACATGATCTTGACTATTAAGAATTAGACAACCCGGGAGAACTCGACTTTCATCTACCTCAGTATCTGTTTCCGTGGATTCCACTACAACCATGCCGCATCCACCCTTGGCACGGGCTCTATAATATTCAACCATCCTCTCGATGACTTCCCCGTTCATGCCTGCATAATTTGTTACCATCGGCTCCATAATAACCCGATTTCTAAGCTCCATATTCCCAATGAATCCGCTTTCCAATATTTTATTATAAGATATCATTTAACTTTCTCCCTACCTCATTATATAAAATGTTAATTACGCCGTACTATAATTGAACTAGGCTCATTAAAATCATGATGGGGAGACATACCATTGCAGTAAGAGAATATAATTGCAAAATAATTCTGGTTATTACGAATACGAACAGTCAAATTATATTTTCTTTAATGGAATCTTTCAGGGAAAATACACCACTACCTAGATATGAAAACTTATTTCTAGCGTTAACAAAAACTTCGTTATTACCTGCGTACATGCAGGCTCTTGAAATCCATTGAAGCCCGGCAATTTTCATTGAAACAAGGGCCTCCGCCGTCTTTACCAGGCAACCCATAACATCAATTACCGGTACACCGTCAACCATGGTACGCCCATTAACACTAAAATTTGGCGCCATCAGCAGACACCCCGGAACAAGTACTTCGGCCCCTTCCTTGATCGCCTCTCTGCCTGCTTCCTGGAACCGCTCCCACTCATCTTCAAGGGCTATACCGCCACTCATCGCAGCTACTTGTTCCTCAGCTGAGGCGTTTATCGATCGGGAACGAACCAGCTTTTCTGCTAAACCGTAGCGGGAGAACTTTTCGTCCATTTCCAGCGCAGCTTCGGGAGAAATGGTTATAATCCCCACCTTGCGCCCCATGAGCGTCGCCATCAACAGCGATGACTGCGCCGGACCGACAACAGGTATATTCAGAACCTGCCGAGCCTCGCGTAACGTGGGGTCAAAAAAGCAACCAATCATGATCCCGTCGTACCCGCGGTGCTCCAGTTCTACAAGACCCTCCAAGTACTCTCTGTCGTTGAGAAAAGTGGTGTAGGCGAAAAAATATTCCTCCAGACAAGTCAATCCTCGCCGCAGGTGAAACACATCTATCACTGTTTCGGAACTCTTTACCTTTTTTAGCGACGCGAGGACAAGGTCTTCGTAGGCTCTTAGAACCGGACTGTCCTGCTCACCAGCCACCACCCCTAGGAATGCCAACTTCATACCTGATTCCCTCCTCGTTCCGACTGGATTGAAAACCGTTTTATTAGCACCGATAACATCCCGTTGAACTACGGAAATGGCAGGCAGTTGTATTCCTTATGATCGTTCATCGCCGTCGATCCGTCTCCGGGGCCTCCCGCACCCGGGATGTATATGCGTGCGATGGAACCAAGGCTCTGTTGCGGCTATCGAGGGGGGGAGCAAACGCGGGACGCTGAAGTCACAGACTGGTTGCTTGGATCAACCGGATCGTCAAGCTTAACAAGGGTGCCTTCACGAAGTGGACTTCATCAATTATTCAACTGATCGTATCCGAACACACCCCACCCTGCCGATAACGTTAATCCAGAATCAAAACCACTTTTGGTTTTAAAAAAAAGCAAATGACATGCCAACACACCGTTCGACCCGCTGTTTAACGTCATAACTTGCTATAAGAAAAGAGGAGAACGGAGAAATCCCATTGTATAACATCATATTATAGCGTATTACCCATTATAGTCACGGATATTCCACGAATTCGGAGCATTCTTGAAACCATCTGAAAACTTTGTTTTCGTGTAATATAAGATACTACTTGATGTCAATATTTGTTTACACATGAGCTACAACTCCATCCTGTGATTCCGGGCTTGCACCTGCGTTGATCAGTCCCTCCTTTTTCTGACCATGTGGGATATGACCACCCCCTTGATTCCCGAAAATCCCATACGGATTTCTTTGGTAAATTTCCCTTCTTCGGACAAAGTTGGGCCGTGTTCTTGAGACGACCGTGATGCCGATTGCCGCGTTTTCAAAAGGACCTCGGGAGCCCCAGCACGTGCTCCGCCACGAAGGACAGGATCAGGTTCGTGGAGATGGGAGCCACCTGGTACAGCCGGGTCTCCCGGAATTTCCGTTCGATATCGTATTCTGCCGCGAAGCCGAATCCCCCGTGGGTCTGGATCGCGACGTTCGCCGCTTCCCAGGAAGCGTCGGCTGCCAGAAGCTTGGCCATGTTGGCCTCCGCCCCGCACGGCTTGCCGGCATCAAAGAGCGCAGCCGCCTTGAACCGCATCAGGTTTGCTGCCTCCACGTTCACGTAGGCGCGGGCGATCGGAAACTGGATTCCCTGATTCTGGCCGATCGGCCGATCGAAGACGACGCGCTCCTTTGCATACGCCTTGGCCCGTTCGATGAACCAGTAGCCGTCCCCGATGCACTCCGCCGCGATGAGGGTCCGCTCCGCGTTCATCCCGTCGAGGATGTACCGGAATCCCTTCCCCTCCTCGCCGATCAGGTTCTCGACGGGTACCTCCAGATCGTCAATGAACAGCTCGTTCGTTTCATGGTTCATCATGGTCCGGATAGGGCGCACGGTGATCCCGTGGCCGATCGCCTCCCGCAGGTCTACAAGGAGAACAGATATCCCGTCGGACTTCTTCTTGACCCGGTCCAGCGGCGTAGTGCGGACCAGAAGGGTCATCAGATCGGAATGCTGCACCCTGGAAATGAACACCTTCTGCCCGTTCACCACGTACCGGTCTCCCTTTCGAATCGCGGTCGTCTTCAGCCGGGTGGTGTCCGTTCCGGTATTGGGCTCGGTGACCCCGAACGCCTGCAGACGCAACTCCCCGCTCGCGATCATTGGCAGGTATTTGCGCTTCTGCGCTTCCGAGCCGTGGCGCAGCAGGGTGCCCATGATGTACATCTGGGCGTGGCATGCCCCCGAGTTCCCACCGGATCGGTTCACCTCCTCCAAGATGATCGACGCCTCGGTGATCCCGAGACCCGATCCGCCGTACTCCTCGGGAACCAGGGCCGCAAGCCACCCGGCCTCCGTCAGGGCCTTGACGAACTCCTCCGGGTACCCGTTCGCCTGGTCGATCCCGCGCCAGTATTCGCCCGTGTAGCGTCCGCACAGGTCCGCCACCGCCTGGCGCAGGTGCTCGTGCGTCTCAGATGAAGTCATCGAACCCCCTCCTCATTGTTTTGTCTGTGCACGATCCAGGATCCCCTCCGCTCGCCGGACGACCGGCAGGTCGACCATCTCGCCGTCGACCCGGATCGCCCCGGTCCCGGCGTGCCTGGCGGCCTCGACAACCTTGCGCGCCCAGGCGATCTCCCGCTCCGTCGGGAGGAATCCGTTGTTCACCGTCGCGACCTGCCGTGGATGGATGCAGAGCTTCCCCCCAAATCCCAGGCGGCGCGCCCTGTCCACATCGGCGACAAGACGCTCCGGATTGTCCAGGTCCGTGGTCACGCCGTCCACTGGCGGGAGGAGCCCCGCCGCCCGCGACGCCAACACTACCCTGGAGCGAGCATACAACAGCTCATCCCCGTCTCCCTGGATCCCCGCATCGATCTGGAGGTCGATGTTCCCGAACGCGAGCCTCTCCACGCGGGGCGCATCCGCCAATTCCCGGGCATCGATAACCCCAAGGACCGTCTCGAGCAACGGGACCACGCCTATCGAACTCGGCAAGACCCTTACGACAGCTTCGATCTCACCACGGGTTTCCGCCTTCGGCAGCACCACTCCACGCACCCCCGGCCGCACAGCCACTGCAAGGTCCGCAGCGAACCGATCGGTTCGATAGCCGTTCACCCGCACATAGACCGGATGTTCCACCGAAAGCCACGCCGAGATCGCCTCCCTCGCAAACAGCTTGCGGTCGTCTGATACCCCATCTTCCAGATCCAAGATCACCGCGTCCGCACCGGAGCTCCACGCTTTCGGAAACCGGTCCGGCCGATCCCCCGGCACAAACAGAAACGATCGCACGGCGGCGGTCATGCGATCTTCTCCGGAGTGATCCTTGCGATCTTTGGCCCTTGGCCACGGCGATAGACCAACGCTGTTCTCTTGAACGTGATCACGACGGTGCCGTCCTGCTTGTACCCTGTAGTCTTTACGGAAACCAACCCCATGGTGGGTCGCGACCTCGACTCCCGTGTTTCAAGGACTTCCGACTGGGAGTAGATCGTGTCCCCCTCGAAAACGGGATTCGGCAGACGGATCTCGTCCCAGGCGAGATTGGCAAACACATTCTGGGAAATGTCCGTCACGCTTTGCCCCGTCACCAACGCCATGATAAACGTCGAGTTGACAAGCGGTTTCCCAAACTCGGTCTGAGCAGAATAGAAATGATCGAAGTGGACCCGTGCCGTGTTCTGCGTCAAGAGCGTGAACCAGATATTATCGGCCGTTGTAACCGTCCTCCCCAACGGGTGCTGGTAGACATCCCCCACCTCGAAGTCCTCGAAGAACCGGCCACTCCACCCTTCCTTTAGCGGCATCTCCGTCCTCCTGTTCCTTTTTTATTTTCCCCTCATGATATGAGACAAGAATTCCCATCTGTCCCGACAACGCAAATTTCTACTTAATCATTGAGATAACGAAAGAATATAATTCTTATACATCCTTTGATAACATTACTATTGCAGCAATTGAGCCCGGCCCTCCAAGCGTGTGTGCAATTCCACGATAATTATTAAGTTCTACCTGTCTTTTCCCAGCCCTTTCATGAAGATGATTATGAATCTCGGCTATCATTCTTACGCCAGTTGCCCCGATTGGGTGCCCAAAAGATTTCAAACCACCACTTGGATTAACAGGTATATCACCCGTAATAAAAGTACTACCGTCATCAATCATTTTCCCTCCTAGCCCTGGATCACAAAGGAATAGATCCTCATAATTTATTATCTCGGTTACAGTAAAGCAATCATGGCATTCAACGAGGTCTAGTTCCTTCACTGGATTATTTATTCCGGTTTTTTTATAAACATCCCTTGCTGCAATTCTGGTGGATGAAAAGCCAAGAAAGTCGTTTTTCTGGTTAGACTGAGATGAGAAATATCCTTCCGTTACCGCTACAGAAATCGCATCGATTCTTGAGAAGGTTCGATCCATTTTTTTTGCGTTTTCAACAGTTGTGATAACTATTGCAGCTGCACCATCCGCCGCAGGAGCACAATCCATCAAGCCTAACGGTGATGCAATCATCGGGGCATTCAGCACCTGCTCCAGCGTAACCTCACTTTGAAGAGCGGCCTTGGGGTTCAATACTCCGTTATGATGATTTTTTACAGCTACCTTTGCGAATATATCCCTTGGATAATTGTATGTCTTCATATATCGGTGCGCAATCAGCCCAAACATGCCGGGTGCTGTTCTTCCTTTGTAAAGAAGTGGATGCCCGCTTTCAAGACTATTAACGACCAAGCTCTCTCTTGGTTTAACATCTCTCATTTTTTCACATCCAACGGCTAATACTATGTCATATTCTCCTGAACTCACGGCCAACGCAGCATTTCTAAAGGCTTCCATTCCGCCAGCGCCGCAAGCTCCAACTCTTGTAACGGGCTTTCCAAAAAGATTTACAGGATCAGAAAGTGACGTTCCGGCGTTACCTTCAAAACCGTAGGCGAAAGGGAATACGGTGCTTAACCATGCAGCTTGTATATCGTCATTCGTAATTCCAGCATCTTCCAACGCATCATATGTTGCATTTATAACCATGTCATAATACGACATCTCAAAATTATCCCCAAAATTAGTGTATCCAACACCTATCACCGCAAGTTCTTTTCCTATTCTCATAATTATCCTCTAATAACTTTGGATGGTTTTAATTTCCAGAAATAATTCAGATAACCACCACCCTTATGGAAATATCTAAATGTAAATTCGACTCTGTCTCCTATATTTATATTTTTGTCGCAATCCGTTAATTGCCCATAAAATCTCCCACCGCCATCTAAATCAACCACGACCATTTGCGTCGGAGGATTAAGTGAGGAACCAACACTATCTTGTGTATACGTAAAGACGGTTCCAGTAAGAGGAAGCTTATGATCATAATAGTTGTCCTTTGCATTACATTCGGAGCAAACTCTTTTCTTTGGAAAAAATATTGCACCACATTTATTACATTTGCTCCCAACCAAGTTAAGTGTTTGCTTTATCTCTTTCCATAGGATTAATGGCGACGAAAATGGAACGATTTCATAACAAGAATCTATCAATTTCCTAAATGACAAGTAACGATAATATGATATTATTTCTATGTCGTTAGAAAAAGTTTCTATAGATAATTTTTTCTTTTTAAATTCATTAATACATTCTGTAACCCTAAACAACACAACATCGCAATTTCCATTCCCATAATTTCCCAACAGTAAAATATCTCCCTGATTCGATTGAAGCAAAGTCTCATAAAGCACAATTCCTGCCCCGGCTGTCCCGAAATAGCCATATGTGCTGATCAATTTCTCGCTGATCATAGCCTTGTCGGCTATCCCCAACTTGGTTTTCACTTGCTTCAGGTTTCTTGAATCCGGCGCATTAATGGCGAATTTACTTATATTCCCAACATCTAAATTGTTTATCTTCAAAATATTCTTAATCGAATCCGTCATCATCTTTGAAAAACCATATTTATGTACAAATGCCGAATCGCCTTCCAAGGGATATACGTCATCTTTCTTTTTCCAAATATCATAAAAATCAGATGACATTGAAACAGAATCAATATATTTTAATACAACATTATCATAAGACAGCATGACCGAAGCTGCGCCATCGGACAACAGCCTTTCTGCAGATGTATTTGGTTTTGCTCTAAATATTTCTCCTGACGTAACAATGATATTATTAACCCTCTTCAAACTAAGTATTCCAAGTCCAGCAATAATTCCCGCCGTTAATCCCCTGTATGAATTGGAAATATCAATAGATATAATATTATTATTCATATCAAGAACTGCAGATATAACGGCGGATGCCTGTTTTAGTTCATAAGGACTAGTGGTAGAACAAAATATTAAACCATTTGCCTCATCGAATTTTTCCAATAATCTCGCCGATTCAACACTCATCGAAATTGCGTCTTCATCAAAATTTGCAACCGATTTATTAATTGTTAATTTCGCATTCCAAGCTCTTTTTAGATCAACAGGATCTAAGTAATAGTGCGGCAAATATACTGTAATATCCGATATACCTAACAATCTAACCTCCAGCCATGTATTCTGATAAGGTTGATGTGCAAGGTAGTTACGGCCGGAGTCGGTGATTTATTTCAGGATAGGAACCAGAGAGATCGAACGTGAGATGCGCGCAATGACCGCCGCAAGATAAATGGACTATGATGTGAATCAATTTATAACCCTTCTGACGCCATTAACCATTAATTAAATGGAAAGTGCTTCTCCCGGGGAGACCATGAGATGTCCCAACTTCTCGCGCTTGGTCGACAGGTATTTCCCGTTCAGAGGGTTCGGCACCGTTTCGATCGGTATCCTTTCCACAACACGCATCCCATACCCCTCAAGGCCGACGATCTTACGAGGGTTGTTCGTCATCAGGCGGATATCGCCCACACCGAGATCCTTCAGGATCTGCGCCCCGGTCCCATATTCCCGCATATCGGGGCGGAATCCCAACTCTACATTCGCCTCTACCGTGTCGAGACCCTTGTCCTGGAGACCGTACGCGAGAATTTTATTCGCTAATCCAATCCCCCGCCCCTCCTGCCGCATGTAAAGAAGAACACCATTCCCTTCCGCCTGTATGGAGGCGAGAGCTTTCTGAAGTTGTTCACCGCAATCGCAACGAAGGGATCCAAAGACATCACCGGTCAGGCATTCGGAATGGACGCGGACCAATGTCGGCGAGTCGGCGCGTATTTCTCCCTTTACGAGTGCAAGGTGGGTGCAGCCGTCGATCTCGCTATGGAAGGCGATCACTTCGAAGTCACCCGCGGTTCGAACCGGGAGGTGCGCCGCCCCAATTCTGGAGATAAACTTCTCCCGCTTTACGCGATACTCGATCAGATCCTTGATGGCTACGATCTTTATGCCGTGCCGGAATGCGAATTCACTGAGGTCCGGCATCCGGGCCATCGTGCCATCCTCCTTCATAATTTCGCAGATGACCCCGGCCGGGGAGCATCCCGCCAGGCGCGCGAGGTCGACAGATCCCTCGGTCTGTCCAGTCCTGACGAGCACCCCTCCTTCGCGCGACACGATCGGGAAGACATGCCCCGGTCGCGCCAAGTCTTCGGGGCGTGCGTCCACGGCGATCGCCGCCCGGATCGAGAAGGGCGACATCTTAGCCGGAGTCGCAAGGTAGACCCGCCGGTACACGGGGCGCCCGGGCTCGCGGGCCCAGGCGCCCTTCCGCCTTATTTCCGCTACCTCTCGATCCCTTTCCTGCAGTAGTATGCGGGACAGGGAGGAGCATATGGGACCCGTAGACTACATTCCAAAGATCCGCGATAAATACGCGAGGCTTGGGTACAAGGCGTACAACTGGGTGGTCAACCGGGACACCCCTCCGTGGGCGCCGCTCTCCAAGCCGCTGTCGCGATGCCGGCTGGGGTTGGCCGCCTCGGGGGGAATCTACGTCTCCGGGCAGGTGGCGTTCCACTACAAGGACGACATCTCGTTCCGGGAGATCCCGACGGACGTCGACACGAAGGAGCTGCGCGCCACCCACTTCGCCTACGACCTGTCCGCCGCGCGCACGGACCCGAACGTCGTCTTTCCGATCGACACGCTGCGCCGTCTCGTCGGGGAGGGGTTCCTCGGCGGGCTGGCAAACCACTTTTACTCGTTCATGGGCGGGATCTACTCCTCCCGCCGCGTTTCCGAGGATCTCGCCCCGCGTCTGACCGCCCGGTTCCTCGAGGACGGCGTCGACGCCGTCCTGCTGGTACCCGTTTGACCCGTCTGCCACCAGTCCGTGGGACTGGTCGCAAGGCACACAGAGGCCGCCGGAATCCCGACGCTCTGCATGACGAGCGCGCGGGACATCACGCGGGCGGTCAATCCTCCCCGCGCGGCGTTCCTCGACTTCCCCCTCGGGCATACGACCGGGAAGCCGCACGAGCCCGACATGCAACGCCGGATCCTCGTCGAGGCGCTCTCGTCCTTCGAGACGATGACGGCTCCGGGCTCCATGAAGGAGCTTCCGTTCC
>Ga0209212_1004739_pt1 | contig 16614 bp, 16 predicted proteins | sample RifGroC2_FD_183996 | JGI IMG/M metagenome (GOLD analysis project Ga0209212, IMG submission 183996) | Groundwater microbial communities from Rifle, Colorado, USA - Groundwater C2 (SPAdes) (version 2) | ecosystem: Environmental > Aquatic > Deep subsurface > Groundwater | place: Rifle, Colorado...
ATTCACTTTCAAACCCTGCTTCTTCCAGAAATGCCGTCTTTACATTCAACCCAAAATATTTTCTTGCCATATCGGAAAGAGAAGGAGATGGCTCTACGCCATACAGATTCCACCCATTCCATCTCTTCGCATTCCTCAAAAAAAATCCCATATTTGTCCCTACATCAAGAAAATTACCAGTAGGTTTATATTGATGAATCAATTTCAGGTCTTCCAGATAGTTCGGGTCTCTATGATGTGGTGATTTACCCTCAAATATGAGTCTTGCTTCTTTAAAATATTTCTCAGCATCACCGTGATAAATTTCTTCAGGACTTTTCAATCGAGGATTTACATATATTAGCTTACAATCTTTACATTGGACTACTCCCAGAACTCCTCTCTCTTTATAAATTTCTTTATATTTATCCTTGCCACAGAAAGGGCAAGAAACATTTATAACTTCTGATTTATCATAAATATCCTTCTGCCTTCCACCTCTTTCGTAATCAATCTTCATCTGAGCAATTTATTTGTGTAATTCTGATAAATTTGGACGCATATAAACATCTATAGCGAAGGCAATAAATAACTTGTAGGGCAAGCCTTCAGGCTTGCTTATTTGCAGGGCTAAAGCCCTGCCCTACATCAAGTTATTTATTGCCGTTAGTATAACTACTAAGCAAACAGGCTTGTCTTATAGTCTGAAACTTGCACAATATGATTTATGCTACTTTTACCTCTATGCTCACTCTTGTAAGCCTTGAAAATTGTGGAGCAACTCCGCCTATATGGACATATACAACCTCTTGTCCTTCTTCTCTCTGTTTTTCTGCTATTTTCATATTTATTCTACATAATTCGTCATCATCTTCAGGGAGAAAAACAACCTGAGCATTTAATGAAATTTTTACGGCAAACTCTGGATGCTCTATAATGTACCTATCAAATTCTGAGCTTAAAATAAGATTTTTTGCAAATATCTCATGTTCAGTCATATTTTATTACCTCCTTCAGAAAATGTTCTTTGTATTTTTGCCAATTATCTTTTAGATCCTTCTCAGCAAATGTTAGAGCAAGATTTAAATCATTAAAAGGTAATTCCTCCTTTATAACATCCCCTTTATAAGACAGCCTATCTTTATGGGCAAATCCATGAGAGGTATCATAACGGACAATTGGATACCACTCGTTATTTATTTTTATCTCATACTGAACAACAAACTCAATTATTTTACTCCCTATTCTAACATGTCTTGTTCTCCGTCTTCCATCAATACCTAATGGAGTGACATACTCTACGATCTTCAATTATGTAACCTCTTTATCATAAATATCCTTCTGCCTCCCACCTCTCTCATAATCAATCTTCATACGCTTCATCCAAAAATACCCCCTCACCTTTCTCCTCTCCCCTTGGGGGAGAGGTGGGGTGAGGGGTTTTTATACCTTTCCTCATATACCTTTTTAAATATCTCAAGATATTTTGGAGCATTGACCTTTACAGAATATCTCTCCTCAACAGTCTTTCTTCCTGCCATTCCCAATCTTCTCCGAAGCTCGGAATTTTCAATAAGAAGAGAAAGTTTCTCAATCCACTCTTCTTCTGTAGATGCAAGAAATCCATTAATTCCATCCTGTATGATTTCTCTGTTTCCGCCTACATTGGAAGCAACAGTAGGCACACCTACTGACATATATTGAATTGTCTTAAAGGGTGTTTTTGCCTTTGCCCATTCATTATCTGGGAGAGGATACACTCCAATATCAAGGCTCTGATAATTCTCGACATCCTTTTCCAGTGTCCATTTTTCATTAACCACCTTAACACCAGACACCTCAAAATCTCTTCCTCCGCCCACTATTTTGAGGGTAAATTTATATTTCTTTGAAAGTTCTTGTAATGCTGGAATAATCTGATTTAAACATGGCAATGTTGTATGACTCCCGATCCACCCTATTATAAGTTCATTATTTAAATCTTTACCATTTCTCACACTGAACTTATCGGTATTAATAGAAGTGGGAATAATCGTTATATTGGAATTATAATTGTAAAATTTTTCTTTTAAATAATTATTACAAACTATAATATGCGAACTCATTTTTATATTTGAATAAAATTTCTGCGGAAATTTTAACCACTTAAATCTATTTCTCCCATCTGAAGAAGACAGATATATAGCATCCTCAAAATCAAATACTATAGGCTTTTTTATCATATAAAATATCCATTCTAATAAAGGCGGGCCAAAAGGAAATGCTTCAATATGTATGAAAATAATATCGTAATTAATAATTCGTATAATATCTGACAACCGCTTTATACAACTGGATAAAAAGTATGTGGTTTTTTTTATTTTATTTCCCTTTGAATATAATATTTTATAAAATTCCGATGTGATAAATGGTCGCAGACAATAATGGATACCATGTTCCTTTAAAAATGGAAGATACTGCTCAACCCTATAACGATTGCTGGGACCCTCTGTAGGATAGGGGACAATAAATAGAACCTTCATTGATTAATTATAGATACGTTTGATTTCATTAAATCAATAGCCTCTTCCGCAGCCCTTTTTCCATCAAGTATCGCATCATCCATCCATTGATACTCCCAGCTTCCATATCTTCCAGCTACAATTATATTGTTACATCTTAAAAATTCTTTAATCTTTTCCACACTCTGTTTCCTGTTATGGTCATAAATAACATATCCATATTTTACATCTCTAATATCTTTTAATTCTATCTTGTCTCTCTCACTTAAAATATTTGCCTTGATAAGATCTCTTATCACCACATCTACAATTTGATCTTTCCGTATCTCATGGGCTTCTGAATATGAAACTTCAGCAGTAATTGAACTCTTTCCATTAGGAACCATATAAGGAGAAAAATTTTTTAAGAAACTTATTCTGAAAAAAGAATAATCTTCTGTAGGATAATATATCCAGTGACTGTCATTAATATTGTCCCTATCTATTCCCAAATTAACACATAATATAGAATTGTGTTTTAACCTGCTTGCTGCTACTTTAATTTCATCTGGCACAGTCATCAATTTGATAAGCTCAGGGATAGGAATTGTAGAAATAAGGACATTATATTTAACATTAGTTCCATCTAAGAATTTGACCTCCTTCTTATTTATATCTATAGCAACTGCCTCTTTATTGAATAAAACCTTTAAACCGTTTTTATAAAAAGACTCAGGAATAGCTGATATGCCTTTTGTTAAAGGATATTTAAACTTAGCATTTGGTCCAAATCCCTTTTTTTGGTCAGTTAACGCCCCTTCCACAACCTCTTCTAATGTCGGCATCGGTATCCTTACATCAAGCCAGTCAACTGTCATCTCTTTTGGCGGCACTGTCCAGAATTTTTCACTGTAAGGTATCATAAAATGCTCTGCCGTTCCTTTTCCAAATGCGGTATATATCCATTTTTCATAATTTTCATAATGAACATCTTTATTTCCATTTCTCTTGCGATACTCTTCTATGAATGAAATAAGGCACTCCTTTACAATCGGTATTGGCAGCCCAAATGTGTTAGCCTGAAAGGGATATCTGGTCAGCTTATCAAATGAATATATCCATGCAGACCTCTCATCCTCTTTTAATTCTACATTAAGCCTGTGCTGAAGCAATTTCAATACATACTCATTCTTCGTATGTAAGACATGTATGCCTAAGTCAAAGGTATATCCATCTATTGCCGGGGAGATACAATTACCCCCTACCTCCCCTGTCTTTTCATAAGGAATGCCACCGCCATGATAGGCAGCACTGAGCCCTGCTAATCCTGCACCAAGAATAACCATTTTGATTTATTTAATTAAAATGATGCTAATTTTCTGTAACCTTTGAGTAATTTCAGGGGATTTTTGATTAGAAATGGCGAGTAAATAATGTAATCAAATGTCCTGGTATGATGGTGGCACATAGGACACTGTTTGGCTCTGATTTTCTTTCTTATCTCCTTTGCCTCTGCCGACTCCCATATCGCTGAGAAAGTTTTCTCTTTAATATTACCAATAGGTTTATTCCATGCACAACATGGAAAAACTTCTCCATTTACAGACAAAAGCGGGCCATTATAGCCCCCGCCATAACATGGAATAAAAATATATTTTTTGTTTAATCTGAGAAATTCTTTTGAAGACTCCAGATAAAAAGGATTACTTCTTATTAGATTAGACGGACCTTCCATAATCTTGATAATCTTATTAATCATGCTATCGTATCTATCCATTGAAATATGATTATCAGAAAATTTATCCTTTAATTGAGTATTGCCATAACTTACAGAACTTGCAGGATTGTATATTACCCAGTCAGCGCCTAATTCTTTTATCAGGTTGAACATATCTTCCGGGTCATGGATTCCATCCGGAACTATTGTTGAGCATACAATAATCCTTGTCTTAAGAGAATGCTTATTTCTTGTATCTACCAATAATTTAATCCCATTAGTAGTTTTTTTAAAAGCACCCTCTATCCCCCTTATCTTGTCATGCTGTTTCTCATTTGGTGCATCTACGGATATATAAACAGTATCTAAATTTTTAATAAGAGGCTCTACATTCTTAGCTGATATTAGAGTCCCGTTTGTAACCATCATTGTGGACAACCCAAACTCTTTTGTAGAAATAAGAAGCTCATAAATCTCCTTATTCAGCAGAGGCTCACCTCCGGTAAACTGAATTTTTTTAACGCCATAATCGGCAACATCCTTTAAGAAATTTCTGTAAGTTTGTATTGTAAGAACTGAATCCTTCTTATTATCCTTCCAGAAATCACACATCAGACACTTAAGGTTACAGCTATTAGATACAACTACTGAAATAGTGTCGGGCTTGAATATAGGATAGCCGGTATAATAAGAGGAAAAAATTTTTAAGTATCTGTTAAGTAAGGCAAAATTCATAATGAAAATGCTTTATTCTGCTGTTAACTCCGAAAGATATTCCTTCAATGCATCTTCCCACCGTCGCATATCAATACCTAATAATTTTAATTTAAAATTATCAACCGCCTCTGACCTTGGTCTCGGTGCTGCTAATGGAAATGAGGCTGAACTTATTGGCTTAACATTTACCTCTCTTTTTCCCATAAATTCCACTATCTTACAGGCAATATCATATCTTGATGCCCACCCTTTGTTAGTAACATGATATAAGCCGTAGCGACCGGAATCTATAATCTTAATGATACATTCTGAAAAATCTTTAGTAAAAGTAGGAGAACCTATCTTGTCGTTTACAACTGTTATCTCATTTTTAGTTTTTATTTGCTCTGCTATCTTTGCAACAAATTTCTTATCCTTCTTACCGCCACCGATCATCCACCCCGCCCTGAATATATAATATTTCTGAAGAAGATTACTAACGACCTTTTCTCCTTCATACTTTGTTTTTGTATATACACTAATAGGATTTGGTTCATCAAATTCATTATAAGGCTCTGGTTTTCTGCCATCAAAAACACCACAGGTACTTATGTAAACCATAGGTATGTCCCTTTCCTGGCAAACCAGTGCAATATTTTCAGTTCCGATTGTATTCATGCGATAGGCATGGTCAACATCAATTTCACATTTATCTACATCCGTTTCAGCTGCCAGATGAAATACCATATCAGGTTTTATTTTGTTAACATATTTTTTAACATTATTAAAATCTCTTACATCAAGTAACTCTATATTATTACCTGACGAAGCAACATCTGTTGCAAATACTTCATATCCATTTTCAGTTAATAAAGGACACAATGCAGTCCCCAACATTCCATTAGCACCTGTAACAAGAGATTTCATTATTTTTACCCTTTCTCCTTCCTTATCTAAAATATTGTATCTATCTCAACTTCAAAACCATCTATTATTATGGAGTTTATCCTTTCACTTTTTCCAGCCTTTTTAAAAAATATAAATTCTCCACCTCTATTCTCATAAATATCTATCTTCTTCTCCATCGGGTCAACTATCCAGTATTCCTTTACCCCATGCCTTGCGTAAATCTCCTTTTTGTGAACTAAATCATAATAGGCAGTTGATGGTGATAAAATTTCTATAACCAAATCAGGGGCGCCTTCTATTTTATCTTCTTTTATTATCCAAATCCTCTCTTTTGAAATAAAAACTATATCAGGCTGATAAGTTTCCTCTTCCTCAAAATATACATCAATAGGTGCACTGTAAATCTCTCCTAATTTTTGCTTAAGTTCTACATGCTCATAAAGTAGATATCCAATCTTCTTTGATACTTCTTGATGATATGGCACTGGGGCAGGAAGCTTAATAAGATGCGCTCCTATGAGTTGATATGGGGCACCTTCAGGCAGCTTTGCATAATCTTCGTATGTATATCTTTTCCTTCCTTCGACTTTGCTCAGGACAGGTTTCTTAGGTATTACATCAATCTCCATTACCTCTTTCAAGATAGCCACCCCCTTTTAGTTTGAATATTGACATATAATATCCCTTCGTTTTTAAGATATGGTAGATATTGTTCAACTCTATATTTCTCTCTTAAGTATTCTTGGATAATAATCAACAAAGGAATCTATCCCGATAACCCCAAACCCACGCTCTATTAACCTTCCACAAAGAGTTAAACCGATAAAGCCAACCGCTCCAGTTACCATACATTTCATCGCTACTCCATTGGTTATAAGAATTCTATCTGATTTATCATATCTTCGGTAGATAGAATATTGGCATAAAGATCCAGTCGTTTAATGCATTCACCAACACCCAATTTATTCATTTCCACAAAAACAACTCCATAGTGGATGTTTCCTTGTTTTATCAATTCTCTAGCAATCTCCAGAAAATGATGGTCATGGGTAAAGATAACTGCCTTCTTTTTTGCAGCATATTTGAAGTGTTCCATATCTGCAACACCTATCATTTGTCTTTCTATTGCAGAAAACGCCTCTACACCACGCATTCTCAAACCCTCTGCAACCCTTACATCAACATTCTCATCCGTGTATACTTTTAATTTTACCAATCTTCTTCTCCAGTATGGAAGGAGTTGTCTTCTTAATAGCCTCTACACTCTTAATTGCTTCTTTCCATTTTCTATCTATTTCATCCTTATGTTCGTAATAGTAAGAAAGTGCATCATGAACCTGTGCAAGGGTAAGATGCGGAAGTGCAACCACTATATCCTCAGGTGTCATTCCCATAACCTCATATCTAATGGCTATATCCAGCACACGAATACCCGTTCCAGAAACAATAGGTTCCCCCCCTCTTACATTCCTGTTAATTGTAAGATAAGGATGCTTAAACTGTTTAACGGCTGTTGACATATATATCACCTCCTTCATCAGATTTTTATTCTCATTTTCAAATAGAATCTAACCGATTATTTAATCGGTTTGGCTATCACACACAATAACTCTCTATTCCCTAAAAAATGAACAAATTTAGAAGCAGTATTTCGTAGAAATGCTTCTAACATTAAACCGTTCTCTTTCTTTTGGTATCCTCTATCTTTCCCTGAAAATGTTTTCATTTCAATAAGTTGATAGTTACATTTTTTCAAAATATAAGAAAGGGATTTCTGTGTAAAACCATACCTATGATAAGGAGGATGCAAAGGAGATAGCCTGCTTGACCAATCTAAACCTTTCAGCTTAAAATATAAATCGGTAATCCGTAATAAATAAGAATCTGTATTTGGCACCTCAACAAAGAGCAGCCCATCATCGGCAAGATATTCTGTAATCATTTTTAATAATGCAACCGGTTGTTCAACATGTTCGAGTACATGATTCAATGTAACTACATCGAAATATTTTTTCTGTATCTCAGAAATTTGTCCCAAAAATCCTTCGTAAATATTCAGATTATACTGCTCTCTGACAAATTGACAGAAGTTAGGTGAGGGCTCAATTCCAACTGCTTCCCACCCATTTTTTGCCGCTTCATATAAAAATTCACCTTTACCTGCACCAACATCTAACAAACGACCATAATTTTTATATTTGGCAATAAAGGAAAGTCTTTTTTGAAACATTATTGATGGACTATCTTGTGTTGCCTGATATTTCTCAGGATTGTTATAATGTTCTCTATCAATAGACTCTAACCCTCTAATCATCGGATTTGTATATATAAAATTACAAACTGCACATTGAACAACATTGGTAAATATGTGCGGTTCAATATTCATATCGGCGCCGAAATATTCTCTATTCCCTCTAATGCCTAATTTTTTGGGTTGATTTATATTGCAGATGGGACAGTTAATTTCTTCTTTGATAAAAGAAATCTCCTTTTTCATTGCTTAGATTTTGGAATAAACTTCATTATACAATTTGATACCTCTATCCAAGGAAAGATATCCATTAGCTATTTTATGGCAGCGTTTTGGCGTTTCCGAATCTGCAAGTAGGCTCTTAAGTTCTGCAATTGCCTTCTGGAAGCCTTTAGGGTTAATTTCATCAATTAACACTCCTGTTTTGCTTTTCTCAAGTATGCTGTCACAATCGCCAATACCAGAATTCATAACTACCGGCATTCCTAATGATAAAAACTCTGCAATTTTAGTGGAGAAAGTTCCTATTCTTGAGAAACTACGAACTAAAATAAGAAATCCGGCATCAGCAGTTATTAGTTTTGAGGGAATTTCTGAATGATGACAACTATCAAAATCTATACCTCTAAGATTAACCCCTAACTTTTTCAACAATTCCACAAAATGAGTTACGTCATGTTGTGTAATGATCAGAACTTTTTGATCCTTGTTAGAGTCAAGAATCTCCTTGAAAAATGCTGCCATAGCCTGAATATCATACCATACCCCAAGGGTTCCAGCATATACTAACGAATATTTTTTTTTAAAATTCCTTAGGGGCTTACCATAATTGATATCAAACAAATCTAAATCCACGCAGGTGGGAATAACGGTTATTTGCGTGCCTTCAGGAATCAAATGACCCTTTACTTCCAACAGAAATTTTTTCATTGCATTGGTTAGTACCACTATCCCATCAGATATACTGAGTAGCCAATTTTCGACTTTTCTACCTGTTTTGTGTATTGCGCCTCCTTTTTTCCAACATCCCATATCCACTTTCTCGTCAACATATAAACCCCTCATGTCAAAGAGAAATTTACAATTAGTAACCTTTTTAATTATTCCACCCATAATGCCAGCAACATAGCTTCTAGCTTGAACTATATATATATCGTTTTTTTTCGCAATACTCATTCCAAGTCTAACACCTGATAATATGTCTCTAACTGTAGAAATCACGGGAGGCTTTTTACGATATAAAAGTGGAAACCATTTTATATCCGCATTATTCAATCTGGTTTCAATGTGTTTAAGATGTTTATGGTCACGATTGAAACCATTTTTTTCAAATGAGATCAAATAGAACTCTTGATCCTTACCAGCCAGTTTTTCCAGGTAGGCAAGTACTTGGGACTCTCCTATAGGTTCGGTAATACCGTCATATGAGATATAAAGTATTTTCATAGCTGATGGCCTAACGGCATGATTACGAACGGTCAAATTTTTCGTTTAATAAATACTTCAATCATACGCTTAATACCACCTGATCGAATTTTACGAAGGGCATTATGCAGCAATGAACCTTTAACTCGTCTTTGTAGTATATAGGTAAGAGGTTTAAATAAAAGAAAATGAAAGGGGAAATAAAGGCCGAACCTCCTTACAAAAGGATGTATCATTATGAGGCCAACTATCTTAGGTATCGGAAAGTTACTGAAGATAACAAAAAGACAATTCAAATATGTTGTTCTAAAAGTTAAATAATCTCGTTCAAACAAATCGGAGGATTTATTTTTAATAATTCCTTCATTCACCGCCTTTGAGTATAATTGGGTACCAGGATAAAAGGTAAGAGAAAATAAGTTTAAGAAAAAGGGACGTTGAAGCTTTAATATTAATTTCAGTGATTCAATTAAATCATCTTCACTTTCCCATGGATTATCCAGAATAAAATCATAACTAGGGATATCAATTTTGCCTTTATATAAACTAAGTATTTGGGAAGCTTTTATTATTTGAGAATTGGACCCTCCTCTACCATAAACAACTTTACGAATATTCTCTGATCCGGTTTGTATCCCCATTCTTACACCTTTAAGACCCGCATCTACTAATAGATCTAATTTTTCCTTATTAACTGTAGATGGAGTAAGTCCAGAAATCCAGAATGGCATGCCGATGAGATTCTTATACAAATCACAAAATTCCCGTATACTCTCTGTAGTAGCTGCTAAAAAAACATCGTCTTCAAAACTAAATTGTTTAACAAAATTGAAATTATTTTTTATTTGGACTATTTCTTCTAATATATTACTATTGCTCCTTCTTCGAACTTTATTTCCATCATAAAGCTTTGAATAAACATAATTACAACAATAGGTACATTCATAGATGCACCCCCTGGAACATATTGTCATGTAAAGGTCTATGATGTATTGCTGAATTTTTTCTTCATCTAATTTTTCCAGTCCAAACTTTGTCGCAATATAATGGTTCTCTGTTCTGAAATCCTGGAAAGGAAGGGTGCTCAGATTTTCGACCTTTCTCGAAACACCATTTCGAAAAATAGACCCATTATTTTTTCCCCATATTCCTATTATTTGTTTCCAATCTTCTTTATTAGAGAGGCATTTAGCTAATTCTACAACAGTATATTCTCCTTCTCCAATACATATTAAATCCGCATATTTCAAACATTCCTCAGGTTCTATAGTAGGATGAATTCCTCCCCAAAGCACTGGGATTTCCAGCGATTCTTTGATTTTTTCAGTCAAATAAATGCTCTTATTAAAATAATTACTCATAAGAGAAATCCCAACAAACAGAGATCCTTCAATCTTTTCTATACATTTTTTAATGGCAATATCGCATTTACCTTGTGTAATATCAAAAGGAAAGAAATAAATTTCAGTGTTAAAATCTTCTTTCCTTAAGCAAGCAGATATCATACGAAGGCCATATGCATAAATATCAGGATACGGAGAAATCAAAACAATTTTTCCCATGTTGAAAAAAAACAGTATATTTCAGTAGGCAACCAGGTCAGCAAAACATTCATTTTCTACTTTTTCTGCCAAAACAAGCCTCACTTCATTTCCTTAAACTTTCAAAAAGGAGCTTAAATGCATTACCCCTAACCGTTCATGCATTGTAGTAGATTTTAGTATAAATAATGTTTTCATATGCCTAATTATATTTAGTAGTTACTTTTAATAAATGTGTAATCCCGACGGCACTAAATATTAAATAGAATGATGTTACAATATCTCTATGGCGAAATAATGTTCCTATATTTCCACTGCTTAAAGCAATAACTGATGAAAGCAAAAGGATATTAATAATAAATATAAATGTATATCTCCAATTATATCTTAAACCAAAAAGTATTCCTACCATCGCAAATACAAGAAGCAAATACCATAGAATCATTTGCGGGAACGACATGAGCATTGATTTTGATTTCATATCCCATACAAAAGGTTCAAATAAAAAATGATACCATCCCTTTAAAAATGCCTTTACAATCTCGCGCCATGTTATATTATTAACATTGTAACCAACAGGAGAATAATATTTATCATCTAAAAGCTTATAAGCATAACCACCATGACCATAACTGGTATTAACATGTCCTATGTGACTTTGAAGAGCTTTTTCTATATTAGTTCTTACGGTCGCATAATTTATTCTATTATGCAGACAAAATATTACAGCAATTCCTATTGTAACAACCATAGTTTTTTTGATTAAAGAAAGCCTTGGGATTAAAAAAAACCCCAAACCAAAAGGAATTAATCCTATAAGCCACAAATCTTTTCTAATGGTGGTCTGAATAAGAACAGCAATAAAGATTAGCACTATATATAAAATATTTTTTTTATTCCAATACATTATGAATGCCCAGAGAATTAAAAGAGACATTAATATATATATAGGGTCTTTTAAAAAATCCAATGACCAGATAAACATTGATGGGAAAAAAGTTACCAATACAGCAGATATTTTTGCAGATTTTTGTCCGAAAATCCTCTTTACAATATAATAAACAAAAATTCCAGTTAATGTGCCAAGCAGGATATTTATAAGTCTTCCTGAAAATTTCATAGGCCCAAAAATATAAACTAAATATGCCAATAACATTGTAAAACCATGAAAACCATAATTCCCATAAGTAAAGTAGTTTATTGCTTTTTCGTAGCTACCACCAAAATAATTATAAAAAGCTTGACTATCATCATATACCCTGCCATTATCCAGGCTATTTATTAAAAATCTTCTGCTGCCCTCAAGCTTCTGAACATACAACCATGCATAGCTGTAAATTCCATGAGCATCACCTATCAACCACCCTCCTTTTCCAGATAAGATAGAAATATTGGTATAAATAAAATAAATGACTATTCTTACAGCAATGCCACTGATAAAAATATATATTAAAAAATTTCTATCTTCTTTCTCAGCATTTCTCCATATTAAAAACCCTGAAAATACAATAACCAGACTCAAAAATACACCACCTAATGAAAAGCTAATAATTACACCCAATATAAAACTTAATATTATTAAATTAAATTTTCTCATATACTATAGTGAAGGTAATAAATAACTTGTAGGGCAAGCCTTCAGGCTTGCTTATTCGCAGGGCTAAAGCCCTGCCCTACATCAAGTTATTTATTACCGTTAGTATAAATCTTCCTTTTAAATATTTTAATTTCAGGTCCTGGTATAATTTTTTTTTGTTGACCAAATAATTTAATCTTCCTCAACTCGTCATAATCTCTACTTGTAAATAATGGAAAATAACATCTAAAATTCGGAAAGGGTTCAAATCGTTTTATTAACTCATACTTCTTAGCTATTTCTCTATATAATATTTCTCTTTGTTTGTAGTATTCTTCATCTCTAAAGTATTCAAGCTCTCCGGCGTCTAAATCCAAAAAACTGCTTGTTATCACATAATCCGCATTGAACTTAGCTACCTGCTGCTCCGGCTTTAAATGCGATGCCTTATACAATCTATAAGTTTTCTCATCATTATTAAAATTATCAATAAGCATTTTTTGCAATCTGCCGCTTCCTCCGCTGGCTCTCACGTAATTAAAATCATCCCTTAAAGTTTCCAAATTGCCTTTCACTTGCGGTGAAAAGTAGACTAAATTATTAACTGCCCCATCTACGAATATAGAGGTGTTGGATTCTATATTATTTTCTATCCACTTCCTTGATAATGTCCTAGTATCTTCACTTCCCAGCACATACATATATCTGACAGTATTTAAAGCCTCTGGAGTAATAAAAGGGATAAGCAACGCAAATAAAACAACTGTTGATGTGACTGAATTCCACCTGTTATTTATAATGGAAAAGATTTTATCTAAAAATACACTGCTTAAAATAACAATAAAGGGAAGTGCAGTTAGAATATAATATGCAAGACCTACAGCATTATTAAATAATAGATAATAACTAACTGGAAAAGACAACAATAAAAATGATATTTTAGATGGCTTCAAAATAAAATAAATTACGCTCACACAAAATAATGCGGTAAGCGGAACGCCTACCATATTTGGCAAATGGTTTGTAAAATAAAAAACCTGAGGAAATTTTATTGTCGTTACCAGCCCTGAATATACATTTTCCATAAATAATATGCCATGGATAAACTTTTTATAATTAATTACTGCAAAAGGGTCAGCTATAAAAAAACCAATAAAAATAAAAAACATTCCTTTTAAAAATCTTATATCCCACAATGAAATAAAATATCTCTTATATCCTTTCATCTTATTTGTTTCTTTTAAAAAGAATGCCAGATAAAATGTAACAAGTCCAGGAATAGCAGTCAACTTTGCGGCAATAGCTAATCCAAGAGCAAAGCCCGATGCATAGTAAAATCTATTTCTTTTTACTGAAAATCCCCCCATCCCCCCTTTAGTAAAGGGGGGTGAGGAGGGATTATTTTCATCGTTCTTTGTGTCTCTTTGAAACATGGGTGTTTCATGTATAAAAAATAGAGATATAAAATAAAAGAACAGGGCGCAAAGAAAGGCTGCAGGTATATCATCTTTAACAGTTGTAGACTGAATAAAGTGGGTAGGAGAAAAGGCAATAAATAGTGCAGATATTATCCCGATTCTTTCATTAAACAGTTTCTTACCTATTAGATATGTCAAATAAATAGAGCCAACACTTAATAATACTATTGTAACTCTACCTACTATAAAAAAAATTGTCGGGTCAGTTAAATAGGACAATAGAAAATCATCTGTTGATAAATATCTACCTGTAATTTTTCCAAAAATATAAAGGAGTCCATATTCTAAAAATAATAGATATGTTATAAATGTCCCATGCATTAATCCATCGGGCTCAAGTTTTCCAGTACCAACCTGGAGTGCCTGTTCAATATGATTAATCTCATCATGTTGATACAGATTCGGTAGTCCCCAGTCTATAAACCATATTCTTATTGCAAATGATATAAAAAGCAACAATATGACAGGCTTTTTCATTATATTATAGTTTACAGCACCTCGCGCAGGCAGGAAACAATCCGTTTTTCAATTTTCTTCTAAAATCTTTATATTTCTCACCATTCCAGATATCTTCAAAACTTTGCCTATAGATATTTCCCATTTTATATGATATAGATTCACATGGAACCACATCACCATTTGGATATATAAAACATCCCCGCCATGCAAAGAAGCACTTTCGTTTTGTTATGAATTTGTTAGAATACCATGTTTTAATTTCACTATCTCCTAACTCAGGAGAAAAACAGATAGAGCCGTTATACTTTTCTTTTAGTCCTTTTATAACACTATAGAATTTTTCTTCTTTACCTGTTGGATTGTAACTATAGCTGAACTCTTTTATATCTTCATTCGGGAAATTAATTTTACAAAAGGCATTACTTTTCTCCACATCACTATCTGTAAAAAATGTAGGATGACCAAATCTCACCTGGTCAACTTTTAACATTTTGCCCAATTCTACTATATCCATTAAATGTTGCAGATTATCCTCAGTAATTGTTGTATGTATTATTACCCGCGTCTTTCTATCCATCTCACAAAACATCCTGATATTATTAATTAATTTTTCATAGGCATTCTTTATACCCACAATCTTATTATGCCCCTCTCCAATACCGAGCAATGAAAAGGCAATATAATCAAGCTCCAATCTAATCAATTCTTTTATTTTGTCTTCATTTAGTAAAAGTCCATTGGTAAAAATTCCACAATTTAACCCATGATTCTTAACAACCGATAAAATATCAAAAATATCTGACCTTACAAATGGCTCTCCTCCGAAAAGGATAATACTCGGGTTACTATGGGCTACACTCTTAATAAATTTTTCTATATCCTTTAGAGTCGGCTCTGAACTCCTATCTTTATCAAGCAATTGAATTATATTGCACATTTCACAGCGGGCATTACATCTTAATGTCAAAAAGAGGGCTATATTCATCGGATGGGAACTTGTCCCGTCTCTTATATAATAATCATAGGGAAAAAGGAATATCTGTTTCAAAAATGTTCCCCATGTATAAGCCTTAAAAACTGCAACATTTCTTATCTGCCTTTTTAATGAACCCATTAATTCCATATTTATGCCTTTTTCATGCTTGTAATTGATTTAAAGGCTTTCCAATAGCGATTTATATCACCAATATCTCTTATTGATAGTAACTGCCTAATCATATAAGAAGGTCTAAAATAATAATCCCGATATGCTTGTCTTATAGCATTTTTAAGCTCCACCTCTGTCATTCCTTCAGGAATATAATGAAGGCGAGTGTTCTCTGTATCAACCATAGATGTGTATTGGTCATAATCTTCATGAATTACTGTTCCTTCTCTTTTCGCAACCTGATATAATTCATTTCCGGGAAAGAGAACAAGGGTAAAAAAGTTCACTACATCAAGTCTTGACTTTTTTGCAAATTCTACTGTTTTTTTTATGCTCTCTAAAGTTTCACCCGGAAAACCAAAGACAAAAGTCGCTCTGACATTTAATCCTACATCTTTAGACCATTGAATAGCCTGTTCATTTTGCTCCACTGTTACACCTTTCTTCATTTTGTCAAGCAGCCGCTGGTCCCCTGACTCAATCCCGTATATAACCTGCCAGCAGCCGGCTTCTTTCATTTTCTTTAAGATATCCGGATTAACAGCATTAACCCTTGCAAGACATGTCCATGGAATTTTAATTCCCCTTTTTAATATTTCTTCACAAATATCTACTGTTCTTTTTTTATTCATCGTAAAAATATCATCCATAAATCTTATCTCCCTTGCGCCATATTTATTAATCAACTCTTCAATTTCATCAACAACATATTGCGGAGAATGTGCCCTGAATTTATTTCCAAAAACCTTTCTGTCGCAAAATGTACACTGGTAAGGGCATCCCCTGCTTGAAATTATTAACCCTACCGGTAATTTTTTATAAGATGCCGGCACTGGTTTATATTTAATAAGTGGAGGGTAAAGATGCCGTGCAGGAAAAGGTATACTATCCAAATCTTCAGCGAAAGGCCTCGGAGGATTTACAATAATATTCCCATTATCCCTATAAACCAATCC